>ENA-OQKQ01000066-OQKQ01000066.1-human-gut-metagenome-genome-assembly--contig:-NODE-66-length-40968-cov-4.653339_pt1 | contig 40968 bp, 45 predicted proteins | sample MGYA00242651_ERZ504803 | MGnify/ENA primary metagenome ERZ504803 (study PRJEB26092, sample SAMD00036380) | human gut metagenome | host: Homo sapiens | study: EMG produced TPA metagenomics assembly of...
TTGCCTGCGTTTGTGTAGCCGACAATCGCACAGGTTTATTACTACCGCCTTTTTTTTCTGCGTGAACGCAACATCTGACGATGCTTTTCAAGGTCGGAAAGCTCTTCTTTCAGGCTTTCAATTCTTCTGCGGATATGTCGTCTGTCGGTTTCAAGCTTTGTTTCACCCGGACCTCTTGTGCCGATACCGCCGCCGAGTCTTGACATTGCGATACCTTTGCCCGTAAGTCTTGGGAGCATATATTTAAGCTGTGCAAGCTCAACCTGAAGCTTACCCTCTTTTGACCTTGCTCTCTGGGCAAAAATATCGAGAATAAGCGTTGTTCGGTCAATTACTCTGACATCTGTTTCAGCCTCGATATTTTTAATCTGTGTCGGAGAAAGCTCGCTGTCGAACACAAGCAAATCTATCTCCTGCGATTCGCAGATTTCGGCAATCTCGGCAAGCTTGCCTGTGCCGACAAAAGTACCCTTTTCAATTTTTTGCAGATTCTGCGTTACCGATAAAACGGGATCTGCTCCCGCACTTTTTACAAGTTCAAAAAGTTCGTCAAGTGACGCCTGTGCGTCATATTCGCCCGTGTCAACACTGACGAGCAATGCACGGGTAATTTTTTCTTCGTTACTTTTAAGCTCCATAAAATCCTCACTTGAAGTTATTTATTCATACTTTTGTCAAAACAGGTTTTCATATCCTCATCCGTGATTTTTCTGATAGGCTTGCACGGATTCCCCACGGCTACGCAGTCGGACGGAATATCCTTTACAACAACGCTTCCACCGCCGATTACAACATTACTTCCGATTGTGACGCCCGGCATAACCTGAACTCCTCCGCCAATCCACACATTGTCGCCGACGGTAATCGGATAGGCATATTCAAAGCCTGCGTTTCTTCTCGGATAATCAACAGGATGACCTGCCGTGTAAAATCCGCAGTTTGGTGCAACAAAACATTGTCGCCGAATTTCACCTTTGCACAGTCGAGAATCACCATATTGTGGTTTGAATAAAAATTCTCACCGAGTTCGATATTGTAGCCGTAGTCGCACCAGAACGGAGCGGTAATGCAGAAATTCTCCTTTGTACTGCCGACAATTTTCTTTATCAGAATTTTTTGAGTTTCTTCATCTTCAAACGGAGATTGTTGTACTCTCTGCAAAGATTTTTAACCGAACAGCGTTCATTACGAAGCTGTTTGTCGCCCATTGCATTATACATCTGCGAATTAAGCATTTTTTCTTTTTCAGTCATAATTTTCTCCGTTAATAAATCACATAACAAAATTTACATAACAACGCTTATTATATTATAATCTCACCTTCAATACAAGTAAATCCAAAAATTAATTTACTTTTCAACTGACAATAAATTTCAATTTTAAAATTCATAGGGAGGATAATGGGACAGCGGTCTTTTGTATAATATAGTTACATTGAAAATATCAATGAAATTTGCAGAAAAAACGATTAAATTATGAGATTCCGTTTTGATTTGAGGAGGAATTATTATGGAAGAAAAAAGAAAAACCGTCACATCAACCGAAGTAAAACACAGATACAATCAAAAAGTTTACAATCAAATTTCATTTTCCGCCCCAAAGGAACTTGTTGAGGAATTCAGAGGGATATGCAGAAATGTCGGAATTTCACAGGCAAGTGTTTTCAAAAAGTTTATCGCCGATTTTGTTGAAAAGTACAGATAAAAAAGTACAGATAAAATCAAAACCACTCGTTGAACGGATTGTTGCAGTCTGCAGAAAAGCCCGAAATTCAAGCTGACCGAATTTCGGGCTTTTTATTTTTTGAATCTAAAATTTTTTCAACCTGCTGTTTCAATTTGCAAAAAATTTTAAGAATATATATTCAAAGAAATAAAATTGTGGTATAATGATGAAGAGTATATACAAGGTATGTACAGGCAACACAGGTTGTCTTTAATTAAGGAAGTGGCAAAATGAAAAAACTATTTACTATTATTGTGTGCAAGGTTCTGAAATTTGTCGGAGGATTGCTCGGCAAGGGCAGCAGTCTGCCGGGACAGATTGCGCTTAAGCTCTGCCCTGATATTCTCGGACGAATTGAGCTGCCAAAATATATTGTTGCCGTAACAGGCAGTAACGGCAAGACATCTACCGTTGAGATGATTGCACATATTCTTTGTGAAAGCGGCAAAAAAGTTGCCTGGAACAAAGAGGGTTCTAACCAGATTGAGGGCGTTACAACTCTTATTCTCGGCAGTTGTACTCTTTCAGGCAAGGTTAAATCGGATATTCTTCTCATTGAAAGTGACGAACGCTTTGCAAAATATACCTTCAAATACATCACACCGACTCATTATGTTATCACAAACCTTTACCGTGACCAGCTCACACGAAACGGTCATCCGGAATGGGTTTACAATGCCGTAAAGGATAGTATTCATCCCGAAACTCAGCTTATTCTTAACGCCGACGATCCGCTTGTTTCGTGCTTTGGCTACGGCAGGGATAATGTTGTGTGGTTCGGTGCAGGCAATCTTCCGACCGATACAAAGGAGTTTGTCGGTGTTTATAATGACGGTGCATATTGCCCTCACTGCAAATCTCCTATGACATATTCAAGCTATCACTACGACCACATAGGCAACTATGAATGCCCTAACTGCGGTCTTAAAAGACAGGATACAAGCTACACAGTTACATCTGCCGATCTTGAAAAAGGCGAAATTACAATCAACAATAAGTACAAGATTGAACTTACGCTCAAATCGCTTTACAATGTTTACAATTTGCTTGCGGCATTTACCGTTGCATCAATCACAGGTGTTGACGGCAACACAATTGCAAAGAGCCTGAGCAATTATGTTCTTAAAAACTTCCGTGTTGTAACATTCACACTCGGAAACAGAAAGGGTACGCTTGTTACATCAAAACATGAAAACAGCATTTCGTACAATCAGTCACTCAAGCTTGCCGCATCCGACAAGGATAAGTGCGATGTTTTGATTATTGTTGACGCAGTCAGCAGAAAGTATTTTACAAGCGATGTTTCATGGCTTTGGGACATCAACTTTGACCTTCTCAAAAGCGACAATGTAAAGAACATTGTGCTTGCAGGAACATATTGCAATGACCTTGCAACAAGATTTTCTTTCTCAAAAGTTGACAGAAACAAAATCAAGGTTATCAAGGACATTGAAGAAGCCGTTGATTATCTTGACAATGACCGCAAAGAAAAGATTTATGTAATTACCTGTTTCTCAGACAAGGGTAAATTTCTTGAAAAGGTAAAGGTGGACTGATTATGAAAATTCTTCATTTGTATCACGATATAATGAACCTGTACGGAGAATATGCCAATGTTTCTGCGCTTGAAAGAATGCTTGAAAAGAGCGGTGTAAAATTTACAACCGACAGGCTTACCCTGTTTGACAATGCCGACCTGGGCGATTACGATTTTATCTACATCGGTTCGGGTACAGAAAAAAATCAGAAGCTTGTTTTGCAGGATTTTAAAAAGTACAAGGATTTTCTTGTTGAATACATCAACAGCGGCAAGGTAATTCTTATGACGGGCAACTCGTTTGAAATGCTCGGAAAAACAATTACAGACTCTGACGGCAAGGTTTTTGACGGACTCGGAATTTATAATTTTACAGTTACCGAGCAGAACAAACGCAGAATTACAGGCGATATTGTTTATACATCTGACATTCTCACAAAACCGATTGTCGGCTTTGTAAACAAGTGCAGTGAAATTAAAGGTATTGAAAATCATCTTTTCACTGTTAAACACGGACTCGGTGACTACGAAAACGCAAAAGCAGAGGGCTTGAAGGACAAGAACCTTTTTGCTACGCATGTTACAGGTCCTATTATGATTAAAAATCCGCATTTTCTTGAATACATTGCTTTGCAGATTTCAAAAAATACGGATGGCTTCAAGCCGTGTACGGATTACCTTGACTACGAAAGAGCGGGCTACGAAATTACTCTCGGCGAACTCACAAAAAGATTTGAGGAGTAAGTTTTAATGAACAACGACAATCTTCTTCAGCTTGAGGGAGCAATTGAAAGCGTGGTTTTCCGAAACGATGAAAACGGCTACACGGTAATTGAGCTTGCTGACGGTGACGATTATCTGACCGCTGTCGGAATTATGCCACAGGTGTCGTCGGGTGATGTTGTAAAGCTTACCGGCAAATATACAAATCATCCGAGCTACGGCAGACAGTTTGCCGTGCAGATTTGCGAAATCAGCAGACCTACCGAGGCGGCTGATATTCTGCGTTATCTGTCATCCGGAGCTATCAAGGGAATCGGCACTCAGACCGCACAAAGGCTTGTAAAGGAATTTGGCGAGGCAACGCTTGATGTGCTTGAAAATCAGCCCGAAAGAGTTGCAATGCTGAAAGGAATTTCTTCGCAAAAAGCCGAGGATTTTTCAAAGCAATTAAAGCAGAACACAGGCGTGCGAACACTCATGCTTTTTCTCGGCGAGTACGGAATTTCAAACACCGCATCAGTCAAAATTTTCAACGCTTACGGTCCGAGCTGTGTCGATTTAATCAAGAAAAATCCGTACATTCTCTGTCAGGGTGATTTTGGGGTATCGTTTGAGAGTGCGGATTTTATTGCTAAAAAAGAAAATTAGAACCCGATTCAAATGTCCGTATGCGTGCAGGAATCGTACACATTCTTCATCACAATGAGCGAAACGGTCACACCTGTCTGCCAAAGGAAAAGCTGCTGAAGGTTTCAACCGATTTTCTCGGAATTGACGGTGAAAAGGTTTCGGAGTGCATGGAAGAAATGCTGTTTGACCGTTCGCTTATCGAAGATAAGATTGACGGCAAAAAATTTGTGTTTCCCCCCAATGTTCACCTCTGCGAAATGTACATAGCGTCAAGAATAAAAATGTTGCTTAAATTTCCGTCAGAGAAAATTAAAAACATTGACAAGGCGATTGAAAAATGTGAAAAAGAGGACGGAATCGAATATGCCGATTTGCAAAAGAAAGCAATCACTATGGCACTTACCGAGGGTATGCTCGTTCTTACGGGCGGTCCCGGTACAGGAAAAACGACAACCCTCAATGCTATAATAAAAATAATGAAAGCAAACGGCAAAACTGTTTTGCTTTCTGCCCCCACAGGCAGAGCGGCTCAACGAATGAGCGAGCTCACGGGCGATGAGGCAAAAACTCTGCACAGACTGCTTGAGGTCAGCTGGGATAAACATGACAACCCTGTTTTCAACAAGAACGAACGCAATCAGCTTAAATGCGACGCATTGATTGTTGACGAGGTTTCAATGGTGGACGCATTCATTATGGAAAGCGTTATGAGAGCGCTTTCCACAGGCTGCAGACTTATTCTTGTAGGCGACTCCGACCAGCTCCCCTCCGTAGGTCCGGGTAATGTGCTCGGCGATCTTATCGAAAGCGGACTTATTCCCGTTGTACGATTGAATGAAATTTTCCGTCAGGCACAGCAGAGCCTTATTGTCACAAACGCACATAAGATTGTGAACGGTGAAATACCCATTCTTAATTCCGCCGACAAGGACTTTTTCTTTCTTCAAAGGAACAATAAATCAGAAGTTTCAGCGGTAATAGCTGACCTTTGTGCAAATCGTCTGCCAAAGGCATACGGATATTCTCCGTTTGAAAACATTCAGGTGCTTGCTCCGTCCAAAAAAGGTGAACTCGGAACTGCCGAGCTTAACCACAAATTGCAGGCGGCGCTAAATCCGAAGGATGACGATAAGGCGGAAATCACAATCGGTTCAAAAACCTTTCGCACAGGCGACAAGGTTATGCAGATAAAAAACAACTATGATATTCGCTGGTTTCGTGAAAACGGCGAAACGGGCGAAGGAATTTTCAACGGTGACATAGGAATCATCACAAGGATTGACAGAAAGACAAAATCGCTTGTCGTTAAATTTTTTGACAAGATCGCAAGATACACCTTTGAATTTGCGGGCGACCTTGATTTTGCCTACGCAATCACGGTGCATAAAAGTCAGGGCAATGAATTTGACGCAGTTATTATACCGATGTTTTCGGGACCTCCTCAGCTTTACTACAGAAATCTGCTCTACACCGCTGTTACAAGGGCAAAGAAAACGCTTGTGCTTGTCGGCAATCCGTCAACCGTTGAATATATGGTAAACAATAACCGCCGTACAAAACGGTACAGCGGTCTTAAAGAATTTTTACTGAGAGATGACACACTTTATTAAGAAAGTTTTTGGCACGATAAAAGGATTTTTCTTTACGGTTCGTTGTCCGTACTGCGGAAGGGTTATTGAACCGAACAAAAACTGTTGTGACAAATGCAGAAAAGAATTCCCCGAAATGCCGCTTGTACGATATGCAACGGGAGGGTACATATGCGCCTCTCCTTTCCCCTATGACGGAATTTTTCGCAGGGCAGTCCTTAACTTTAAATTTCACAACTGCGGTGCATATGCCGAATTGCTTTCACACGAAATGGTTCGTTCAATAAAAGATGTTTACCGTGACAGGAAATTTGACCTTGTCACCTGTGTGCCGATGCACAAGGATACTCTCAGAAAGCGTGGATACAATCAGGCTGAGTTGCTTGCAAAGGAATGTGCAAGGCTTCTCGGCATTGAGTATGCCGACCTGCTTGCCAAAACAAAGAAAAATAAAACCCAGCACAGCATAAAAGCGGCTGAAAGGGCAAAAAATGTTATAGGCGTTTACTCGCCGATTAACAAGAATTTAATCAAAGGCAAGCGAATACTGATTATTGACGACATTATTACAACAGGCAGTACGCTTGGCGAATGTGCAAGAATACTTAACAAGTGCAAATGCAGCGAGATTTGTTGCTGTACGCTTTGCACATCTCTGCTGATATAGCATTGGAGTGATTAAAATGGATATAGCTGTTGATCTCGGTTCTGACAGAACAAGAGTTTTTATTGAAAATAAAGGGATAGTGCTTGATGAGGCAAGCGTTGTTGCGTTTGATGTTGACACCTACGACATTGTAGGTGTCGGCAACGAGGCTTATAAGATGATTGGCAAAACGCCTGCAGGCATACGAGCAATGCACCCGATTGATGACGGTGTTATTTCACGCTCGGAACTTGTTGAGGATATGGTTTCAATTCTTATAAAGAGGTCAGTCCGTCAAAGGTGACTATGCCGAGGGTTGTTGCATCAATCCCGAGTGAGGTTACCGAGGTTGAAAAAAGAGCTGTTGTAAACGCAGTAAGCTCAATCGGTGTTCGCAAGGTGTATCTTATTGAAGCACCAAAAGCGGCGGCAATGGGCTGTTCGCTCGACATAACAAGTCCTCACGGCATTCTGATTGCAGATGTCGGCAGCGGTACGGCAGATATTGCCGTGCTTTCTCTCGGTGGAATTTCGGTTTCAAAGTGCATAAAGTCGGCAGGCTGTGCAATGGACGAAGAAATCGTTAAATACATCAGAAAAGAGCATAACCTGATTATCGGCACAAACATGGCAGAGGCCTGCAAAAAGGCTGTTGGCTGTGTAAAAATTCCGAAAGAGCCTAAGCTTTTCAGAGTTAAAGGCAGAGATGCCGTGAGCGGTCTGCCCAAATTTATTGATGTTGGCTATGCCGAAATCAAGCCTGTAATCGAGGATATTGCGCTTAACATTATCAGAGCAATTAAAGATGTGCTTGAACAGACTCCGCCCGAGCTTGTCGGTGACATCTACACGGACGGTATAATTTTGACAGGCGGTCTTGCCAAGCTGACGGGATTTGCAAGGCTTCTCAGCGAATCTACAAAGCTGAAAGTAAGAGTTCACAAAGCCGCCGCTGACTGCGTTATCAACGGTTGCGGCAAGGCAATCGAATATATTGACCATCCCGAAAAAATACAGCCGGGTGCAGTCAATCCGCTTATAGAGGCATTTTAATTATAATTTTAAACATTTTATCCGCAGATTTTACCGTCTGCGGATTTTTTGTAACATGGTATTGTCAAATCCGAAAATATGTTTTAACATTTGCCTTTATCCCGTTTCAGTACCGTACTTTTTTTCCTCTTTTTTACATAAAAATCTCCCCTTAAAGCATTCCCTGAAAACCATGTTTTTCAAGATTCTGCTTTAAGGGGATTATATCAGTTAACAATTGTTCTCCGCTTTTGTTTTATAGTTCATTATTCTTTCAAGAAATAACTGTACTTTTTCTTTGGCTATCTCTCCGCTGTTTTCAATTTCAGTATCGCCAATGTAAAACTTGTGTTCAGCGGATTTCTTCAAAATATCAAGCAATTTTTTCTGTTCATCCGCTTTGTTAATGAAAACGGACACGGCACAATCACAGGCTATGGAAAATTCTGCCGGTATTTTTGAAACAAGTGCGTCGTAAAACCTTCCTTTTACGCTTTCAAATTTATTTTCCGTGTCAATCGGCAAAAGCTTTGTAATCAACTTCCAGGTATTCCACGCAAGAAAGCCGTTGCAGTTGTCAAGACCTTTGGCAACAAACTCAAAGAACGGATAGACAAGTTTCGGATTTACTTCGCAAATATACTCAAGAACCTGTTCCGCCCAGTGAGCATTTGCGTAATCATCGTCAAGAAAAATCTCAATAAGCAAAGGAACAGTCAGAATTTCTTTGCTTGCAAGCTGTGCGTAATATTCTTTTTCAAGCCTTTGTTCAAATTCCTGGAAAATCTGCTCTGTTTTCATAAATTCCCGTCCATAAATTCACTTAAATTTCGGTTTATTACTCCTAATATAATACTGTATATTACATTCTTTTTCAAGGAAAATCATATTAAAAGTAACATTCCCCCCGAATTTTATCGGAGGGAATGCTTTACTGTTAGCAGAATATTAAGAAAAGGTTGTTCTGTAGTTCTGTTATTCTGAATAACTTACCCAGACACCGCCGGACTTTGAACCCGGATTTGCACGGAAACAGTTCTTACCGTCAACAACCGTCAAGTCGCTTGTCTGTGTTTCCCATGTTGATTCTGTGTCCTTAAAGAGAAAACAGTTTGCACCGGGGCTGAGCGGTGTGTCAAAGTCGTAGTACCAGATATCTGTACCTGCAATCTTATTCATGTGAGCTGCTGCTTTGCCGAGTCCGCTCTCTGCCCAACCGTAGATATAAACATCAGCATAGTTTGCCTTTGAGTTATCAAAGTAAACTCTTGAAAGTGTGAATGCAGGCTTCTGCTCCGGAGCATACGGAGCTGTTGAAACGGCTTCGTCATTGCTGAGTGTGATGCAGTTGTTTGTCTTTGAAACTGTTGCATCCCAGCAATTGTAAACATTACCGTCATCACCGCCTACAGGCTTTTCGTCAACCTCTGAAAGGGAACGATAAACACTGACATTTGAAACTGTTGCGGGAACTTCAACTGTGTAAACATTCGGGTAAGCGTCTGTATCCTGCTCAAACTGATAGCTTGCACCTGTGTCAAGGTCATAAGCAAAGAGCGAAACACCGTCAGATGTCATCCAGCCAAGCTTAGTCTTGAAGTAAAGAGTGTATGTGTCAGCAGGCTTTGTTGTAGGCTCTGCTGTTGTAGGCTGTGCAGTCGGCTTTACGGTTGTAGGCTCGGCTGTAGTCGGCTCAGGTGTTGTAGGCTGTTCTGCCTGATAAACATCACCCGTGCGACCCCAGTCTTTGAGCTGAACAATGTACTTCTGAATCAATGTTGCGTCAACAACAGAGATTGTATTATCCCCATTAACATCAGCAAGAATCTGCTTGTCAGCCGAAAGTGTTTCAAGCTGAGCGACATGTTTCTGAACGAGTGTTGCGTCAACGATTGTAATGTCACCGTCACCGTTCAATTCACCGTAAACAGCATTGCCCGAAGGCTCTGTTGCGGGCTGTGCGGTTGTAGGCTGAGTTGACGGAACAGGCTTTGTTGTAGGTTCTGCTGCAGAACCCTTTGTAACATCAGTAGCCTCAATCTCAACCTTTGTAGGTGTAAGAGTTGTATCCTCCCATGTACCTGCCTTTGTAAGCGAGAATGCCTTTGATGAACCGTTGAGGCTGATAGGTGTATCTGTTCTGCCTGGGTACTGCTCGCCGCCTTTTTCAGAGATGATTACTCTTGTGTTAGCTGAAGTTGAAAGGTCAAAATCCGACGGAGCCTGATTTTCATCATCTTCATCAGCTGAAATACTTGATGACTTCGGAACTTCGTAGTAATAGTAACCTGTTGCAGGATCAAGAGTCATTGCTTCGCCGGGCCAGTTTGCATTCTTGTAAACAGTACCCTTGTTTGTGGTTTCATCATAGATGTAAACCTGGTAAGGTGCTGACCAACCCTTCTGGGTAGCAGGGTTGAAGAATACATACACTCCCGATTCCTGAGCGGTACTCTTTGTGTACTTATAAACCATTGAAGAAGTCTTTACGCCGTCGGTTGCCGTAACTGTGAGGGTGATTGTTTCACCCGGCTTATAATCTGAACCGATACGGATTGATGTTGTACCCGTAAACTTAACAGGAATTGAATCATCAAGACAGTAAGTACCCGATGTTGCGTTTTCAAGACCGAGTGTAAGGGTCATTGTGTCGCCCCTGAACGAACCGCTTTCAACAGAGTTTATTGCCTTCGGGGTTGTTGTACCGTTGTAAACAACAGCAACACCCGTCTTGCCGATTGAACCTGTGAGAACGCCGTTTGCAACAGTAAACTCAGCACCTGAAACCGTATCAGTATATTTGCCGTCTGCAAGACCTGTGCCCGAAATGCTTACGCTTGCGTTTGTACCTTTACAATTTGAAAGAACGATACCGCTTGTGCCTCTTGCAACATAAGCAATGTCGCCTGAAGAACCGAGCTTTTCAGACTGACCTACAAAGAGGTTGTGGAACTTGTTAATTTCGGAAACAGCTGTGCTCTTGTAAGTTGTATCTGTTGAAACACCACCCATGAGAGCTGTGCCCGGACGAGCAAAGAAGAGAGCTGTTGAATCCTTTCTTGACGCAACGATTGCCCATGCCTTTACAACATTTTCATCCGAAACATCGGCAGTGTTTGAGTAGCCTGATGAACCTGAGTTGCCCTCGTATGTATCGTGGCTTTCTGCCCAAAGAACTGCATTTGACGCTGCAACACCTGATTTGTATTTCGCATTGGTAGCTGTGCTTGCCTTACCCTTTGTGACATTGTAAAGCACTGCGTCGCCCGTTCTGTTGTCAGTAACATTGATATACTTGGTGTATGAGGAGTAGCTTCTGTCTGCACCGCAGTTGTTAAGAATTTCACCGTAGATGTAGAGGTCATCGCCTGTTTTCTGTGTGTAGTAAGAAGAAGCCGAGGTTGTAATATTCTTCCAGTAATCAGACGCATACTCGCCGTCATCCTCTGTTTCAATATGCTTTGCTGCATCAAAACGGAAACCGTCAACGCCGCAGTCGATGCATTCCTTGAGGAGGTTGATAATGTAGGTCTGAACGGCAGTATCGTTTGTTACAAGGTCGGGACACTTTGAAACATGACCCTGAACAACTGCCTGAACCGAACTGTCGTTTGCATCGCCTTTGTACGTACGGGTGTAGGTTCTTCTTTTCTTATAGAACTCAGGCTCGTACTTTTTAACCTGATTGCTCACAGAATCCGGCCTAGTTTCATCGGCATTTGCGATATGGTTTGAAACGATATCGCAGATGATTTTGATGCCGTATTTGTCAGCCTCATCACAAAGTGATTTAAGATCATCCTTTGTGCCGAGCCATGACTCCTTTGCAATATGGAAGCTGATCGGCTGATAGAGCTTCCACCACTGACCTGTTACATCGCCTGAGGTTGAATAGTCCTTTGGCTGCTGAACGGGAGAAGTCTGAACTGTTGTGTATCCTGCCGCTGCAATTGCGGGAAGGTTTTCTTTGATTGTATTGTAAGACCAGTTGAATGCGTGGAGCATAACACCGTCGCCGACCTTATCACGAAGGGTGCTGTCGGCAGATGCAGTCTGTGCTGAGGAATCAACCTCGGCAGCATTTACGGAGGTAATTGCCGCAAAAGAAGATGTCAGAAGCGCAGATGCAACAACAAGACTTGCAATCTTTTTTGCTTTCTTCATAGGGAAAACATCCTTTCATAAAATTTTCGATTTCATTATAACAAATTTCACCAAAAAAGTATATACTTTATGTTACAAATTCGAGGGCTGTTTTTTGTGCAGATTACACGGTTGTAAAAATTTTTCAACAATAATTTTGCACCAAAAAGCATTATATTTAACCTTTTTTGACTCTGTATGAACTTTACTTCTTTAAAAGAATATTAGTGATGCAAATTTGATTTTCTTTTTACACGATATTGATTGACATTTTTGTGCATTTAGAATATAATCAAAGAGCAGTTGTCCCCTGATGCTTATGTGACGGGTGACATTTCGGAAAATTTAAATTGTATTGCGTGCAATCGCTTTTTAGCGGTTAATAAGGATTTTATGTGAAGAAAAAGGACGGGGCGACACAGCCGTCTTATTTTTCTGTTCAAAAATTCTGAGCATCATGGTTATGTCTTTGCAGAAACGGCAGAGCGGACTGTGTTCGCCTGCATTTTTCAGGCTGACACAATCCGCTTTATTTTTTACGGATTTTACTGTTATCACAACGGAACAGGGGTGCATAAATGGAACAGACATCAAAGAAAACAATAGTTTCACTCAAGGATATTTTCGTCAAATTTGACGGCGAGGTAATTCTTAACCACATCAACCTTGATATAAATGAAAAGGAATTTGTAACTATTCTCGGTCCGTCAGGCTGCGGTAAAACCACAACCCTGCGCATCATCGGCGGTTTTGTTGAACCCGACAGCGGCGATGTCATTTTCGGCGGCAAAAGAATTAACGGAACTCCTCCGAATAAAAGAAATGTAAACACGGTATTCCAGAAATATTCTTTGTTTCCCCACCTCAATGTTTTTGATAATGTGGCTTTCGGACTCAAGCTTAAAAAGATGCCGAAAGATGAAATAAAAAAGCGTGTAACCGATATGCTTGCAACCGTTGACCTCAAGGGTTATGAAAAGCGTTCCGTTGCAAAGCTTTCGGGCGGTCAGCAGCAGCGTGTTGCAATTGCAAGAGCGCTTGTGTGCGATCCCGAAATCATTCTGCTTGACGAGCCTCTCGGTGCTCTTGACCTTAAACTGCGTAAGAGTATGCAGCTTGAGCTTAAGGAAATCCAGCAGAAAACTCAGAAAACATTTATATATGTTACTCACGATCAGGAAGAGGCTCTGACCATGAGCGACCGTGTTGTTGTTATGAACAACGGTGTAATCGAGCAGATTGGTTCTCCCGAGGATATATACAACGAGCCTGTGAACGCATTTGTTGCAGACTTTATCGGTGAGGCAAATATTCTCAACGGAATTATGCTTGATGACTGCAGAATTCAAATTCTCGGTAAAGAGCTTGAATGTGTTGACAAAGGATTCGGCAGGAATACTCCTGTTGATGTTGTCATCCGTCCCGAGGATATTGAAGTTACCTCGCCCGAGGACGGTCAGCTTGTCGGAACTGTTGAGAACACAACCTTCAAGGGTGTTCACTATGAGATGAGCGTAAGATGCGGAAAGTGTGAAATTCTTATCCACTCCACCGAATCGGCTGAAATCGGAAGCAAAATCGGTATGAGGGTTATCCCGTTCAACATTCAGATTATGAACAAGCTTCTTCCGTTTTACGATAATGTTATTGAGACAACCGTTACATACGCAAATCAGAACGACAATTCATTTGAATTTGAGCTTGAGGGCGAAACCGTTACCGTTCACGATAAATACTATGAAGAAGGTACAAAGCTAAAAATCACTCTGCCGCCCGACGCTCTTTCGCTTGCAGGCGACGGCGTGGGCGATTTAAAGGATTTGTACATTGAATCCGTAGTATACAAGGGTGAGCACAACGAAATCATTCTTGAATCGGACGAAAGAAAGTGGCTTATGCTCAGCGATACGGACGAGCAGGTCGCAACCTATGTTCCGCTTTCATTCAACTTTTCAAAGGCTCGGTTTGAGGTAATCTCAGAGTTTTCGGAAAAGGAGGGCTGATAAATGAAATCACGCAAGCCCTCTATTCCCTACATAATCTGGATGGTTGTTTTCACAATGATTCCGATTATTATGATTGGCTTTACCGCCTTTACCGACAAGAACGGTAATTTTTCGCTTCAGGCATTTACAAATGCGTTTTACTACACAAACATTTTTGTAAAATCACTTTGGATTGCGCTTATTTCAACGGCAATCTGTCTTGTACTTGCATATCCGCTTGCATACCTTCTCACGAGAATGAAAGAATCAACCCAGAACACGCTCATTATGTTGCTTATGATTCCTATGTGGATGAACTTTCTGCTAAGAATCTACGCATGGGTAACGCTTTTGCAGGACAATGGTCCGATTGATATGATGCTCTCGCTTTTGGGTATTCATTCAACCTACATCGGCAACACGGGTGCGGTAATTCTCGGAATGGTGTATGAATATCTTCCGTTTATGGTTCTGCCGATTTACACCGTTATGAGCAAAATCGACAACGGTCTTATTGAGGCGGCGCAGGATCTCGGTTCAAACAACTTTACCGTATTCAGAAAGGTTGTCGCACCGCTCAGCGTTCCCGGAATTATTTCGGGTGTGACAATGGTATTTGTTCCGAGTGCAAGCACATTCCTGGTTGCACAGTATCTCGGCGGTCCGGACGACATTATGATTGGTGATGTCATTGAAAAAATATTCTGGACAGACCAAAACACGGGTTCGGCAATTTCATTGATATTAATGATTTTTATTTTCGTGTTCCTGATAATCATGAACTTGTTCGGTGATGAGGAGGCGATTGCATAATGAAAAAGAAAACAGGTATTCTTTCAAAAATTTACATTGCAATCCTGCTTATTTTCCTTTATTCGCCCATTGCCGTACTTATCTTCTATTCCTTCAACAACGGAAAAACTACCGTCTGGAAAGGATTTACATTCAAATGGTATGTACAGCTTTTTCGTGACGACAATATTATGAACGCATTGTGGAACACTGTTATTATTGCCGTTCTTGCATCTGTTTTTGCAACAATCCTCGGAACTGCCGCCGCAATCGGCATCAGCAATTTCAAGGGCAAAAAAAGAATGCTTATTCAGAATGCGTCAAACATTCCGATCATCAGCCCTGACATAGTAATGGGTGTTTCTCTCATGCTTTTGTTTACGACTCTCGGAGTTATCTTTAACTTTGAAATGGGATTTTTCACGGTTTTAATTTCGCACATATGCTTTTGTGTTCCGTTTGTTGTGCTTAATGTTATGCCGAGAATCAAACGAATGGATCAGAGCATTTACGATGCCGCCCTTGACCTTGGCTGTAACCAATGGCAGGCATTTTACAAGGTAATTATTCACGAGCTTATGCCGGGTATTTTCTCGGGTCTGCTCATGAGTTTTACATATTCTCTTGACGATTTCATCATAACATATTTCACAAGAGGTGCAAAATTCCAGAACCTCTCTATTGAAATTTACTCGATGACTCACAGGAGAATTTCACCGAAAATCAACGCTCTTTCCGCACTGCTTTTCCTTGCTGTACTCATTGTTATGGTTATTATTAATCTGCGTGACAGACACGAAGAAAAGGTGCAGAAAAAGAGAACTTGATTTTAAAAATTTTATTAAAGGGAGATTGAGAAATGAAAAGAATCATCAGCATTGTCCTTGCATCTGCAATGACGGCAACATGTGCGGCTTGCCTTTCAGGCTGCGGCGGAGGTGCTTCGGCTGATTCAGCTGACGCAGGAGAAGTTAATGTTTACAACTGGGGCGAGTACATTTCAAACGGCGAAGATGACTCACTCGACATTATCGAGGAGTTTGAAAAGCGCACCAACATCAAGGTAAACTACACAACCTATGAAACCAACGAAGAGCTTTACAATATGCTGAAAAACAGTAATGTAAGCTATGATGTTGTCATTCCGTCCGAATATATGATCAGCAGATTGATTAATGAGGATATGCTGTTGGAGCTTAACTTTGACAATATTCCTAACTACGACAATCTTATGGATCGTTTCAAAAAGCTTGCCTGCGATCCCGAAGGTAAATATACCGTATGCTACAGCTGGGGCGTAACAGGTATGGTTTATGACAAAACAAAGGTTAAAACAAAGCCCGATTCATGGGACGCACTTTGGAACAAAGACCTTTCCGGTCAGATTCTTATGTTTAACAACAGCCGTGACGCAATGGCAATTGCAATGCAGCTTGAGGGCATTGACCCTGCCAACTGTACAAAGAAAGATGTTGACAAAGCCGCCGCTAAGCTTAAAGAGCAGAAGCCTCTCCTTAAAAAAATATGTAATGGATCAGGTATTTACGGAAATGGAAAAACAGCCAGTCGGCAATTGCTCCGTACTACGCAGGCGACATTATGACAATGATTGATAACAACGAGGATCTTGACTACGCAATGCCAAAGGACGGCGCAAACCTCTTCTATGACGCAATGTGTATTCCGAAATGCAGTAAGAACAAGGAAAATGCGGAGAAGTTCATCAACTTTATGCAGGATCCTGAAATTGCCGCCGCAAACTTTGAATATCTGAACTATGCAACACCCAATCAGGTTGCATATGACGATTACATTGATGAAGACGCAAAGAAAAACGAATTCATCTTTCCGAGTGACGAGTATCTTGACAAATGCTATGTATTTGCAAATGTTTCCGATGAGGTTTATTCCTATATGCAGGAACAGTTTGTAAAAATCCAGGCAGACTGATAAGCAATAAAATTTATCCCGAGCAAAGCTTTTAAAGGCTCTGTTCGGGATTTTAATTTTGGTAAATTTTTAAAATCAATTATCCCCCATTTATACAGCCTTTAAATTTTATGTTATCTGAAAAGTATTATTTCTTATTTTAAAAGGTTTCCGTGACAGGTTGTCATATTCGTCCCCTAACACCTAAAATACACAGAATTAACGGGGATTCGCTCAATCTTACAAATAGATTTCAATTAACTTGTTTTGATTGACAAATTAGGAAAAAGTAATATAATATATACTGTTAAAGAGTGCATAATACATTTTTCGATTTTATTCACTTGCAGGCAGGCGCCTGTGCATCACAAAAGAGATAGGATGGTATAATAATTGTTTACAATTTTAAAAGAACATCGTGGCTTCGGGAAGCAGATTTTGCTCCTTGCCAAAAACGAACTTATTAAAACCTACAAAGGCGCCGTAATCGGTCCTCTTTGGGCTGTTGTTAAGCCTGCGTTTACAATTTTTGTTTACTGGTTTGCTTTTTCCTGCGGTATCAAACAGCTTAAAACACTTCACCTTGACATCGGCGGAGCACAGCCTTTTTCCATTGACTTCTTTACTTTTATGTTCATCGGTATCATTCCGTGGTTCTTTATTCAGGACAGCATAACGCAGGGTGCAAAGGAGCTGAGAATCAACCGTCAATTTATTACAAAGGTTAAGTTCCCCGTTTCAACAATCCTTACTTATACAGAGGTTTCAAGGCTTTTTGTTCACCTGATTCTTATGGCATTTATGTACGCATATGTACTTTTCACAATCGGACCGAGCTGGTACAATCTGCAATTTTTCCTGTACTGTCCGTTGATGTTTATCTTCTTCCTTGCACTCACATGGTCAACAGCCCCGATGTCTGCGTTCAGTAAGGACTTTGAAAGCCTGATTGTTTCCGTTATGTCAGGTATTTTCTGGTTATCGGGTATTATGTACAACTCCTACGGATTTGATTCGCCGTTTCTCAACAAGCTTATGCTTATCAATCCGATTAACTTTTTCGTAAACGGCTACCGCAACTGTTTTCTCTACAACAGACCGTTCTATGCAAACAAAACGGAATGTCTTGTGTTTGCAATTGAATTTGTTGTAATTTTCGTCCTTGGTATTTTCAACTACAACAGACTCAGGAAAAAACTTCCTGATGTACTTTAAGGAGGTAATATTATGGCTGAAACAAAAGTATCCGATCCGATTATTACCTTTAAAAATGTCAGCAAAACCTATACACTCTACAAAGATGACAAGGCAAGATTCAAGGCTCTTTTCTTTAAGCCGAGAAATGCAAAAACAAACAAGGCACTTAACAATGTTTCAATGGTAATCAATCGTGGCGAATCGGTTGGTATTGTCGGCGACAACGGTGCAGGCAAGTCAACTCTGCTCAAGATGATTACGGGCGTTGCATTTCCCGACGAAGGCGAAATCACCGTTGACGGCAAGGTTGCCGCATTGCTTGAGCTCACTGCAGGCTTTTCCATGGAAATGACAGGCAGAGAAAACATTTATCTGAAGGGTTATGTTCTCGGTCTTGAGGACAGCTACATTAAGCAGATCGAGGAGAAAATCATCGACTTTGCAGAGCTTGGAGATTACATTGACCAGCCTGTAAGAACATACTCAAGCGGTATGAAAATGCGTCTTGGTTTTGCTATCAATGTCAACATTGAACCCGATGTTCTTGTTGTTGATGAGGCGCTCTCGGTCGGTGACGCAACCTTCAAAAAGAAATGTAAAAATAAAATTAAAGAGATTATCGAAAGCGGTGTAACCGTACTTTATGTAAGTCACAATGCCGCTTCGGTTAAAGAAATCTGCGCGCGTTCAATCTTCCTGAAAAAAGGAACTGTTATGTTTGACGGACCGACAGATGAAACCCTCAGAGTGTATGAGGAATCAAAAAAGAAAAAATAATTCCGTTTCGGAATAAAGCAAAAGCTCCACAATTGCGGAGCTTTTCTGATTTATCTGAGAGGTAAACCCATATGGACTGTACCGTAAAAGGCAACCTGCCCTCCGAAATTTTTGAGGACATTAAAAAAATTGCAGACAACAGGATAAATTTTCAACAGTTAAAAAACAAGACTGTTTTCGTGTCGGACTGTCACGGACTTATTGCATATTACATTATATGCACATTGCTTGAGGGCAATGATTTTTTCGAAAACAACACAAGGGTAATCACCCTTGCAAAAAGCCGTGAAGATGCCGAAAAGCAGTTTGGAAACCTTACTCTCCGCAAAGATTTTGTTGTTGAAATCGGAGAGTCAAAGAACTTTCCGGAGATTGAAAGAGCCGACTTTGTAATATACTGCAACTGCCCATGTGAGGTTGCAGAGGAAGATTGCAGTAATCCCGAAATTGCAGATACAATCACTTCGGGCTTTGCAAATGTGCTTGAATATGCAAAAGAGTCAAATGCCGAATCGGTTCTGCTCGTATCTTCATATATGGTTTACGGGGAGGTTTTCAGCGGTAAAAATAACATTTGCGAAAACGACCTCGGCTATCTTGATCCGACCGATGCCGACAGTGCATACGCACAAAGTATGCGTTCAGCCGAAACACTTGCTGTTTGCTATGCTGAAAAGTTCGGTATGAATGTAAAAATCGCCCGTCCCTGCCCCACACTCGGCGGTGTCAGAATGAGCGATGAAAGAAAATTGGCAAAGCTGATTGTCAGTGCGGCAAAAAATCAGAGCATTATGCTTACAGATAACGGTGGTGAAAAGTTCAGCTTTTGCTATGTGACGGACACTGTTTCTGCATTGATTGATATTTTGCTTAACGGAAAAAGCGGTGAGGCATACAACATTTCAAACGGTAACGCAAATGTGACAATACGGGAATTTGCACAGCTTGTAAAATCGGCAAATCCCGAAAAGAATCTCTCCGTAGTGTTCGTTCACAGAAAAGACGAAGAAAAACCCGAATTTTCTCCGTCATCCCCCACACCGTATGTTTTGTGCAATGATAAAATAAAATCACTCGGCTTTAGTCCGAAAACCACGCTTAAAGACGGAATAAAACGCAGTATAAGAGCAACAGAACTGCGTGCAGAATTACGAAGGATAAAGTAATGCGTATTAAAGATTTTTTAAACGAATTTGAGGCCGACAGGGCGGCATTGCCCGGAGTTGAAAAAGAAACTCTTGCAAAGCTCAGGAACAAAACAATTGTCATCTCGGGCGGTGAACTTGCAAGGTGTCTTTGCTATGCCTTTCTGTACAATAACGAGGCTAAAAGGCTCGGAATAAAAGTTATCCTTCTCGGCAAATCACGCAACGCAATGGCATCATACCACAGCGAACTCTTGTTAAGAGATGATTTTGATTTTGTTGATTATAATTCTGCATCAGAAATTTCAAGTGCCGACTATGTAATTACAGCAGGAATCTGCGGTGAACATACAGACAACAACCCACAGATTATGATTGACGGCATTGCAGAGATAAATGCCTGTGCCAAAATTGCAAAAGCCACAGGCGCAAGAGTTGTAGTTGTGAACGACAGCAGAATTTACGGCAAAGCCAAACCGCACAGAGTTTATTCCGAAAACGAGTACGCAGAACTTGACTCAACCTCTCCCTCATCGCTTGCAGGTCAGCTTATGAGAACGAGAGAAACCGCCTTGCACTCGGTTTTGAAGAACAGCGAATCAACCGTTACAACGCTCAGAACGGGCATAATTTTAGGAGCATCAAGCAACTTTACAAGCGTGCTTGATCCTGTTTTTGACGATATAGCCAACCGCTGTGACGCAGTTGTTCCTGCAACAAGGGATCGCTGCACCTTTGTTTATATCAACGATGTTTTAAAGGCGATTGTTTTCGCAATGACAAATCTTGAAGAAAACGCAGTTTATAATGTCGGCGGCAAAAACTGCAACGCATCGCTGATTATGATTGCGGCTGTTCTCAACGATATTTTCGGCAGTCGCTGTACAATTGAGTCGGGCGATTTTACGGAGCTTGACGGCTGTGCAATTAATTCAAACAAGATTTCCGTAAACGAATGCGCTCCCGACATAGACCTTGAAACCATGCTGAAAATCTGCATAATGGACAAGATGAAGTCAGAAAAAGTTCTGCGTATCCCCCACTCACACGAACGCAGACTTGATTCAATTCACGAAATTCAGCTTGCATTTCTGCTTGAAACCGACAGAATTTGTCGAAAGCACAACATAAAATATTTTCTCGGCGGCGGAACACTTCTCGGTGCAATTCGTCACAAAGGATTCATTCCGTGGGATGATGATGCCGATATTATGATGTTGCGTGAAGATTTTGACCGCTTTTGCGAGATTGCGCCAAAGGAACTTCCGAGCAATATGACTTTTCAATCGTACCATACGGACAAGGCTTGTTTCTATGAATTTGCCAAGGTCAGACTTGACGACACTTTCTTTGCAACCGACTTTGCAAAAGAACATCACGCAATGCACAACGGAATTGCGTTTGATATTTTCTGTCATGATAACACAGCCAATTCAGCAATCGGACGAAAAATTCATATGGCTGTGACTCTGTTCACAAGAGCGCTGGTGTTCAATAAATGGAATAATCGTAAGGCTGAAAACGGCAGTAGAATCCAGAGCATTGTAACAAATTTCTGCAAGAAAATATTTCCGCTCAGATTCAGTATGTGGCTTGAAGTCCGTACTTTAAAATTCTTTAAAAACAAAAAGAACGCAAAATATCTCTATGACGGAATGGGCAGAAATATTTATAACGGTGCTTTTCCAAAGGAATATCTTGACGATGTTGCTTATGCCGACTTTGAGGGTTACAAGTTCCCCGTGCCAAAGGAATATGACAAGTACCTTACTTTCCTCTACGGTGACTATATGGAGCTTGCACCGCTGTCAACAAGAATGGGTTGCCACGAAATTGCCCTCTGCGACATCGGAAAATATGACGGTTTCAAAATCCGCAAACCCGATTCTGAAAAATAATCAGCGTACAACAGACCGATAAAGTAAATGTCACTTGACACTTACCTGTCGGTCTGCTATAATAATATAGCACATTTTGGGTGCTGTTGCGGAATCAGCCGAAAAGTAAGATTTATCTGAAAGTAAGCTCCGCCTCGGTTTCCCCACCGTGTAAAAACCAAGGGAATTTAAATTGATTATGCAAAAGTTGACACAATCATTTTCAACTTTCCATTTTCAATTTTCAATTTAATAAGCAGGTATGGCGGAATTGGCAGACGCGCATGGTTCAGGTCCATGTGAAAGCAATTTCATGCAGGTTCAAGTCCTGTTACCTGCACCAACAGCCGTTTCTTATGCAGGGACGGCTGTTTTGTACCACATTTTCGGTCTGTCTTATGGTGATTTTCAAAATATTTGAATTAATTTTTAATAAAAAACGAAAATTATGTTGACAAATCCGAAAATATGGTATATAATAATCAAGCTGTTGTTATTAAACAACATTTCGAGGTGTAGCTCAGTTTGGTAGAGTGCTTGGTTTGGGACCAAGATGCCGCAGGTTCAAGTCCTGTCACCTCGACCATAGGAAAAGCCGCATTAGAAAGCCAGTTTTTAGCTTTTTGGTGCGGTTATTTTTTATATCTTTTTAACGCTAAAATACACCGAAATACAGAAAAAAACAGGTAAAATGTTAGGCAAATGCAAGGCAGGAAAAGTCAGATATAATCGGTACTTTCAGGCTTTCAAAAAATGCGATATTATGCAAAATCATTAAATTTACAAATAACAAACTCCCCTCACCCACTTTTTACGGCGGATGAGGGGAATATTTTTTGCAATTATGTGTTCGGTTTAAAACTTATTTTATTTTTGCTGTGTAGTCGAGGGCAATCCAGCCGGCACCGCTTTTGAGTTTGCCCCACTTTTTTGCGCCTGTGCCTGATTTTTCGGCTACGATCGTGTACGCTCCGCCTTTTGCAATTGAGCCACACACGGCATAGTTTGTGCCTGCGCCTTTGCGGATATTTACGCCGTTCGATGATGTAATCTTTACAAGGTACGGCTTAAAGACTGATGTGCTCGGCTTTGTTGTCGGGGTTGACGGTTTTGCGGTTGCCGATGATGAGCTTGCCGACTTATACTTATAGCCGAAGTAGTTACACATACCCTTGCAGATTGCCTCAGCGATAGCGTTTGTGTTATTGCGAATCCAGTTCGAGCCTGTCACGGTGTCATGAAATTCACACTCAACATACACGGTCAATGCCTTCGGCACATTGATTTCGTAGTAGGTCGGTTTTGTAGCTGACTGAATCGTCCTTGCCCGGTGAAATTGCTCCGAGGGCAGACTTGACCGCCTCGGCGGCTTTTCTGCCGTTTGAGTTCAGGCAGAAAACTCTTGTACCGCCTGTGTATTTGCCGTTAAAAGCGTTGGTGTGAATCGGCATATGAATGTCTGCACTGAACTTGTCAGATTCTGGACAGCGTGTCTGCATAAGCGTTCCCGACTTTGCAACCATAACCTCAAATCCGCAACGGTCAAGTGCTTTGGCTGTTGCTGCTGCAATTTTGTCGCACTGAGCCATTTCGTTGGTATTGCCCGTTGCATAGGTGTTCCTATTCTGATTTGACGGACTGAGATAGATTCTTTTTGCTGACATAATATTATTCCTCGCTTTCGTCTGTTTTGTTATATTTATAAGCTGACAAGCCGAGCAGAGCGCCTAAGAAGGTGTCAACGGCTGTGATAGTGCCTACAATCTGTTCGCCGTATGGCAAGCCCCAAATGCCTGCTACGGCAAAGTAAAGTGTACCGATTGCAGGCAGTACGATAAGAGCAATGTATTTAAGTACATCATAGATTTTGTTTGTCATTTTCATTATTATCATCCTTTCAATTTAAATCTTCCGCCGAATGTGCCGACTGGTTGAGGTACTTATCAATCTTATTGATAGCCTCGGTAACTCTGCCGTTACAACCCTGCTGTTTCAGACCATCAAGACACGCACGGAGTGCATACATTGTCAAGGTCTGCTCGCCTTTGATTTTTTTGATTTCAGCGTTCTGCTTTTTGTTGTTTTCGATAAATTTAAAAACACCAAATACAACACCGCCAATTAAAGCTAACGCAGATATGATTTCGGCAAGCTGTACAATATCAATCTTCATCGCTTACACCTCGCTTTCTGTCGTCGGCTCATCAACGGTTGGGTCTGTTCCCCACACCGCCATGACAGCGTTATAGTATTCATCCGACAGCACCGTTTTGAGCTGTTCTCTGCCGGATTCGTCGTTCATATATGCGTTGCGGATGTTTCCGCCGACCTGCATTTCTTCACCGTTAAAGGTCAAAAACTGCTGTCTGAGTACCGACACGCTGTCCTTTGTGAGCATATCGAGTGTGATTTTTTCTTTAAGTTCCATTTTTCATACCTCCGTTATTTTTATATTTTGTAAATCAAAGAAAAGTTTACCTGTTCATCAGCGACGAAATTGTAAGCCTGTTTATTGAGCGGAGTAAACTGCAACCAAGCCGATTTGGTTACACTTCCTCTGAACATTCCGCCGTTTTTGCTTATGCCGATATCATGAACAATCACATCCGATTTGTTTGAAAACGGCATATTGAGCAAAGATATTGAAGATGTTCCGTCCAAAGATGTTGCGTTCATAATGACGGTGACATTTACAATAACGATATCGCCAATTTTTTCATAAAGGCAAGTTGCAGATTTTATTTTATCAATCTGAGTAGAGTACGGTGTAAGAGTAGCTGTACCAAGTTCGATATTTGACGAATCGTATTTTGAGCCGATGCTCATATCCATACGGGCTAATCTATCATTAAGGGTTTTGTTGTCAGCTTTTGCGTTAAGCAGAATGTCAACCTCATCCGACGAGTAGCTGTCGGCGCTATCCCAGTAGTTATCGGTAAGATACTTGATACTCGGATAATTTTGAGTATAGTCGGTAATCTGAGAGGAATTACTTACCTTGTTTGCGTTGTCCTCTTTTGATTTAAGTGCATTGGCTACATCTGTTGCGTTTGCCTTACCTGCAAGAGATGTTTCTGCCGTCTGCATTCGTGCTGACAACTGACTGACCGTGCTTTTCTCTGCTTTGTTGGTTACAGCAGAATCAATCCCGTTAAGCCTTGCTCCAAGTGAATTATGACTGCCTCTTGCTGTGGTTATTTCAGACTTCACGGCTTCAATGCTTGCTTCATCAGCGGTAAAGCGTGTGTTTAGGTCGGCAGAATCACCTCTTGCTGTGGTTATTTCGGTTTCAAGTGCAATTGCTCCGTCTGTTGCCCGTTCAATCCCCTCATCCATATGGTTGAGGTTGTCGGCGTTAAGAGCAGGAACAGAGCCGTTCACAAAGACAATTTTATTGTATTTGTTCATTTTCTTTTACTTCCTTTCCTAATCGTTTTTCGCCCTTTGATGTGAGGGCAGTTATAAATCCGTCCATTTTCTTATTGAACACAAATGTTTCAATTGTCGGCAAATCTTCAAACGGAGTTTTAATTGTGTACTTATCGCCTGCCTCAAGCCACCAATACGAAAACAGCTTAATTTTTGTCGGGCGGTATTTATATACATCACCAAAAAAATTAACAGAATTATATTTTGTGCCGATATCACTTGCTGTTGTTCTGCACCTCATCAAAATGTTATCGGAAACATACCACGAAAAATCGTTACTGTTGCCATACAAAAACACTTTTTTATCAGCAAACTTAGCACTGTACATACGGATAGGCTCAAGTTCGTAATCTTCAAAGGATAAATCTTTGTACGAATCGATTGTTTCAACGGAAGATTGAGAATACAGCCTTTTAAAACGCATTTTTCCGTCGGCATCTATAACGGCAAAGCTCAAAGTTAATTCTGCATAAGCTTGGATTAAATCTGACAAGGTAATATCCTTTATAACCTTTTCCACGCAGGTATCATCAAATTTCAGCGGTACACTAAAGATAGATAAGCTCGGCGGTGAAACCCCTGTAATTGCATAATCTTTGGCAAATTCTGCGATTATTGAATAAAAGCTCTTAAAATTATCGTCTTTTTGATAGTGCGCATAACCATAGTTCTCTTTGCCTCCAAACCACAAAGACATATCCACCTTTGACATATCATAAAAAGCGTCATAGGCTGTGATTTTGACGATGTTACGCTGTTTTTTATCTCTTTGAGCCGACTGAATTTTACCGTAGAAAACAGGACATTCAACCGTTCCTGTTTCGGCAGGACAAATAAGAGTATCTGACGGGTACAAATCATCTGACGGATACAGCTCCGATTCAAGATATGTTGCCGTGATGATGACCTGTACCGTCTTACCTATCAAAGCCGAGCAATCATAATCAATGAGTTTTACGCTCATTTCAGAGGCTATGCAACCGCCGAATTTCAATTCTTTTTCAACGATTTCATTTTCAAGCGAAAAACTGTTAAGCACGATACTTTCACCGGTTATATCCTCAAAACTGCCGTCAGGAGAATGCAGGGCAACGGTGTTGTAAAGTGTGTTTGTTTTCAGCTTATCAGCAATTTCTTTAGATACAAGCATTTTTAAGAATCACCCCTTAATACTCAATCAGCTCAACCGTAATCGGCTGATAGGTTATATCATTCTTTTCGGCATTCATTACGGTATATTCAATATCGGGAATATAAAAATAAGAGATGTAATAGCTGTTCGTTTCATCGTTCCAATAAGTTACCCTGCACTTCCTCTGTAACTTATTCGCCATTGAGAGGTTGATAATCGACTGAAAATCAATCTTTTCGTCAAGATGAAGAATGTGAGTTGAAAACGAAATTTTTGTTTTGTAATTTGGCAGCGTTGCCCTTTGAAGCGTACCGTTCTGATCTCGTTCCGCAGAAGTTTCAAGTCGCTGATTCGGAGTTGATGAAAATGCGGTAATGTACTTATTCGGCATTATGTTGTTGCCGAATTTAAGCAAATAGCCGTTATAATTTGACATATCATCCCCCCTTTATGCAAATGCGGATTTACCGTTGTGTCTGCGTCTGTAAAGCTCATCCTGTCTTATCATTTCTTCAAAAAGCGTTGAGCCCTCAAGCTCGGCAGTAAACGAATAAGTGTTGCCGCCGTTGTTGCAGAAGATAATGAACATTTCATAAATGCGTTTAAGCAGGTCAAGAATTTGTGTGAGAATCACGGTATCCTGACCGCCCGAATTGTCGAGCATACCCTGCAACTTGTTGAGCGGAGAAATAACCTCAGGGTTACCGCTGTTAGCGCCTGCGTTATCGCCGACAACAGCAAGTGTCGGAGCTTTAACAATACCGCCTTTTGCAAATTTTCGCGCAGGTGATTCTGTGGGTTCTTCAAATCTCGGAATGAGAGGCGGATTTTCAGGCATTGAAAAGCTCCAATCCTGCCCGATGACAGAACCAATTGCCCCTGCAATTCCGCCGATTGCATTGATAACACCGGAAACAAAGTTATAAATACCCGTCCACAAGCCGTTAATACCGTCAATGATAGCATTTACAATAAATCTAAACACGGCACAAATACCATCCCAAATACCTTTGAAAAAGTCGTAAATACCTTGCCAAGCTTTTTTCCAATCTCCCGAAAAAACACCTGTGATAAAGTCAATAAGACCGCCGAATGTTTTCTGAATGGAAGTAACCAATTCACCGATAAATGTAAACACATTATCAAATACTCTTTTTACGGCATTGAAAACATTCTGAAATATAGGTCCCCAAAAGCTGACAAGCCAGTTTATAAACGGCGACAGAAAGTTATTCCACACGGTTGAAACACAGTCTGCAACCTTGCCGAAGAAGTTTATTGCACCTTCAAAAACAGGCTTCAGCCAGTTTTCCCAAGCTGACTTTACGATTGCAACGATAAAATCCCACGCAGGCTTAATCCATTGATTGTAAACATTCATCAGGGTTGTGCCGATGTTGGTAAACATATTGCAGATATTCTGAAAAATCTGCTGTCCGTTGCCGTTCCACCAATTACTGATAATTGTTCCGATATCTCCGAAAATTTGACCGATAAAGTTAAACACATCTGCAAACTGCAATTGTAAATTTTCGAGAAACTCCGTAATGGTAGCGCCGTCATTTTCAGTCCATTCAACAAGGCTTTCGGTTGCAATTGAAAACGCACCCGAGACAACTTCGCCGACTGAGCCCGCAAAGGTTGTAAGACCGCTTAAAAGATTGGAAATTGATTCTTCCATTTGAGGGCGAACATTATCAATTGCATTGCCTGCAAGTGTGCCGAAGTTATCGAAAAAGGTTGACAGGTTGTTGTAACAGTCAGTAAGGTTATTACCTATGGTGTCAATGTAGTTGATAATCTTGTCTTTATCTTTTGAAATCCACTTAGCAACACCGCCTGAAATGGTCTGAAACGACTTTCCGCCGATTGTCGCAACCGCTCCGAATGCAGAGCCGATTGCCCCGAGTTTTGCAGAACCGACCTTTTGCATTGTGCCGAATGCCTTTTGAACTATGGGAACAGCATTATCAAAAACGGTCTTGCAGTTCTTGCCTATAGCTGACCAATCAACCTTGTTAATACCTTTCTGTACATTCTCGACAAAGCCTTTGAATCCGCTCTTTTCGTATAGATTTTTGAATGCCCCCGAAAGGTTTTTGCTTGTGTCCTTGACAACATTCTTTGCAACAGCTCCGCCTGATGAACCGCCTGAAGAGCTTTTTGATGATGAGGTGTCTGACTTTGAAGATGAGCTGTCAGAGCTTGAAAGCACATTCAGCTTGTCAAAGCCCGCTACACTTCTCTTTGCTTTTTCGGAACTTTTCTGAACATTATCAAGTGACTTTGAACTGTCATCTGCCGTATCCGTAAGGCTTTTGGCAGAATCAGACGCAGATTTGATATTGCTTGCGGTGTTGTTGCCTGTATCCCAGCCGAAGACCTTTGAAAGCGATTCAACCGCACCTTTGGCATATTCCGTTAAAGTTGCAAGTGCGGAACTCAACCGCTTTACAACCTGAGTTGCCACCTGAAGAATAGGCTGACCGACTACGGCAAGGAGCTGTTTCCAACTTTCTCTGAGGTTGCCCGTTACATTCTCCCAACCGTCTGCTTCACGGCTTGCCTGTCCCATAGCACCCGAAAGCTGATTAGCGTCCTTGACCATTTGCAAAAGCGTGAGCTGTTTCTGCGATTCCGACAAATCCGTAAATGACTTGCCATACAGCTTATTAGCCGCCGCATTTCGTGTGGTTTCAGTACAGGACAAACCGAGTGCGGCATCATTTTCAAAGTTGCCTTTGAGAAACGATTTCAGGCTTTCTGCGGTATCTTCAAGCGAACGGTCATAATATGCGGCACTGTCGGCTGTTACCTGCAAAGCCTCCTGCATCATACCCAAAGCACTTGAACTGTCCATTCCAGTAGTTTTTGCAAAGGCATAAATGCTTGTGCCGACGCCCTGCAATCGGGTTTCAAGAATACCGCTCTGATTGGCAACGCTCTGAATTGCTGATTCTGCCTGTGACTGCATTGTGCCGAATGTCTGCTCAAACTGCGAATTTGCCGCATTGACTTCCGCAGCCGATTCAATGCACTGCTGACCGAACTCCTTGATTTTGGCAACGGAAAGGGCGGCAACCACAACTGTACCGATTTTCTTAAACGAGGATGAAACCGAATTGCTTAACTGCTCACCGCTGCCTTTGATGTTTGAAAACTCTTTCTCGGTTTTCTGAGAAACGCCCTCCGCAACCTTTGAAAAGGACTGTTTCATATCCGTGCTTACATTTTCAAAATCTTTTGAAAGACTTGAAAACGCCGAATCAAACTTTTTTGTAATTGAATCGGAAATCTTATGCAATGTTTTAGAAATATCATCACCCGTAAGCCTGACATCAAGCTCAATTTCACCCGCCTTTGCCGCCATATTCACCACTTCCTTTCATTTTAGATTTTTTAAAAACAGGCATAAAAACAGCGCACACCGTTATGATGTACGCTAATAAAATATTTGCAAAAGAACAGCCACCCCATTTGGAGTGGCTTTTTGTTTTATTTGTTGAGTTCGTAGTATTTGATGTCGATTTTCGGAAGTGACACATTGTTGCCCATTACGGTTTCATATGTATAGTCGCCGTCACAAGTTCCCCAGAATGTGATTACATCATCTTCAAGGAGTTTGTCCGCGCCGTCAGGAATTTCTACTGTTGCGTAGATTGTATCAGTCCACAATGGTTCATCAAGATACTCATTTTCTTCTTTGGTTATATTGATTCTCAGGTCAACCGAATCGCCCCAGCCTTCCTGAACCTGAATAATCTGACCTTCAAACTTGTAGTCATTACCTTTGTACTTGTCAGGGTTTCTTGAAAGAGTTTTAAAGTCGATTGTTTTGCAACCGTCTTTAAATTCTTTTTCAACCTTCTTCGGGTCTTTAGTAGGCTTTTCTGTTGCAACTTCTTTTGTGGTCGGTGCTTCTGTCGCTTTTTCAGTTGCTTTTTCTGAACTCTGATTTGCAACAGTAGTTTCCTGCTTTGATTTGTTTGAGCTGCTGTTACCGTTAATTGCACCGTTTACACCGCCAACAATCATAATAGCAACAACGATAATAACCCAAAAATACCAACGCTTGTAAATTTTCTTCTTCGCATTTGCAGGATTTACGGTTGCCGAGGTTGAATCGTTTCCGCCAAAGCCTGCACCGCACTTGTCGCAAAATTTTGCATCGTCCTTTAATTCGTTTCCGCAATGTGGACATTTCATAAACATACACTCTCCTTAATAAATTTGTTAGTGTATGTTATATTTTATCACTATATATTAACATTGTCAAGAATTTTGCAGATACAACGAAAATTATGTACAAATTTACAGATTAGCGAAGAAGTTTTGAAATTCTGCAAGAACAGTGTTCATATCTTCGTCTGAATAGTGTTTTACATTTCTTGACCGCCACTTGTTGCGGATTTTATGCTGTGACGAAGTAAAGTTTTTCAAGACCTCTTTGTCGGTTTCAAGGCGAATTTGAACCGTTCTTGCAAGCGGTGTTTCGGGTCCTAAGCCTTGCAGAAGTGAGCAGAACTCATTCCAACTCATTTTTGCAAAATCCTTTGAATAAATGCTGACCCCGTACTCCGAGCGAAAGCTCGACACGATTAAATCAAAGTCATCAATCAGATCGTAGCCGGGGTCTGAGCTTCCCCCTCGTCAGTCAAATCGCCTGTTGCAATTTTGGCGGATTCGCTGATAAGGGCGTTGAAATCGTGCATATTCAGCTTTAACTTTTCAATCTTTTCTCTCTCGGATTCATCAAAAAGAAGATGATACATTTCGATAACATCTTTACTTTTACCGTTGCCGTCCTCAAAAAGTGCCGCAACTTTGAGCATTGAAACTGCGTCATTGTTGATTGCAAGGTCAACATTTTTAACTCTGACACTCGGCTTTTCCTCAAAATTAAGTTTGTCTGTAATATCAATTAACTTTGACATAATTGTTCATTCCTTTCGTTTTTTAAGCGGCTGCTGTATATACCGGCTTGCCGTTTGACATAACTTCAAATTCAAGCGGAGCAACACCCGTACTTGCGCCTGCACCGTTAGATGTGACGGATACAACTGCATTTTTAAAGAGGACGGTTGCACCGTTGGGGAAGGTCCACATAAACGGAACTTCTGTCTTTCTGCCGTTTTCAAATGCAAGGGCAGCAATCTGGTCATTGCCTGCATCACCGATTGTACGCTTGCCCTTTACCGAAATTGTGATTGACTTTGCTGTCATAAGCCTTGACTTCCAGCCCTCGTTTTCAAAGGCTGTCCATTCCTCGACACCGTTGTCAAATGCAACAGAAAATTCTTCGCAGTTAGCAATATTTGTCGTGGCGGATTCTGTTCCTGCCTTGCCAACCGCAAACTGATTTTCATAGCACGGGAATACTCCCGATTCAACTTTTGCCATAAAATTACTTCCTTTCGTAATAAAATTTAACTTCAATGACCTGCTCATACACACCCTTGTCGTCTGTTCCCACATCAACGGGTTCTTCCGTGAGCAGTTCGATTATATAGATTTTGTGTTCCTTAATTTCAACATTTTTAATGCTGTAAAGCGTTTCGTAAAGTCTGCGTGCGAACTCCTCGGTTTCCCTTGCGTTGTTGGTGTAATGGATAAGCAAAGACACGCTTATTGTATCGTAGGTACTTTCACCGCCGATTGCCCTTGTGGGTGTTCCTGACTGCTTTAATGAATACACACCGATTGACCTGTCCTGCTTGTTGTCGAGCTTGCCGATGTAGTAATGCTCGGCTGATGTAACGTTTTTGAGCCAATCTCTGATGTCCGATAAGTAAATCAAAGTCCTGCTTCCTTCCTGTATAATCCTGCAAATGTCTGACTGCAAAAATTCTGCCTTGTTCCACCTTTGAGCCAATATCGAAACCATTTACCGCCTGCACTTTTGTTCGCACCGTGTTTTTTACCCTCGGAATCCGTCCACACTTCTCTGTGAAAATTATACTCGGGGTGAAAGTACAACCGCCTTGCATACGGAGTATCTGACACAATTTTAACTACCCCCTTTGCACTTTGTGAATAATCAACAGAGGTACTATCGTTTTGAAGTATGCTTGTATCAAACGGCATTACCTGCGTGTTTTTCACCTGTGTAAGAAGTGCATCACCTGTCTGTTCAAGAGCCTGTTGCTTTGCCTTGTCAAGCTGTTTTACAACAGGCATATTGAGTTTGATTTTTGATGATACCGAAAATCCCATTAAATCACATCCAATTCCGTAAAATTAACTTTGCCGTCGGGGTTGCGGTGTTTTGTACCCTGTACGATGTTTCGTTTTACGCCGTCAAGGATTACAAAGCCACCGCTTAAAGTGGGGCTGTCGGGAACAATGTCGCCGTCAAAAAGCAAGACAGCCGACACCTGAACAATTTTCTGCTCTTTGGTATAGACCGTCTTTGCCTTTGACTGCATATTACACAAGGCAGAGCCACCGTGCAGGGTTGCTGACGGGTACAAGCTGTCGGAGGGATACAGATTTTTGCATTCAAGCACGGTCAGGGGCGCTCCGTCTTCGGTAACACCCTCACCGTAGATTGTGACCTCGACAGGAGTTTTGCAGAACTGCTTTTTTACAAGTGACGGAAATTTCACGGTTTTCACGCACCTTTCAGATTGCAGGATAACAAAGTCCTGTTGATTTTAGCAACGCATAGAGGTCGGCAGGAATTGCCACTCCGCTGATACACATTAAGTTCCAGCTTGCGCCAAATTCCATTGATGTGCCGTTGATTGAATAGCTTTTCAGATAGGAAGAAATCATATCGGCATTTTCTTCTTCAAAAGCAGTAAGTCTGCTATGCACTCTGCTGATGATTCTCTTCTGCATTTCCGAAAGTTTTTCAAAATCAATGCGGTTAAAAGTCAGAACATCAATGTGTTCGGCAGAGATAATACTGTTTTCATCTCCGCCCTGATGTTCAATGTAATCGGCATACATTACGCAAACCGCCGTTGTGTCAACATCGGCATAAATGCTGTCAATTTTGCCGTCCTTGCCGTTCGGGAATACGAATGTGTCGGAAAGTGAACGGTTCTGATAGAGCCAGCCGTCACCCTCTGTGTGTGAGCCGGGAGCAAAGAAGTAAATGCTTGAAATCTTCGGAACAGTCTTGCAGGTTTCACCGCAAGCAACAAGAACATTGATTTTGTGAGCGCCTGTTGCAGGCTCAAAACCGCCGTCATCGGGGTTAAAGTTGAAGTTATCGTAGAAACGCTCATCGTCAATAACCTCGATGATAGGGCAACCGTCAATCTCGGTCACTCTTGTTTCAATGCCGATACCGCCCTCTGCAATCTGTGTAAGCTCAATCTTACGAGTGAACTCTGTTGACTGTTCAAGGCAGTCCATAATGTGAGATGTCACATAGGCAACAAGTGTGCCTCTTGCCTTGTATCTGCGGAGCTTGCCGGCAGAGAGAATTGTTTTGAGCTTTGAATAAGCGTTCTCCTTAGTCCACTCCGATGTCTTTGTTGAAGAATGATATCCGTCTGTTGCCTGAGCCTTTGTTGCAACCTTTGAGAAGAAAAGTGCGTCTGTTTCGGGAGCAACCTGTGTCTGCTCAAACACCTTTGAAATATTCTCAACCTTTGCGGTTGCGTTAGTTTCGTCAACATCCGCCTTATCAACGAGGAACTCAATATCACGATCGTGCTCGCAAGTGAACGGAACATCAGTCTGAACATATTTGCCCTTGTTCCAACCGCCGTTGCGATTGTGGTTCTTAAAGCCTGATGTACTCATCTGTGTGAAGTGGAATGTTCTTGCACCAACCCACTTTACATTTGAAGTGATGAACGGTGATGTAAGTGTACCCTGAACAAGAATTTCGAGCAGGTCAGGGCTGAACTGCTCAGCATAGTTATTTGTGTTTGCCATAATTTTTCAATCCTTTCTTTAGTTAAATATTAAATCTGTTCCATTTTTTGGTAGGAACATTAACCTTTGGTTTTGTGCCGTCTGAATGATGTTCGCCGTCACCGCCAATTTTTCTTACACCTGCATTTGTATCGTCAGAATTGCCTTTGAGTGCAGGAATATCGTCAAGCACCTTTTTAACCGCCTCGGTGAGCTTTTCGGCATTGATTTTGCCGTCTGTAACCGTCCCTGAAAAATCTGCCATTTTCAGCACATAAGGCACGGTTGCAATGTCAACGCCCTGTTTTACGGCTTCGAGGGTTGCCGACTGGTTGACTTCTGCCATAAGTTTTGCGTTGTTTGCAGATTCAACTTCCGACTGCATTTTTGCAAAGTCGGGAGTATTCTTAGCTTTCTGCTCCTTAAATGCTCCGATAGCCTGTTTCATTTCATCGGCTGACAATCCCTGCTCCTTAAAATATGACTTCAAAACGGTGTCCTCTGTCACGCTCTGTTTGCCTGTAATAAGGCTTGCGAGCTTGTCGTAATCAAAGGCAGGAGCGTTTCCCTGTGGAGTTCCCTGCGGTGCAGGTGTCGGTTCATTTGGGGTTGGTGTTGGATTTGGTTCTGCCATTTTTTTCATATCCTTTCAGTTTTTCGGGTGTCTCCCGTAATCAGTTTATAGAGTGTCTCTCTGTTTCAGTTTTGCACGGTGTCTCCCGTAGTTTAATGTCTTCGGACAATAAAAAAGCACCTTACATATTCGTAAAGTGCTTAATCCGCTTTTTCTGTTTTTTCTGTTTTAACTGCTTTGGCTCTCGGCTTTTTGGGAGCGTCAGACTTGACCTCTTCTGCAAAACCGCAGTCAATGAGTTCCTTTGCTCTCTGCTCGGAACATTCAAAAACTTCATTCACAGGTCGGGTTACATAGCCGTTCTGCCTGTCATTAAATGCTGTTGTTACTCTGATTTTCATTCTGTCACCACCTTTCAAAACCGGTCGAAATCGACGGGTTTAAATGCAATAAAAAAGCACTCTGATTTCTCAAAGTGCTGATTTGATGTGTTTAGTTCTGTTACGGCAAGTTGCAGGCAAGTTAAATAATGCCGTAAACAAGCCGTTTTTCTTACTCTGAACATATTCTCGGCAAGTTAAAGATACAACAAAACCGCCCTTTTTACGGAGCGGTTAGTTTTTGTTTCTTTGTTTTTCAAGTTCTTTAATTATTTCGTCAAGACGTTTTGAAGCTTCTTCGTTAGAACCATCTAAAACAGATTTGTTTATTTCTTCCATTCAAATAAACCTCCTTCTTGATGTTTACTTAAAAATTTATCAATAACCTTTCTGTATTCACTGTCAGAACCTGTTTTTATCCTCTTTTTTTCCATTCGTTGTAACTCTGTTAAAAGTGATAGTCTGTCGTATCCTTTCAACTTTGTTAATACTTCAATGTTGCCATCGTTTTTCACAATAGTAAATGTTTTTATACTATCATTCTTAATAAATTCGATAATATCATTTAAAGAATAACTGCTGTTTCTCGGGTGATTGTGCATAACAAATAAATCTTTGCCTTGAAGTGCTGATCCAAAATCTATTTTTTCATCAGTTCCTTTAATAGGCTCTGTAATCATTTTGGACACATCATTTTTTAACACGAAGGCAACTTCTTTATTGTCATTTTGTTCTTTTGAAAATTTCAAAAGCTCCTTGTGTTGTTTTTGAATTTCCAAACACTGCTCTTCTGTATAACCTTCAATATCAACTTTAGGAATACGACTGATAGCTTTATCGGTTATCGGAGTAATAGGCTTTTTACTTCTCTCTTTTATTATACCATTTTTACCCGATTTTGCAACAGATTCAGGCAAACTATTCCCTGCTTTTTTCACCTTTTCTTCAAGCGTATTCGCCCTATCGTGCCACTCATTGGCTCGGGTTTGGGCAATGCGTTTATTGTCCTCATCAAGGCTGTATTCAGCACGGCGGTCAAAGCGTTCTGCCTGACGCTGTGCATACTGCTGTTTTTTCCTCAAGCCGTTCTCTACGGTCCATTTTCTGCCTCTTCTTCGGGGGAGACAGGTTCGAGTGTCGTTATTTCCTCGTAATATGTACTCGTGCTGTCCTTGCACCGTGGATGAAACAAACCGTTCTTGATTGCGGTTGAGAGGAGCGGATAGTTTCCGTCAGACTTCTTGCCGTTTGAATACACATCGTCAATAATCACCCTGCCGATATATTTTGCACAATCGGGGCAACCGCCCTGTCTTGAATTCACAACAACAAGGGATACTCCCCATTCGGCTCGCTTTTCGCCCTCACCACGCAGATAGGCTCTTTTGTTGGCTGTTTTAACCGCCATATCCGCATAATCCGAGAGCGTGTGCCTTGCACCGTTCTTGTATTCCACACAATTAAGACCTGCGTTGAGCATATCTTTACAAGCTATATCAACGGCTTTTTCGTATGTAACCGCACCCGTGTTCATTGCAACCTGTGCGTTAAAAATCGCCTTGCGGTACTTGTCGTTGCTCATACGCAAAACCGCCGTTTCTGCCCGTTTTAAATCGTCTGTGGTCGATTTTATGAGTGCGTCAAGTTTACGGTCATTCACCTTAAAAAACTCGGCTGTGCTGTGTGCTGACGGTTTTTTCGGGGCTTTGAAACCGTCCTTAACAGCTTCAAGAATTTCTGCCTCCTGACTTGCATTTCCGTCAGCTTTGGCGGTGCGAATCATCTCTTCAACCTTACTGTTAATGGTTTTGAAACGCTTGCCGAATTTCTTTGCGTTGTGCTTGCGGTACTCTTCAAGACTTTTGAGCTGTTCAGCCTGCCATTGTGTCCAGTTGTAACCCTCTTTGGTTTCTTCGGCTCTGTGACGGCTGAAATTGCGCATCATGCTGTCGATAAGCTCGTTTTCAATTCTCTCAAAAGCCTCTTTAATGTTGTAATCACTCATTGCTTACCCATTTGCTGTCATCGTCCTGATTTGCGATATCTTCGGGTTTATCGGGTTCATTGCCCGTGTCGGTAAGGTCCACATCGTCAAGCTCCGATTTTTCTTCTTCGCCTGCAATGCCCTGTTCTTCCTTAATTCTCTGAACCTCTTCGGCTTTCCAATCCTCCGACTTGCTGTCGCCGTAAAGCTCGTCAACCGAGGTTTCAACTGACATCAAACCGCCCTGTCTTGCTTTTGACACGGTTTCGACCTGACTTTCAAAGCTCGGATTTGCATATTCGCCGAAGTTAACGGACACTTCCAAGCCCTCAACAATACCCTTGCCGTTAAGTTCACCGTCTGCATTGAGTACAATTGCAACAAGGCTTTGAAGTGCGTTCTGCGTAATTTTCACAAGGTTCTGCCTTGTGTAAAGGGTTGTCTTTTCCTTTTCACGCTTGAGCGTCTGCATTATCAAGCTTCTTCGTATCAATGCCGAGAGTTGACGGCGATATAATACCTTGCAAACAGAGGTCAGGGCAGTAATGTATGAACTCAAATAGCTTTCGTGCTGAATCTGCGGACTTTCGGTGTAAATCCTGTTGCCGTTGCCGTTTTCAGACATATCGTTGCCCACGGTGATAAATCGGTTGTCAAACGGATTTGGCGATATCGGCTGACAGGTTTCGGGATTTCTCGGAACAAGGCAATCAGGCACATACTGCTTTGTTCGGCAGGCTCTGAGTGCGTCCATCCACTGTGACCACACTTCATCAAGGCTGTCGAAAGCGTCTGTTTTTATGCCGATAATGCCCGCACCTCTGCCCTTGTGGCACGATTTGCCGTAAAGGACAGGTACAGCCCACATATATGATTCGTCAAATGTAACGCCCTTTGAATCAATCCACGAAAGAGCGTCAACCGTGTGCAGGTCAATCTCTTTGCCGTTGTCATCATACAAAGCATAGTGAATATAGCCGTAACCGTATGTTTCTTCAAAGCGGTAACGTCGGTGTTTTTGCGTGTAATCGGTGTAAAACTTAACCTCTCGGATTCTGCCACGCACATATGTAAAGTCGATGTTTTCGGCAGGATACCATTCAACAATCGGAACATCTGATACAGCCGTGTCAAAGCTGACCTTAAAAGCACCATCACCGACAACACATAGGTCCCGGAGCATTTGCTTAACCGTGTCGGATAGCTTGTTCTGCTTTTCAATGTCTTCCCAACGCTCTGCATAAGCGGTTGAATTTTTACTTGTAACATTTGTGCCGTTGTAGTCGGCAATTACGATATTCACAAGTGTTTCGCAGATGAGTGCCGGCAAGCCCGTGTGTATTTTACGGATTTCAAGCCCCTTTGTGCTTTTTGCCGCCCAAAACATAGTTTTGTTTGTGTCAATCTGCTTGTACAGCTCCGCAAGCTGTCTGCTGTTGCCCCAATACCAAATGCGATTGATAAAGCACTCGGTCAGATGATTGCTTGTTTCGGTAACGGTAATTGTTTTGTCGCTTGCAGGAGTAATCTGCAAAAAGTTTTTAATTCCCGATCTGATAGATTCAGCCATTCTGTTAATCAGCCCCATTTATTTCACTTCCAATAATATTTTTAAACGGCAGCCACGCATATTGACCGCTGTTAATGCAATGGTCGTGACCGTCCTCGGGTGTGTTGTCTTTATCCTCTCGCCAGCTGTAAATTTCAAACTCGGCAATCGTGTTTTTACAATGTTCAAGCACAAAATAACAGTCGGTGGCAAGCCAGCCGAGTACAAGATTGATTCGGTCGATAATCTTCGTTTTCTTCCATGCATTTGCAAAGTCATAGACACAGCCGTGCTGTTGCTTATACTTTTGAAATTCGGTAATAGTCGCTTGGTCGGCGCTGTCAATAAAAGCCGTGCGTGCAAAGCCCCATTCATCACGGTTACGGTCAAGAAAATCAATGAAATTTCGTACCGTATCACTCGGCGCAACGGGCGTTTTAAGGTCGGCATTGTTATATACCCTCTCGTCAAGCTGAATACACTTGCCCCTGTTTGTGATTCCAAAAAAAGTCATTGCGATAGTATCAGGCGACTTCTGCGAATAGGCGGTATCAAGTCCAGCCGTGAACTGAACAAAGTGTTCCAACTTGCGGTTATAGTGCAAAAACCGCCTTGCCCATTCTTTTGTTTTTATGTGCCTTGCTCTCTTAAAGTTTGAGAACACAAGATCTGTTACCCTGCCTCGCAATCCTAAAATTTTATTCTTATAAAGCTTTGTTCCTTTTGGAGCAGAGGCTTTTTTCTTTTCAACCTGTTCGGGTGTAAGGCTTAAATTATCTGCAAAAGAAAAGAACCAATACCGCCAATTCGGTACAGGTTCTTCTGTAAGCTCCGCCGTAATTTCGGGCGGAATATCGTTTGCGTATTTCTTAAAAGGTCGGGAGCGGTTCACAAACTCCTTATAGACAGGCAATGACGGGTCATCGGGGTTCAAGGTTGCAAGCATATAATCATTACGGGTTGACATCTCTCGGATAAACTCAATATCAGCGGTGTTGATTTCGTCAATATAAACGCACCCAAACTGCGCACCGAGAACCATTTCCCACTTATCCCGACTGCTGTAACCGAGAATATAGATGATTTTGCCCTCAAACTTGATATGCGGCAGCTTGTAGTCCTTGTCGCCATTGCCACAGTAAACTGCGTTACGGTGCAGGTCGAGAATACCGTTATCCTGCTGAATAATAGTTTCCTCAGCCTTGCCCGTAGTTTTGGCGGCAATTGTGTGAAGCTTCTTCGGCGACTGCGACACCATTCGCATAAACTTAACACCTGCTCCGACTGTTGTTTTTCCTGAGGCTGTAGTGCCTTCAAGAAATTCAGCCGACACATTTGTTGTGTTGATAAAGTCGATATACTTTTGTGACAGCGGAAATTTGTTACTCACTCAGCCCCTCACCGCCCAACTGTCTGAACACATCGGATAGCTTTTCGGACTGCTCAACTTTCGCATCAACCTTAACGGTGTATTCACCCGTCATCTTGTTGAGCGTGTCAATCGCCCTGATTCTGTCGGAGGTGTCCTGCCCGTCATTCCTTGCAATGTCGGACAAAGCAACCTGTCTGTCCTTTGCACTCATAATGCGCTCATCTTTGAGCCTGTCAGACAGCTGTTTGATGTACTCTGCAACTCTCACATTCTCTAACAATTTGCAGGCATTGGCATTTGCGTAATTCTCGGAATATCCTGCCTGTATCGCACTCTGAACGGTGTTACCGCTCTGCGCATAATATTCCGCAAACTTCCTCTGTCTTGCATTTAATTTGTCTTTCACGGTATCACCTCTCTTTGTCTGAAAATTCTAAAAATAAGCAAAAGAAAAGAGAGTACTAAATGCACTCTCCATTAATCAGTATTAAGCGTTAAAGCATTAATTCTGTCATTCAATTCTATCAATGTATTTTTCACATTTAGATAGTCTTTAGGTGTAAAAGATTTATCATTCCTACTATTAAGCATCACATTATTAGCTCTCAATAATCTTCGATAATAGGAAACAAGTAAATCGAGATTATCTGGACAATTACTCAATGCATCTTTGCATTCCATAACCAGCCGTGCAAAACTACGTCTATTGAGACCACAATTTAATTCATCGCTAACATTTTGCGTATTAGAAAGCAGTCTTATTGAGTCTTCCATAGCATCTAACTTTGAATATATTGATTTCATCATAATTCTATCGAAAACGACCTCATCAACTTTGGAATTATCCACTTTTGCATTTTCTAAATTGACTATATTCATTAGTGAAAAATTGAAATCATTTTCTATAAATTTCCTTATTCGCGTTAGTCAATATCATCTTTTGCTTCATACA
>ENA-OQKQ01000072-OQKQ01000072.1-human-gut-metagenome-genome-assembly--contig:-NODE-72-length-39957-cov-3.403364_pt1 | contig 39957 bp, 40 predicted proteins | sample MGYA00242651_ERZ504803 | MGnify/ENA primary metagenome ERZ504803 (study PRJEB26092, sample SAMD00036380) | human gut metagenome | host: Homo sapiens | study: EMG produced TPA metagenomics assembly of...
GACTAGTAAAAAAGAAAAATGCCGTTAGCTGATTTGACAGGTTGACCTACTTGATTTACCATTTTGGTTTAAGGAATACCATATAAAAGTGTGGATGGAATTTGCAGGAGAGTTCAAAAAGGATGGGATTGTCTGGAAGCACTTCAGGAAATGGGGGGCTGTGTTGGAAACATAGGAAATACAGAATCAGAAATTAGCTTGCATAAAATGTGGATGCAGAATTTTTGTAAAAATGCACCCAAAGAAAGCAGAGAGTGGATTCAAAAATTGAATTAAAATATGCAGTAGAACATTTTTGTGATATCATTATCAATAGAGCAGATTTGTATTTTATGAATTTGTAAAAGAATAATGAAGCGAAAAGGTGTGAAGCTAATTATGAGTGAATATGCAGATATAGTAATTGGAAATTTATCATTACATTGGTTTAGAAACTATTTGGATAGCAAAATCGTTAGTCTGTTTTTTTCAAAAAATGACCTTATTGTAGTAAATAATTGTAATATAGACGATGATGATAAAGATGCCGGAACATACACTAAATATATGTATAGGACGACTGTTCGGCGTGCAAAAGAACGCTTAGATGCACAGGGATTTGGACTTAATAATTTTGAAAAAATATTTAATGATGAAATGGTTCAAGCAGTAGACTACTCATCTTTTTTGTATCATTTACAGGGAGATTATGATGAAGAGGACAAGAATAATGAAATTCGGATTAAGAAAAATGTTTCATTAAAAAAATGGAAAAATGCAATGAAAAAAATTGTTTCTTATGAACTTGCAAATGGAAACATACAATTTGGAGGAACACTTTCAGAGGTTAATATTACAACAGAGTGTGACAAAGTTATATTTTATTCTTTGAAAGATGAGGATAGCGAATCATTTTATGCTTTAAATCCTGAAATAATCAATTATAAATATGTATACAGACTTATACTAGAATATTGTGCAAATGATATGGAGATAATATTGGATTTCTCAAATTTGGATAATTGGGCAGATGATTGTATTCCCAAAGCACTAGCAGCGACAGAGAACGTTTCAAAAACAATTGTTCTTGTTGAAGGGTCAAGCGATAAAGATATTTTAGAATTTGCGATGTCACAGTTATATCCTCATCTTTCAGATTTATTTATTTTATGGATTTCAGTGATGAATCTGGTGGAAAAAGAGATGGAGGAACATCATATGTAATAAAAAATCTTAAAACTTTTATTTTTCAAAAATTAGAGCAAATTTTATTGCAATTTTTGATAATGATGCAGAGGGATATTCTAGTAAATGCTCATTATTAAATGAATAAAAAACCTGGCCGGCAAATTTTAGAATATTATTATATCCAGAAATTACAATGTTTCATAAATACCCAACTATTGCACCTAATGGGAAAATTGTGCCTGATGACATTAACAAGAAAGCTGCTTCTATTGAATTGTATTTGCCAGATTCCATTATAAAAACTGGTGGGAACTATTATCCAATTGAATGGGAATCGAGAAAACGAATACGAAATAAAAATAATGTTGAAGAAGCATTATATCAAGGAGTGATTTCTTATAAAGATGATATAAAGCATAAGTTTCATGAAATGCGTAATAAAATTGAGAGAGGTGATGAAGTTTTTAAAACAGAAGAATGGAAAAATATGAAAAAATTACTAGAAACAATAGTATTCGCTTTTAATAACGAACAATAAATAGCAACGTAAACTAATGCAAATATCATGGGCAGGGCTCTTCGGGGTTCTGCCCTTTTTCTTTTTCCAGACCAAAAGACCACCTGCTGGAAAAGAACAAGAAAAACCTGAAAGGATGTGGTGACTTATCATTATAGGAATCGATCATGGATATTATGCCATCAAAACTCCCCATGTGTGTTTCCCGACTGGACTGACCGGGTACGATTATGAGCCGTATACCATGCAGAATGTCCTGCAGTACAATGGGAAATTTTATGTGTGTGGAACTGGGCGGCAGACGCTGATGAGAAGCAAGACTTCCAATGACAATTATTATCTTTTGACAATGGCAGCCATTGCACAGGAGATCCGCTACCGCCGGGGAGAGAGGAAAACAGATGTGGTTCTGGCAGCCGGCTCCACTGGCAAGTTTTGGCAGGGAGAAAAAAGGTTTCCGGGAATATCTGTTTCGGAAAGAGCAGCCTCTGCGTTTCCGGTACGAGGATGAGAGCTATGAGATCCGGATTCAGGATGTAAAACTGTTCCCACAGGGATACTCAGCCCTGGCTCTCCACCCGGAATGTGTTCGGGACGAGCCTTCTGTTCTTCTCGCAGATATCGGTGGCTGGACCGTAGACCTGATGCGGCTGGACAACAGTGTTCCAAATGCCGCTACCTGCCGCAGCCTGGAACTTGGTGTGATCCGGTGTGTGGATGAGATCACCGAGCAGGTACGCAGAAATACCGGACTGTCTGTAACGGATATTCAGATCGAACGTGTTCTGAACGGCCAGAGCTGCAGCATGGACCCGGCCGCAAAAGAAATCATTGTCCGGCAGGGAAGGCTCTACACGGAGAAAATACTGTCTGCAATTATGGAAGCCGGGTTCGATCTGAAGGCAATTCCGTCCGTGATCATGGGCGGCGGAGCCAGCATCTGAAACGGCACGTGACACCGCAGGACAGGCTGTGTCGGCAGATTTACCTGACAGACATACACGCCAATGCTTCCGGCTATGAGCGGATTGTGGGGCAGATGTGCGCGAAGTAAAGAGACCCGTTTTCTCGTTCCGCCTGAACCTTGATAACCCAGATCACAAAAAGGCATGGGAGATCCTGCAAAGTGTTCCAGATGGACAGAAGAGCAGCTATCTGGTTCAGGTGATTTTAAAAGATCAGGAAAACACCAGCTGGAGAAAAGCATCCGGCAGGCTATCCGGGAAGAACTGGCAGGTGTTTCCATTTCTGGCTCCGGGGAGAGGGTTTCAAAAAAGGAAGAAATCCCGTCCCAGATGCTGGATTTTCTCTCCGGGCTTGAGGATGCATTCTGAAAAAGGCAAGTCTTTCCTGGTGATAAAATAGCCAAATTTCAAGCAGTCAAATTAGTATAAATCACGGATTTTTGAAAGGGGTGATGCCTATTGAATGTTATTGGATCTGCATCCTTTGGGAGCTTTTGAGAGCCTCATATTCGTTGGGTATTGTGAATAGCTTTCTGTCACGTTTTAGGGTATGTTGTATGTAGAAAAAAGAAAGGAGAACGAACACAATGGAGATGAAAAACATATGCGGAAAAATTCCGGTAGAGCTGCATGAAAAGCTAAAACTGGAAGTCGAAGAGTTAGGAATCAGCATACCAAAATACCTTGAAATGGTAATCGAAGAACACATGACAAGAAAAGGAGAAAAGACGAACATGGCAGATTTAAGAACAGTAGCAGTACAGGTAACCGAGGATTTATTTTCCAGACTGAAAGCAGTCCTCGCCAGGAATGGCATGAAACAGAAAGACTTCTTAATCGGGCTTATCGAAAGATGCAATCGAAAAAAGAAGAAGCCAAATGGAAAGCAGAGTCAGAGGAAGCCGAAGAAACAGAAATGGAAGATCCTGAGACTGCGAAATCAGAACCGGATGAAGAGTCAGCAGAACCTGAAGCAGAAGAGCCTGAGACAGAAGCACTGGAAGCTGAAACAGACGGAGAAATGACAGAACCGGACGAAGCTGAAGCAGATGAAGAGCCGACAGAGCCAGAAAACGAAGAGCCAGCGGAAGCAGAGCCAACAGAACTGGAAACCGAAGAAGCAGAAGAATCTGAGCCAGAGGAAGCGGAATCAGAAGAATAGACATCACAAAACAGAAACCAAGAGACGGAAACGGTGCAGAGAAATCTGCACTGTTTTTTTCACAGCGAAGGGAGGCTGATAGCCGGAACAATTCGATTTTTTGACCTGTTCAGTGGAATCGGAGGATTCCGAGAAGGGCTGCACAGGGCAGGGGGCTTCACCTGTGTCGGACACTGTGAAGCAGATGCATATGCAGACCACAACTACCGGGTGCTGTTTGATACGGAAGGAGAGTGGTTCTGCAATGACGCAAGAAATATTGAAACAGAACGAATGCCGGACTTTGATCTTTTATGTGCGGGATTTCCTTGCCAGGCATTCTCAATCGCTGGACGAAGGGAAGGATTTGCCGATGCAAGAGGAACCCTTTTCTTTGAAGTTGCCAGACTGGTTGCAGACAAACGACCTGCGTATTTTCTCCTTGAAAACGTACCCGGTCTGCTTTCGCATGACAAAGGGCGGACGTTTCACACCATCCTCAGTACGCTATCTGAACTGGGGTATCATGTCGAATGGAAAGTGCTTAACAGCAAGGATTTCGGAGTCCCCCAGTCAAGGAAGCGGGTGTATATTGTCGGATATCTTGATGGAAGATGTGCCGGAAAAATATTACCTTTCCCAAAAGCAAATGGAACAGCTCTTATACAAGTCCATGCTGGCAAACAGGGAGAAAGAGTCTACGCAGAAGAAGGACTGAGCTGCACGCTGACCAGCGGGGCTGGTGGTATGGGCGGCAAGACCGGATTATACGAAGTCGGTATCCCAATCAAGGAAAACACCCGAAAAGGATACAAGATGGCCTACGAGGGGGACAGCATCGATCTCGGATATCCGGGAATCAACAGCCGCAGGGGAAGAGTCGGGCATGAGATCGCCCATACCCTGACGACCGGAAACCAGCAGGGAACACTGCATTTTGTAGATATCTCCCCTCCGCCGCTGGTGACAGACGTTGCAAGATGTCTGAATACCAGACAGGATTCCAGCATCCATAACCACAGGGGCGAAAGTTCCGGGGTGCTGGTGGAAGAACCGCCAAGGGCAGTGCTGACACCGGCCAGGGAAAAAGTCCGCCAGAATGGAAGAAGGATGAAAGAACCGGAAGAGCCAATGTTCACCATTACGGCAACTGACCGTCATGGAGTGATTTACCACGGCAGAATCCGCAGGCTGACGCCAAGGGAGTGTCTGCGGCTGCAGGGATACCGGGATGGTCAGATTTCCAAGATGGAAAAAGAAACATCGGATAACCAGCTTTACAAGCAGGCCGGTAATGGTGTCACTGTCAATGTCATTGAAGCAATAGGCAGAAATTTGAAAGCAGTAGATGAAGAGATCCAAAGCGGCTCACCTGTTCCAGAAGCGAAGGGTGGGTGAAGCAGATCGACCTAAAAGACCAGTATTTTGGTACAGAGATTGAGATGACAGGTATCAGCCGCTATGATGCGGCTGTTGCGATTGGAAGAATGTTCGGAACAGAGCCATATCATATCCGTTCTTACGATTCCTGGTGTGTAAAAGATTTAGATGGAAAAACGTGGAAATTTTCAAGGGACAGCAGTATCGACTGTGAAAGGCTGGCAAATGGTACTGTAATAGATGCCGATGGAGATTATTCGACAGAAATGGTATCCCCGAAATTGGAATATTCGGAAATGGGGAAACTCCAGGAAGTGGTGCGGTGTGTCAAAAACGCAGGTGCTTTTGTCAATTCATCCTGTGGCATGCATGTCCATGTGGACGCATCCAACCATACACCAAGGAGTCTGAAAAATGCACTGACGATCATGTACTGCAAAGAGGATATTCTGTTCAAAGCCTTAAATGTACAGACGAGAAGGGAAGATGAGTATTGCCAGAAAGTCCGTCCTATGGTATTGGAGAAGATCCGCCGGATGCCAAACAGCACCATTACAATGGAAAAATTCAAAAGGGCATGGTATGAGGGAAATGACGGAAGCTCCGAGCATTACAACTGGACAAGGTATTATGCCTTAAACCTACATGCTGTTTTTTCCAAGGGAACACTGGAATGGCGTTGTTTTGAAAGCACCCTCCATGCAGGAAAAGTCCGGTCAAACATTACGCTGGCACTTGCCATATCCGCACAGGCGGTCAACCAGTCCTGTACCCATGCCAAAAAGACGGAGATCGGGGATAACCCGGCATTTACGTTCCGTACCTTTTTGCTCCGCCTCGGACTAATCGGGGACGAATACAAAAATGTGCGGAAGCATCTGCTTGCCAATCTGGACGGGGATAAGGCATGGCGGTATGACAAAAGTACCTATGCCTGTCTGCAGAATCCAAGACGGACAGATGATGCGAGATAACAGAATAATGAGAACAGACAGGCCGGGTGGAAACATCCGGCTGTTCTTATGCAAAATGAAGAAAAAGAAGAAAGAGGTAGAAAACATGAAGAGTAAATATCGATTCAGGCGAATCCTTTCAGGGGTGATGGCGGCAGTCACCATCTTATCCACGGTCATTTCACCGCTGACGGTGTATGCTTCGGAAGAGCCGAAAGCGGCGGAACCGCCAGCGTATGAATCCGTAAAGGATCAGCTGGATGAAAATGAAGTGGTAAAAGCCACCGATCTGGAGCTGGAAGTCGGACAGGACTTTGATGTTTCCACGGATTTTACAAATTTGGAAATCAAGGACGAAAGCAAAGTCAAAGTGACATTCCAGAAAGCAGAGAATGACGCCGGGGAGAACTTCAGCACCAGCCATGCAGACACTTACCATGCCGTTTATTATGTGGAGCCAGTCAACCAGAACCACCCGGTTTATCAGATTGGGAGAAACCTGATCGTAAAAGAGCCTGTGACAGCAGCTCAGAGTGAACCGCAGACAGAACAGGCAGTTACCGAAGAGGATACAGGTTCTGATGATGAGGAAGCTGCCTCGCAGGAAGAAACTGAGACAGTGCCTGTAGAGACAGAAATTGTTGAGCCGGAGACAGCTGAATCTGAAACAGAAGAACCGGAAGAAACAGAACCCGAATTTCAGGACGGACTTTCCGAATCCGAGTTTGATGCTGCATTAGAGGAATCCGAAACGGAAAATACAACCGATGAAGAATCCGGGCTGACACTCAGCGATGTTCTGGAGCAGGCAGGGGAACAGGATATTGACCTGATGGCAATGGAAGATGGGGAAACCGTTTCATTCACCGCAGTCAATACCAGTACAAGAGCAACACAGGACGTAGATGTGACAAGAGGGGCTGCATACTATTATGCAGACTACGGTCTGGGTTCCTATGTAACTTATAAATATACCGTAAAATTTGGAAACGTGTCTGCAACTGCCTACTGTGTGCAGCCGTCCAAGGCAGGACCTGGGGATGGTGTCTATAAGATCACCAAACTGGGTGACAGCAAAGCACTGGCAAAAGTATGCTACTACGGCACAAAAGCATCCGGCGAAAATGGATTTTTCTCAGAGAAACATCCTGATTTTTCCGCTGGAAAACAGTTTATCATTGTCCATCTGGCTGCGTCTTATGCCAATAACAGTAGTGACGCTTTTTCCGGTACGAATGCAACCGGACAGGCTCTGGCAATGGAACTCTACAATTATTGCATGAGCCAGCCGGAGATACCGGAAGTGGACATGAGTTTCTCCAATGCAAATGTTACCGCATATATCAGCGGCAACAGCCAGAGAACAGAAGAGATCACCTTCAAGGCATCCGAACTGCAGACCATCACCATGAAGCTGCCGTCCGGTGTCAAACTGCATAATGTGACAACGGGAAAAACAAGCAGTGCAGGTGCATCCGTGGAGATCTGCGGCGGTACCAAATTCTACTTATCTGCACCGCTGACACAGGCAGTGGATGTCAAAGGGGAATGGTCTGTCACCATGAAGGGAAGCATCATCAAAGATTATTCCGCTTATAAGATCACAACCGGAAGCGAGACACAGGACCTTGCCCTGGTATTTGGCGAGGGTGTGACCGATGAGAAATATGTAGATTTTAAAGTATCATGGGTAAAAAAGGCAACTCTGGAGATCGTAAAGAAAGACCGTAAGAGCAACAAAGCCATCGCAGGTGCAGTTTATGGCGTTTACAGTGACAAGGATGGAAAGAACCTGATCACAAAGATGCCGGCCACAGATGCCAACGGAGCTTCCAGCGTTACGATCACCAAAACACAGGATACCGTATACCTGAAAGAAATCTCCGTACCAAACGGATATCTGCTGGATACCAAAGCCTACGATGTGAAACTGGTCATCGGGGATACCGTAAAACAGACCGTTACCGATGCAGAGCAGATGGCAAGCCTGACCGTTTACAAATTAGGCGAAGTCCTGACTGGGGCAAAGGTGACCGATGATGGTGTTTCCTTTGTTTATACAGAGCAGAAACAAAAAGGCGCGGTTTACAACGTTTATGCTGCAGAGGACATTGTATCCGCAGACGGAACAATCATCTACAAAAAAGATGCACTGGTTAAAGCCGGACTCACCACCGGGGATGACGGAAGTGCCACACTGGACAAGCTATATCTGGGGAAATATGTGGTAAAAGAAATGCAGGCACCACAAAATCTGGTATGCACTGGTGAAAGCCAGGAGATCACCCTTTCCTATGCCGGAAGTAATGTGGAAAAGGTCATGGGAAGCGTGACATTCAAAAATGACCGCCAGAAAGCAAGCGTGAGTGTATACAAACAGGATAAAGAAACCAGGAAATATCTTCCGGGCGGCACTTATGGTCTGTATGCCGGAAATGACATCAAAGCAGCGGACGGAACCATTGTGGTCAAGAAAGATACTCTCATTGAGAAAGCAGTGACCGGAACAGACGGAAAAGCCGTATATCAGGCAGACCTGCCGATCGCCAACAGCTACTACATGAAAGAGCTGGGTGCACCAGCTGGATATGTGAGAAACGGCGAGGATGTGTACTCCTTTACCTTCCAGTACACCACAGACAAAGAGGCAACGGTTTCTTTCAACCATACGTTCCAGAATGAGCGGATCAATGCGAAGATCAAACTGGTAAAAGAGGATTCCGAAACCGGAAAGACCGCACAGGGAGATGCAACACTTGAGGGTGCTGTTTACGGATTGTATGCCCGTGAAGATATCGTACATCCAGATGGACAGACAGGTGTTCTTTACCCGGCAGGAACACAGATTGCAACCCTGACTACGGATACAGAGGGAAATGCAGAAGTCGCAGACCTCTATCTCGGAAAGTATTACGTTAAAGAACTGATTCCGCCTGTCGGATATCTGGCAGACACGGAAGAACATGATCTGGAGTGCAATGACGAGGGAGATCTGGTTCAGACGGTAGAACGTACCGCAACTTCTCTGGAAGATGTGATCAAACAGCCGTTTCAGGTCATCAAAGCAGCCAACAACGGAAAGACCGATGCCGATCTGTTAAAAGGTGTGGGATTCCGTGCTTACCTGGAGAGCAGCCTGAAGAAAAATAAGGACGGCTCCTATGATTTTGCATCTGCTACCCCGGTCGTGCTGACCGCAGACGGACAGACAGAAATGTTCACAGATGAGCGTGGATATGCATGCTCCATTCCGCTTGCATACGGAACCTACATTGTAAGAGAAACCACCACACCGCACAACTTCAAACCAGTCGATGACTTTAAGGTTGTGATCTCGGAAAACAATCCGGATCAGCCGCAGGTATGGCGTGTGCTTCTGGACGAAGAGTTTGAAGCAAAATTAAAAATCGTCAAAAAAGATGACGAGACAAAGAAATCTGTTCTGGTTCCGAATACTGAATTTAAGGTATACGATCTGGATAACAAGAAATATGTAGAACAAGTGACTACTTATCCATCCACTACGGTACATAAATCCTATTTTACGGATGAAAACGGATACCTGATCCTGCCACAGAATCTGGCTTGTGGAAATTACCGCATCGAAGAAGTGACTGCACCAGATGGATATACCCACAGCACCAATACCGTGGAAATCAAGGTAGACAGTGATACCGCATACCAGGAAGATCCGGTCAGCGGTGACCTGATCATCGAGGTGGATTTTGAGAACCACCCAGCTAAGGGCAGACTGACCATCCGCAAAGAAGGCGAAGTAGTCAAAGGTTTTGATAAAGACTTTACTTATGAGGAAGCCAGCCTTGCAGGAGCCGTGTTTGAAGTTTACGCCTCCGAGGATATCTATACCGCAGACCATCAGACAGATGAGAACGGCAACCGTTATCTGGAATATGCAAAGGACACACTGGTGGCAACGGTAACGACCGATGAAACCGGAAGTGCCGTAATCGAGAATCTTCCGCTCGGAAAATACCGTGTAGAAGAGAAAAAAGCACCGGAAGGATACACCTGGAATGCCAAAGGAGAAAAGGTAACCTTTACCTATGCCGGACAGGATACCCCGGTTGTAGACGAAGAAGTGACATTTACCAATGAACGCCAGAAGGTAAGCATCACCGTGGAAAAACAGGATGCAGAAACCGGAAGCGTGGTAGCTGGAGCCGTCTTTGGTCTTTATAATAAGAATGAGATCAAATCCGGTGACAATGTAATCGTGAAAGCGGACACCTTATTACAGGAGATTACAAGCGATGAAAAGGGACAGGCACACTTCACCCTGGACCTGCCGCTTGGAACTTATTATGTAAAAGAAATTTCTGCACCGGACGGTTTTGTATCCTCTGATGAGGTACTGGAATTTGATGCCACCTATCAGGGACAGGACATCCAGACCATTAAACTGAAATCGATTAAGAAGAACCAGCCGACGACCATCGAGGTGACAAAATCCGATCTGACAACAGGCGTGGAGTTGAACGGAGCATCCCTTTCTGTTCTGGATGAGGATGGAAACGTGATCGACAGCTGGACTTCCGTAAAGGATGAGCCTCATGTGATCAAATATCTGACTGTTGGAAAAACCTATATCCTCCGTGAATCCCTTGCACCGCTTGGTTATTTAAAGACTACGGATGTGAAATTCACCATCGAGGATACCGCAGAAATACAGAAAGTGGAAATGCAGGACCATGTACCGAAAGCACTGCTGATCGTAAACAGAAGGGCGAATTCCTCGATAAGATCACCCTGTTGGATAACGTCAAAGGTGTTGTGGAACATTTCTTTGAGTACATTACAGGAAGCCTGACAGATGTTACCTTCGAAATCCGTGCTGCCGAAGATATCAAAGCAGCTGATGGCGTAAGCCCGGACTATTATTCCAAGGACGAACTGGTAGCAACTGTAACTACCGATGCAAACGGTGTTGCAGAAGTATCTGACCTTCCGGTTGGAAAATATTATGTCAAAGAGGTAGGCACAGCATATGGTTATATCCTGGATGAAGAACCACGATATGTAGATCTTTCCTACCGCGATCAGGATACCCCGGTTGTCGTATACGATGAGGACTGGCAGAACAACCGCCAGAAGGTGAAAGTGAACGTCCTGAAGAAAGAAAAGGATACCGACCGTGTATTAAAAGGCGGCATCTTTGGATTGTACACTAGGAACGACATCCTGTCCGCATCTGGAAAGGTGCTGATGGAAGCAGATACCCTGATCGAGTTAAAAACAACAGATGTAGATGGAAAGATTTCCTTTATTGCAGACCTGCCGATTGACGGAACCTATTATGTGAAGGAGCTGTATGCACCGGATGGATTTGTCACCACCGGAGAAGAACAGGAATTTGTTTTTGAGTACCAGGGAGACAAAGAAGCAGAAGTGTCCTATGAGTTCGTATTTGAAGATGAGCCGACAACCGTGGAACTTTCCAAAACCGATCTGACCACAGGCGAGGAACTGCCGGGAGCCAGATTACAGCTGACGGATGAAAACGGGGCTGTTGTTGAGGAATGGACATCCACCAAGGAGCCGCACATCATCAAAGAACTGGTTGTAGGAAAATCGTACACCCTGACAGAAACCAAGCCGGCCGATGGATATGCCACTGCGGAAAGCATCACATTCACCGTGGAGAATACTGTAGAGATCCAGAAACAGGTAATGGAAGATGATGTGACCAAAGTGGAGATCAGCAAAACGGATATTACCGGAGATACTGAGATCGAAGGAGCCAAACTGACCATCACAGATGAAAATGGCAATATCGTAGAAACCTGGACTTCCGGTAAAGAGCCGCATTATATCGAAAAACTTCCAATCGGTAAATACACCCTGAAAGAAGAGCAGGCTCCAAACGGTTATGTCGTTTCGGAAGAGATCACCTTCGAGGTGGCAGACACCGCAGAGATCCAGAAGGTAGCCATGAAAGATGATACCGCAAAGGGACGTCTGATCATTGAGAAAACGGACAAGGATACCGGAGCTGCACTGAAAGGTGCGGAATTTGAATTGAGGGATGCCGATGGCAAAGTGGTAGAAACCCTGACCACTGATGAAAACGGTCATGCAACCAGCGGACTGCTTGCAATCGGAACTTATAAGGATGGCAAATTTGATAAGGCAGCCACTTATTATCTGGTTGAGACCAAAGCACCGGAAGGATATCAGCTGGATGAGACCAAGCATGAAGTGACATTTACTTATGTAGATGACAAAACCCCAGTGGTTGAAGTCATCCAGAAAGTGACGAACGAGAAGCTTCCGGAGGACACCCCGTCTGTAAGTAACCCGAAAACAGGCGATGACACCAACCTCTGGATTCCGGCTCTGTGCCTGATCCTTTCCACAGGCGGTCTGATCGGCATGGGTGTGGCATCCAGAAGAAAGAAGAAAAAAGGGGGCAGATAGGCTGAAACAATTATATTTTGCGTATGGAAGCAACATGGATCTGGACCAGATGGCATATCGGTGCCCAAAGGCGGAGGTGGTAGAAACCGTCCGCCTGGAGGAGTATCGGCTGACCTTTGCAGCCGCAGGAAGCGGTCTTGCCACCATCTTCCCGGAAGAGGGAAGCCATGTGGACGGCGTCCTCTGGTCACTGACCGGGGACTGTGAAAAGAGCCTGGATCTTTATGAAGGCTATCCTGATTTTTACGACAAAGAGGAAATCACCGTCAAGAATAAAGGCGGAAGAGAGATCAAAGCCATTGTCTATATCATGACAAAAGATTACATGCAGAACTTTAATCCGCCCGGACGGTCGTACCTGACCGGAATCTTAAAGGGCTGCAGGCAGAATCAGATTCCAACAGAACCAATCCTGAAAGCAGCAAGGAAACCGCCTGTGCCGGGACAGACACAGAAGAGTCAGCCAAAGAAGAGAAAAGCCGGACAGGAACGATGAAAATCGTGAAAAAACTTTTTCAAGCGGTATGTCTTGCTGCTCTTTTCTTAAGTGCCGGATTTCTGATTTACCACATGGTATATCTTCCAATGGAAAACAAAAAGCTGGTGGCAGAGCTGAAAGGGAATTTCCCGGAGCCGGAAGCTCCGGGAGCCTCAGGCTCTGAAAAGAAAGACCAACCAGCTGGAAGAAAATGCCCGGTGGCTACGGTAGACCTTGTTACTCTTCGGAAACAATACCTGGATGTGCAGGGATGGCTGACGATACCAGATACCGGAATCGATTACCCGGTGCTTCAGTCCGAACAGGAGAATGGGGAGTTTTACCTGAAACGGAATTACAAAAAGGAATATGACATCAACGGAAGCCTGTTTTTACAGGCAGACTGCAAAGTGTCTGAAAGTCGGAACCTTATCATTTACGGTCACAACATGAACAGTGGGGCAATGTTCGGAAATCTGGACTTCTATGCAGATGAAACATATTATCAGGAGCATCCCTTTGCTTATCTTCAGACAGAGGATAGCATTCAGGAATATCGAATTGTCACGGTGCTGAAAGCAGACAGGAATTTGTTCCCGTTCCAGCAGAAACTTCCAGATGTGGCGGCAGTGCAGGAGTACTTAAAAGCAGCTAAGCAGAGGGAAGTGTTCGAAACCGGAGATGATTACCTGAAGTGTATATACGATAAGGTTTTGACGCTCGTCACGTGTTCATATGAATGGAGCGGTGCCAGGAACATCGTCCTGGCGGTGCCGGTTTCCGGGGCAGTGTGGAGTCAGAAGTGTTCGTAAGTACCCGAAAAGTGCAGAAAATGAGACAAATAATGACCGCACGGGCAGGGATGTGTTCAAAACAGGGGGATTATGTAAGGGTGTGCATTGGTAGTATTTAGGTTGAAAAAAGTGTCTGAAAGTACCAGAAAAGTGCAGAATGTGAGACAACTTATAACCCAGATCCGGCAGAAAGTGTTCCAGAAAGGAGCGTTTCCTGCCGTTATTATTTACTTGGAAAGGATGGTAACGATTATGAAACGATTTTATACAGCAGAATCCGTAACAGAAGGACATCCGGATAAGCTCTGCGACCTGATCGCAGACAGCATTCTGGATGCGTGTCTGAAAGAGGACGAAAATTCCAGAGTGGCCTGCGAGGTGCTGGCGACCAAAAGGAACATCATTGTGGCAGGAGAGATCACCAGCCGATTTGAGCCACAGGTGTTTGAAATCATCAAAAAGGTGCTGGAGAGTGCAGGCTATGAAGCAGAGGAAATCCACATGGATGCCCTCATCCACAAACAGAGTCCGGATATCGCCGGGGCAGTGGAGAGATCCAGGGAACGAAGAGCAGGGACTGTTTCTGTTCAGAGCGGACTTGCCAGCGGTGCCGGGGATCAGAGCATCATGATTGGCTACGCCTGTGATGAGACGCCGCAGCTCATGCCAATGCCAGTGGTTTTGGCGAACCGCATTGTGAGGGAACTGTCTGCAAGCCGCAGAAGTGGATATATCACGGGAATCCTGCCAGACGGAAAGGCACAGGTGACCGTGGAATACGAAGATGACAGACCTGTCCGTCTGGATACGGTCGTTGTGTCCTGTCAGCATGAAAAGGAAAAATCTTTTCGGAAGCTGGAGCATGAGATCCGGGAGAAAGTGTTACGCCCGGCACTCCGTATGCTGCCACCGGATGAGGATACCAAGATCCTGATTAACCCATCGGGCAGATTTGTGTGCGGAGGTCTGGATGCAGACACCGGACTGACCGGAAGGAGACTAATGGTGGATACCTACGGCAGCTTGGTACCGCATGGCGGCGGTGCATTCTCCGGGAAGGATTGTTCCAAAGTTGACCGTTCCGGGGCATACATGGCCCGTTATATCGCCAAAAACATGGTGGCTGCCGGATTTGCCAGCCGATGCCAGGTGTCCCTTGCCTATGCCATCGGGGTTGCCCAGCCAGTCATGGTACAGGTGGATACCTTTGGAACGGGAAAGATCTGTGCGGATGACTGCCTCGCCGCAGCGATCCCTCTGGTGTTCGGGCTTACCCCAAGCCAGATCTGTGACACCCTGCACCTGAAGCGGCCGATCTACCGACAGAGTGCGGTGTTCGGGCATTTTGGAAGAAAGGAATTCCCGTGGGAGAAAACGGATAAGGCAGAGCAGCTCCGGGATACCGTGATGTAATGCCGTGGATTCCGGAAGAAGAGATCAAACGGGCAAGGGAGATCACCGCCATTGAGTACCTGAAGAAATACCAGCCGAACCGCCTGAAAAAATCTTCAGCCAGAAATGAATGGGAGCTGACAGACCACGACAGCTTTAAAATCAACGAGCTCACCAGCCAGTGGCACTGGAAATCCAGAGATATCGGGGGCACCAGTGCTTTAAATTTCCTGATTCATGTAGACGGGTGTTCTTTTCTGGAGGCAGTGCAAATGCTGAAAGATGAGTATCCCACCTACATCCCTCCGCCTGTGGAAGTAAAGCCAAAGAAACAGTTTGTCCTGCCGCCGGCCAGCCCGGACTGCCGCAGGGTGTTCCGATATCTGAAAGAGCGGGGCATCAGTGGCGAGGTCTTACAGCGGTGTGTTCATTTGGGAATCTTATATGAGAGTCTGCCCTACCACAATGCCGTGTTCATAGGCCGGGATGAAAACCAGGTGGCAAGATATGCTTTCCTGCGTGGGATTTACGATGCCAGCGGAAAGTCTTTTAAGATGGAACAGGCCGGAAGTGAAAAGGCATACGCTTTTTGTGTTCCGGCGAAATCGGGATGCAGACGGGTTGCTGTTTATGAAGCCTGTGTGGATGTGCTTGCCCACATGACATTGGAACAGAGACAGGGAAGCCGGGATAAGTACCGTCTGGAGCTTGGCGGGATCAGCGCACCAAAAGAAGGGCAGAGCCAGCGGAGCATGAAAAAGCCGCAGGCATTGGAACATTTTCTGTCCCAGCACCCGGAGATCACCGAGATCGAAGTGTGTACCGACAATGACTTTGCCGGACGGTGGGCGTGTGAACATATCCGAAAAGCCTACGAGGGAAGCTATCGGATCATCGAGAACCTGCCGGAAATCGAAGGGGCAGACTGGGCAGACATGGCAAAAATGGCTGCCCGTACACCGGAGAAACGGCAGAATAGGGAAGCGAGGTGATGCTTTGAAAGATAAAATAGAAGTGGAAATGCTGTCACCTCTGATGGCAGAGTTTATTCCGGACTATTCAGATATTGTGGATCTGGATGATGCGGAGCCATTGGAAGGACCTGATCTGGTGCAGTATCAGACATCCATCGCAGAAAAGGTTGACGAGATCAACCGGCTCGGTATGCCTGACAACCAGCCATGCAACCTGATCGATTATTTTGAACGAAATAAGGACATTAAGGAAAAAGTGGAACGCATTACAATGGCGGTAAAAGAACAGGATGGTGTTTTATATGGCTGTGCAAACCTGACACTCCGGGAGAATCTGACACCAGAGGAATACCGTGTGGTGGGGCAGTATCTGAGAGGCCAGTACAGCGATGGCTGGGGAGAAAGTCTGGAACAACGGGAGATCAAGGTAGACGGTGGTGAATTATACTTACATTTCTATGTTGGTGCCGGCTCGGATTTCCAGATACAGGTGAAAGCACCGGAAAACGGTGTGCAGGAAAAGCAGCCGGAACAAAAGCCGTCCCGTCCAGAACTTAAGCTCTTAGGGCATGACGGAAATATTTTCTCAATCCTTGGGGATGCCGCAAGACTGCTTAGACGTGCCGGGATGTCCGAACAGGCCAACGAAATGGCGGATCGTGTCCACAAGAGCAGCAATTACTATGAAGCGCTGGGAATCATCAGCGAATACGTGAAAACCGAGCTGTCGGACCACCGTGAACAGCCCAGAACGCCAAGAAAAGAAACACTGAAAAAAGAGGATACCTGCCGATGAGCAGTTCCATAAAGAAAAGCACTTCCAGAGAAATCTGGAAAATAAGCGACCGAAAGGATGATGCCTATGGGAAATACCCTGAAACTTGAAGATCTTTTAAAACCGGACTGTCTGCCGGATGAGTCTGCCGGAGGGGAGAACTGGCGTATCCTGCATGGGGATACCTTAAAGCTGGTAAAAGGATTCCAGCCGGGGATTTTTGATGCAGTCGTGACCGATCCGCCCTATGCGTCCGGGGGAACCAAGCAGAATGAACGCAACCGCACCACCAACCAGAAGTATAGCAGCATGAAAGCAGAGAATGCCCTTCCGGACTTTGATGGGGATAACAAGGATCAGCGTTCCTGGACCCACTGGATGGCAGAATGGCTGTACGATGTGCGGAAAGCCTGCAAGAGAGGGGCTCCGATCTGCCTTTTTATTGACTGGAGACAGTACCCGTCTATCACCGATGCCCTTCAGTGGGCAGGCTGGATCTGGAGAGGAACTGCAGTCTGGGACAAAGGAAATTCCCGTCCGCAAAAAGGCAGGTTTCGCCAGCAGGCAGAATACATCGTGTGGGGAAGCAACGGTCCGATGCCAATCAACCGCCCGGTGTCCTGTCTTCCGGGTGTGTTCCGTTATGGAAATCCCCAGAACCGCATCCATGTGACGGAGAAGCCTCTCCAGCTGATGAAGGATGTCATCCAGATCTGTGAGCCGGGCGGCCTGATCTTAGACCCGTTTGCCGGAGCTGGTACTACCATCCTTGCGGCGGCAGAGTCGGGGTTTCAGGCAGTCGGCATTGAAGTGACCGATGCGTATTATAAGCTGGGAAGCGACCGTGTCCGCATTGCACTGGAAGCTGGGGAAGAAGCGGAAAACAAAGAACCACAGTAGCCGGATGTCTGGCAGACATCTGAAAAAGAGAAGAAAAGAATCCAGATGTCCACAAGACATCCACAGAGCGTAATGCTTTGTGGGTGTTTTTTAGATCATGCCGGGCAGAGGAAACCTGTCCGGTCAGGTAAAGGAGATGGTCGTATTGGAACAGGCACTTGCTTATGTCTGCTGTTCTGCAGAAGGGGGAAAGACCAAAGTACAGCGGTACTGTCGGAAGATCTACGAACTGGGATATGTGCCGATCTGCCCGCAGTACAGCTTTTCCCCATTCCTTGATGATGGGGATGCAGAAGATATGCAGGCCATGCGGAGAATGTCCCACCAGATCTTAAGGCGGTGCAGGATGGTGGTCGTCTGCGGAAAAGAGACCACCGGGACGATGAACACGGAGATCAGCATGGCTGACAGACTCCATATCATCTGTACCACGCTGGATGGGTTAAGCAAAATTAAAGAAAACGAATAATTCCGAAAAACGACAGGTTCAGAGGGGACGAAGCAAAATGCGACTGGTTTTGCAAGCATAGCGTTTGGATATCCAAACGCACTTTGGGGAGAACCCCAATCCCCCATACCAAGCCGTAAACAGACGAAAGGAGAACGAAAAAATGTTGGGATTTATACTTGGCACAATGACCGGAGGAGTAATGGGAGTTTTTGCAATGTGTCTTTTTCATAGCTGGGAAGCGTGAGGATGAGGCACTGGAGCGGTGCCGGATGAAACGGAAGGAGATCATCGACCACGGCGTGTGCATCTGTTTTGTAAACAGCCAGGGAGAGGAACTATTCCGTCTGGCAGACGGGGAAAGCCTTGTGCAGAATGCCCCAAATGGAGAGCGGAATGTATCCACCTGCCATTATCTGGATGCCGATTCTGCCATGATCGATGGGAAGAAATGGAACCTTCTGGAATTTGCAAAAGAGATGGAAAAGAGGGGAATCATGCTTGCCCCGATGGAGCTGTGCCAGGTACCGGAAAGGGGGTGAGGCCTATATGAAGAAAAAGATCATTGCTGCAGCCGTAGCCATTGGCGTGCTGACAGGATTCCTGATCTGGAAAAACCGTGAAATGTAAGAAAACGATTAATAACCCGTTGGAAAGCAGGTGAAGAGATGAGAAAAAGAAACCATGTGATACCAGTCCGCCTCAATACAAAGGAGCTGCGTTTTCTGGAAGAGCAGGTAGAAAAAAGCGGCCTGTCCCGTGAGGAATACATCCGTTCCATTGTCATGGGCGGCGAAGTCCGGGCAAGACCCTGTGAGCATCATACGGAGCTTTTGCGGAAAATATCCGGTCTGTGCAACAACACCAACCAGCTTGCCCATGTAGCCAACGGCTGTGGGATGGCCGGGGAAGAGAGTATCCGGGAAATGCTCCGCATGACGAAAGAGACATGGAGGCTGGTCAAAGAGGAATGGTAGCCGATGGCATACACCAGTATCATCCCGGTCATCCGTCTGGACAATTCCATCACGTACATCCGAAACAAGGATAAGACCACCAAGAAAGGGCAGAGTGCCGGCTCTTTGGAAGAAGCCATCGATTACGCCATGAATCGGGACAAGACGGAGCGTTCCGTTTTTGAGGATGCCATCGGCTGCGTCTGTGAGACTGCCTATCAAGATATGGTAGCTACGAAGAAACGATACCACAAGATGGACGGAGTACAGGGGTACCATCTGGTGCAGAGCTTTGTCAAAGGGGAAGTCACCCCGGAGCTTGCTCACCAGATCGGCATGGAAATGGCAGAAAGGCTACTTCAGGGAAAATACGAAGCAGTCATCACCACACATCTGAATACGGAGCATTACCACAACCACATCGTGTTTAATTCCGTGAGCATGGAAGATGGGAAAAAGTACCATAGTAACAGCAGGAGCTACTACGAGGATGTGCGGAAAACTTCGGATGCCTTATGCCTGAAATACGGCTTATCAGTTATAGAACCGAAAAATGGCAAAGGGAAATCTTATGCCCAGTGGATGGCAGAACAGGACGGAAAGCCGACCTGGAGAACCTCGATCCGTCTGGATATCCGGGATGCGGTGGCAGAAAGCTTCACATGGAAACAATTTCTGGACCAGATGAAGCAGAGAGGATATCAGTGGAAGCTGAATCGGAAGTACATCGCATTGAAAGCACCGGGGATGGAACGGTATATCCGTCTGCGGAGCCTTGGGAAGAATTACTCAGAAGAGAGCATCCGGCAGTGGATCTTACAGCCCAAGAGCAGGACAACTGCTGGAAAAGAAGGAGCTTCCCAGCCCCCGAAAAAGAAGTTAAAAGGGATACAGGCCCTGTACTATTCCTATTTGTATCAGATGGGTGTTCTAAAGCAGAAGCCGAAAAGAATCTCCCCAGTGCTCCGGGCAGATATCCGAAAACTGGATGCCAGGATCGAGCAGATGGAATTTCTTCAGAAGTATCAGATTACCACCCGTGAAGAACTGATGGCATACCGAACCCGTTGGAAGAACAGGTGCAGGCACTCACAAAAGAACGGAAGCGGCTCTACCGGAGCGAACCGGACAGTGTCAGGATCGGTCAGATCACCGAAGAACTGAAGCCGCTTCGAAAGGATATCCGCATTTGTATCCGGATCGAACAGCAGTCCCAGGAGATGGAAGAAAAGATGCGTTTGGCAGAGCAGATCCAGAGACAGGAAGAAGAACAGACGGAGAAAAACAGAAAACCGAGAACAGAAAGCAGGTGAACAACATGAATTATGGAGGCGATGCGGCGGACCAGATCGTCCGGTATTCCTTGGACGGCGTGGACCACGGGATCAGGCTTTCGGGTACGCTGGCAAAGCATCTGGCGGTATTTGTTGCCGCCGTATTAAAAGACCAGAAGAAAACGAGGGGCAAGACCAGAATGGTGCGGATGTTAAAGGAGAACAAGCCATTGAAGTTCTTCACTGTGCCATCTGACCGCCTGCGTGAATTCTGCAGTGAGGGCAGGAAACGAGGACTGCTCTATGTGATCATCCGGGATAAAAAGAACCCGGAAATGAGCGAGGTCATGGTCTTTGCCGATGATGCAGCCAAAGTCAACCGTGTCATGGATAAGATGAACCTTGATTTTGTAAGGAGCGAAGTCGGGGAAGCTGTCCATGAGGTAACCGCCGGAATGGAAGCACCGGAAACCGAAGCAGTACAGGAAACTGTGCAGATGCCGGAGGGCGAGGTGCAGTTTGAAATCAGCGATCTGGACGAAGCATTCCAGGTCGGTGACATGGACTTTTCTGAAGAGGAAAAGAACCAGAATCATCCCGAAAAGGAGTTTTCCGAACCGGAAAATTTTATCCCGGTGCAGGAAGAGGGGGAAGAGAATCTGTCCGGCTCTTCCTTGCACAGCAGAAATATTTCTACCGGGCAGGAAAAAGGGACTGATGCAGGGCTGAGGGAACAGGAGCGTCCCAGTGTCCGCCGGGAGCTGGAGAACATCAAACGGGAGAAAGCAGAGGAATCCCAGAAGCGGAGCCGGGAAAAGAACCGTGGACCAAGGAAAACGCAGAAGAAAGCAAGAAATAAACGAAAGGTGAAAGCGAGGTAGGAGATGGACCTGACAAAATTTTTAGGGCAGGACTCGCAGGAGCAGTCCGCCCAGCGGTTATCGAAAGAAGAATATGCCGCACAGAAAAAGCAGGAGAGGGAAGAAATCTGGGGTATGATCGATGGAAAGGCACAGGAGGTCTTCCAGAATGGGGACTCCTTAAAAGGATTCCTTGATTTTATGGGACAGTGCAAGCCGCAGAGGACAGACAACCTGTTCCTGCTTTATGCACAGAATCCGGAGATCCGGCAGGTCAAGACCTTTGAAAAATGGAAGGAAGAAGGCAAGGTAGTCAAGACCGGAAGCAAGGGATACAACTTCATTGTCGGACAGGAATATGAAAAGGACGGTGTCATCCAGCAGGGGTACTCCATCCAGAAAGCCTATGACATCAGCCAGATCCGTACCAAGCAGCCGGAAGAGGCAGATCCAAAGCCGATGGACCAGCTGATGGAAGCACTGCTGACCGACAGCGAGGTACGGATTCAGATCGCAGACAATCTGCCGGATAAGGTACAGGCACAGTACATCCCGAACAAGCGGACGATCTATGTCCGAAATGGCATGAGCGAAAATGCAACATTCCATTCCATCAGCCGGGAGCTGGCCTGTGCATCCCTTGACCATCACGATGGAAGCTACAGCCGGGCAGGGGTATCGGCACAGGCCTATTGTGCGGCGTATGTGACAGCACAGAAATACGGCGTGGATGTCTCCGGTTTTTCCTTTGACAAGGTATGCCAGATGCAGGCATTCGGACAGAAAGATCCGAAAGAACTCCGCTCCTTTATCCAGGATGTAAAGAGTGCAGCCTATTCCATTGGCAAGCAGGTAGACCGCAACCTTGTCAAAAGCGAGCAGGAATTTATGACCGATGAATTTGCCATCCCGGAGGAAAAAACGGAGAAACCTGCCAAGAGTAAAAAGTCCCCGGAACGCTGATAAAAAGGGGCTTTTCCGGCTCTTTTGCAGTAGCTTTCCGGGAGGAAGTGTGGTATGTTGTGGTTGAGAAAAAAGAGGAAAAAAGGAGGCTCGCCTATGACAAGAATGCGATATGTAAAGATGGACCGGATCATGAACCACATGCTGATCCATGCACTCCGGGAAGTGTTCCGGCAGGAAAAAGAACAGGGGCTTCCGGTGGATACCACACGGGATCTGGTTCTGAAGCTGGCAGAGCAGGAAGAGGGAAAGCTCTACCTGACAGAAGCCGAACACAGCAAATCCGTGGAAGCCTTAAACCAGCTCCGGGACACATACCTGAAAAACGGACGCTATTCCGATGGGATCGACAGCGTCCTGTTAAAGATCATGAAATCCAGATACCGCCCATACCGTGGAAGGGGAAGATGAAGAAAGGATGTGGTACAAATATACAGAAATATGACACAAGAAAGAATAGAAGCCATGCGGAGAAGATATCCGCCGGGAACCGAGGTCACGCTTAACAGCATGGAGGGGGAGAGCCACATGCCACCCGGCTTAAAAGGTAAGGTGGATATGGTAGACGATGCAGGGCAGATCCACATAAACTGGGAGAATGGAAGCAGCCTTGCCCTCGTTCCGGGAGTGGACAGCTTCCACATTACGGACCTGCCAAGAGCAGAGAGGCCCAAACAGCAGCCATCCCGGTAACAAACAGTCGGAAGTCAGACTGGGTGATCTGGCTTGCCGGACTGCCTGTCATCTGGTGGGTAGCAATCCTGCTTGCGGATGCCATCCAGCCGGGCAGGAATCTTTTCGAGCTGATGGAGGTTCTCACAGAAAAGCTGAACCATCCCTTCCAGTTTCATTATACGGAATATACCATCAAGTCGATGCTGGTCTGCACGTTACTTTACGCAGCCGGGATCGGCATTTTTTATCCAGTCAGAAGAACTACCGCAGAGGGGAAGAACATGGCTCTGCCAGATGGGGCGATGCCCGGCAGATCTGTAAGAAATATAGCCAGAAGCCGTACTCCCAGAACATCCTTCTGACACAGAACTTCCGCATTAGCCTTGACACCCACAAGCACCGCAGATGTCTCAACATTCTCGTAGTGGGAGGCTCCGGTGCAGGAAAATCCAGAGGCTTTGCCCTGCCAAACATCATGCAGTGCTGCTGTTCGATGGTCATCACCGATCCGAAAGCTGAGCTGCTCCGAAAGACAGGCGGTCTGCTGGAAAAGAAAGGATATGAGGTGCGTGTCTTTGACCTCATCAATCCCGACACATCTTTTTGCTACAATCCATTCGAGTATGTCCACGATGACAAAGACGTGCTCCGTCTTATTTCCAATCTGATACAAAACACCACACCCAAAGGTTCCCAGTCCTCCGATCCGTTCTGGGAGAAGAGCGAGACCGCACTGCTTCAGGCACTGATGCTGTATCTGCTCCACGAAGCTCCGCCGGAAGAACAGAACTTCGCCATGATCATGGAGATGTTAGGTTCTGCCCAGGTAAAAGAAGAGGACGAGGACTACGAATCCCCTCTGGACATTTTGTTTGATCGTCTGGAGATGCGGGACCCGGACAGCATTGCCGTGAAGCAGTACCACATCTACAAGCAGGCGGCAGGAAAGACCGCCAAGTCCATCCTGATCAGTGTCGGTGTCCGTCTGGCAGCTTTTAACCTGCCGCAGATCGCCAAGCTGACCAATACCGATGAGCTGGATCTTTCCAGCATGGGCGAGAGAAAGTAGCCCTTTTCTGCTGTATCCCGGATGCGGATACCTCTTTGAATTATCTGGTAGGCATGATCTACAGCCAGCTTTTCCAGACGCTTTATTACATGGCAGACCGTGTGCATGGCGGTGCCCTCCCGGTTCCGGTCAACTGCATCATGGATGAGTTTCCAAACGTATCCCTGCCAAATGAGTTTGAGAAGATCCTGGCAACCTGCCGATCCCGTTCCATTTACTGCAGCATCATCATCCAGAACATGAGCCAGCTAAAGGCTCTGTTCAAGGACTCCTGGGAAAGTCTGGTGGGCAATTGCGATGAGTTTTTATACCTGGGCGGCAACGAAAAAGAGACACACAAATATGTATCAGAATTACTGGGGAAAGAAACCATAGACACCAATACCTACGGGCAGACCAAAGGAAAATCCGGCAGCTACTCCACCAACTTCCAGCAGAGCGGAAGGGAGCTGTTACAGCCGGATGAAGTCCGTATGCTGGACAACCAGAATGCCCTTCTGTTTATCCGTGGGGAGCGGCCCATACTGGATGCCAAGTATGACCTGATGAAGCATCCCAATATCCGGTATACCGAGGACGGCGGTGCCGGACCGTTCAACTATGCGAAAGCACCGCTGGCGCATGACGATTTTATGTTTGATGAAACAAGATATGACGATTACGAACTGCTTCTGGATGAGGACATCATCGGGGAGCTTTTTTGATGGGAGGAATGCCAATGAATTTACTGAAAAATAAGAAACACACAGAAACCAGGAAAGAGACCGCACCGCTGAAGATGAAGAGAGGGCAGAAGAAACTGTTTGCTCTGTATGCAGTCATGGTACTGTCGATCTGCATTGGGGCGACCTGCGTTTATGCCGCAGGCGATCCGCTGACCGTAGTCAATAACCTGTCCACGTTTATCTTTTCCCTAATCCGTGCCATTGGCCTGATCCTGCTGGGATTTGGTATCGTGCAGGTCGGCCTGTCCTTAAAGAGCCACGATCCGAGCCAGAGGGCAAACGGATTTCTGACACTGGCAGGCGGTATCATCATTACTTTTGCAAAAGAGATCCTGGACCTGATCATGGGATAGGAGAAGAGACCAGAAGGGGAGCCATGCGAAATGCCGGCTCCCTGTTCACTTTTGCAGGATGGGAGGTGAAACTGTTTGAGTGATAACTGGATCGTACAGAATCTAAATTCTGCCTTGCAGACCTGGAGCGACAAGCTGGCTGAGATCTGGACACTGCTGACGCAAAGCCCGGAGAATTTCAAGGGCGGGGCGATCTGGAGCGTGATGACGAACATCAACGGTGGACTGAAAGCCATCGGGTACGGCATGCTGGTTCTGTTCTTTGCGGCGGGGCTTGTGAAAACCTGTGGGAGCTTCACGGATATGAAAAAGCCGGAACATGTAGTGAAAGCCTTTATCCGTTTTGCACTGGCACAGGGAGCCGTCATGTCCGGCATGGAGCTTTTGACCGCGATCTTTTCCATTGTGCAGGGCATCGTAACAAATATCATGTCCCACTCCGGGATGGCGGGTGGAACTGTAACGGAGCTGCCCTCGGAGATCGTGGACAAGATCGAAGCGGTGGGGATGCTGGAATCTATCCCTTTGTGGATCGTAACTTTATTAGGAAGCCTGCTGATTACGGTATTGTCATTTGTCATGATTCTGACTGTATACGGGAGAATGTTTAAGCTGTATATGTACACAGCCATCGCACCGATTCCATTGGCAACCTTTGCCGGGGAGCCAACCCAGTCTGTAGGAAAGAACTTTATCCGTTCCTACGCCGGGGTATGTCTGGAAGGAGCCATCATCGCACTGGCCTGCATCATCTTTTCGGTGTTTGCATCAAGTCCGCCGGCAATCGGGGACACCAGCCTGTCCGCCGTGACCATTGTCTGGAATTACGTCGGGGAACTGGTATTTAACCTGCTGGTACTGGTCGGGGCAGTCAAGGCATCCGACCGTATCGTAAAAGAAATCATGGGATTATAGGAGGCGAAAAAAATGGAAGAACCAAAGACACTGAGCTACGACTGGCAGTATGGCCGGGAGGAATTATTTCTCAGGGTAGACAGTTACATGAGCGATGACAATCTCTATATCGGGCTTTACCATATGGAAGATGGATACCCGGAAAGCTTTGCAGACCTTACGGTAAACCTGCCTTTTGCTCCGCTGGGCGGTATCAATGAAGCCTATATCGACCACAATTTCAGCAAAGAAAAGCTTCGTTTTATAAAGCAGCATAAGCTGGGAACGATACAGCCGGATACCGCATCCTCCGGTTACTGCATCTTCCAGAGGGTTGCATTCGACCTGAAAAAACTGGCAGAGCTTGATCCGGAAGGAACAAAAAGATTTATGGAAAGAAATGGCATCCGGCAAAGGGATGTACCAAAACAGAAACAAAAGAAAAAACAGAGATTACAAAGAGAAAGGTAGAAAACAACATGGAAGTGAAAATGAATAAAGAAATCCGAGACTATCAGGAGTCAATGTTCTGGGGCTTAAGCTTCCGGCAGTGCTTATTTTCGGTACTGGCGATCCTGGCAGCCCTTGGAATCTATTTTGTCACCCGGAAATATGCCGGGGAACAGGTAACCGGATGGCTGTGCGTGCTTGGGGCGGCTCCCTTTGCAGCCTGCGGCTTTTTCCGTTACCACGGCATGACGGCAGAACAGTTCGCATGGGCAGTCATCAAATCCGAACTGCTGTACCCGAAACGGCTGGTATTCAAATCAGAGAACCTGTACTTTTCCTGCATGGAAGAGAGCCTGCGGCTGGGTGAAAAGATGATGGGAAACGGAGCGGAGCTTCTGGTGAAGAAGCGGACGAAACAGAAGAAACCAAAGAAGCTAGGAGGAAGGGGTGATGCCTTTGATTAAAACCCTGAGTCAGACACTGAAACAGGACAAAGAAAAATTCAAAGTACCGGGGTCTGTCCAGCAGGCGATCCCGATCCGCAAGATCTGGCCGGACGGTATTTTTCAGGTGGAGAGCAAGTATTCCCGGACATTCCGGTTTACGGATATCAACTATTCCATTGCCAGCAAAGCGGATAAGACAGAGATGTTCCTGGACTACTCCGAACTTTTAAATGCACTGGATTCCGGCTGTACGGCGAAGATTACCCTGAACAACCGTAAGATCAACAAGGAAGAGTTTGAGCAGTCCCTGCTGATTCCAATGAAAGGAGATGGACTGGACGAGTACCGGAAAGAGTATAACGATATGCTCCTTTCCAAGATCTCCGGTACCAACAACAGCATTTACCAGGAACGCTATCTGACCGTCAGCGTCCACAAGAAGAACATCGATGGAGCCAGGACATACTTCGCCCGTGTGGGAACGGATATCATCACCCATCTGGCCAAGCTGTCCTCCATCGGGGAAGAGCTGGATGCAGAACAGAGGCTCCAGATCTTCCGGGACTTTTTCAAGGCAGACGTTCCGCAGAGCTTTCTGTTTGACATGAAAGCCTTTGCGAAAAAGGGACACAGCTTCAAGGACTGGATCTGCCCGGACACGATGGAGTTCCACAACGACCATTTCAAGCTGGGCGAGCAGTACGGCAGAGTCCTTTTTATGGAAGATTACGCCAGCTATGTGAAAGACGAGATGATCTCCGAACTGTGTAGCCTTGGCAGGAATCTGATGCTGTCTATTGACATCATCCCGGTACCAACAGATGAAGCAGTGCGTGAGATCCAGAATCGACTGTTGGGCGTAGAGACCAACGTAACGAACTGGCAGAGACGCCAGAATGCAAACAATAACTTTTCCGCCGTGGTTCCCTATGATATGGAGCTTCAGAGAAAAGAAACCAAGGAGATGCTGGACGACTTGACTACCAGGGACCAGAGGATGATGTTCGGTATCCTGACAATGGTACATATGGCAGAAAGCAAGAAACAACTGGATTCTGATACGGAAACCCTGTATTCCATTGCAAGAAAACACCTCTGCCAGATGGCAACCCTGAAATGGCAACAGGTCGATGGACTGAATACCGTCCTGCCGTATGGTCTGCGGAAGATTGATGCGGTGCGTACCCTTACCACAGAGTCCACTGCCGTCTTGATTCCGTTCCATACACAGGAGATCATGCAGCCGGGCGGCATTTATTATGGGCAGAATGCAGTCAGCAAAAATATGCTGGTGGCAGACCGAAGAAAGCTGTTAAATGGAAACTCGTTCCGACTGGGAGTCAGTGGTTCAGGAAAGAGCTTTTCGGCAAAAGAAGAGATCGTAGACCTTGCCCTATCCACAGAAGATGACATCCTTATCCTTGATCCGGAGTCCGAGTTTGCTTCTCTGGTGGAAGCCTTAAACGGAGAGGTCATCCGGATCTCGGCAACCTCCGATACCCATCTGAATGCACTGGACATGGACTCCGCCTATGGCAATGACCGTAACCCTCTGATTGAAAAGTCAGAATTTATCCTATCCCTCTTTGAGCAGCTTGTAGGAGCCGGAAACCTTTCAGCAAAGGAGAAATCCATCCTTGACCGCTGTACCGCAGATGTGTACCGGGATTATATGAGGGGTGGATACCAAGGGCAGGTGCCGACCTTGAAGGATCTGTACCGACAGCTCATGCTCCAGCCGGAGGAAGAAGCCAGAGGGCTGGCATTGTCTTCGGAACTGTTTATTAACGGAAGCCTGAACACCTTTGCCCAGGAAACCAATGTCAATACGAAGAGCCGTATCATCGACTATGACATCCGGGAGCTGGGCGAACAGCTGATGCCCCTTGGAATGTTGGTCACACTGGATTCCATTTTTAACCGTGTGATCCAGAACTGGAAGAAGGGGAAAACGACATGGATCTTTGCGGATGAGTTTTATCTGCTGTTCCGCTATGAATACAGTGCAGACTTTTTCTACCGCCTGTACAAGCGTATCCGTAAGTATTCGGGATTTGTGACCGGGCTTACACAGAACGTGGAAGAACTTCTGAAATCCGATACCGCCCGCCTGATGCTGGCAAACAGTGAATTCCTAATCCTTTTGAATCAGGCAACCACCGACCGGGACGAGCTTGCGGCACTTCTGAATATCTCGGATAACCAGTTATCCTACATCACCAATGTGGGTGCCGGACACGGTCTGATCCGCTGCTCCGGGAATCTGGTGCCGTTTGAAAATTCGTTCCCAAGAAATACAAAGCTGTACCGTCTGATGACGACCAAGCCGGGCGAAGCGTAAGAGCAGTACAGATCGGGACTGGAGGTGAGAGATGAAGGATATCAAAACCAAAGAAGTCACAACAAAACCAAAGACTAAAAATCCTGCCTCCAGAATCCCGAAGGAGCTGATGCGGACGGCCATACTGGAGAGCAAGGAAAAGTCCCAGACCATTGCAAATGCCAGGGATAATGACATGGGGGAACAGTCCCCATCCGAGTATGCCAGTGGAAAAGTCGCATCCGCAGAGGAATGGGCTGCCAGAAAGACTGGCAGAACTGTAACCAGAGCCGGAAAGACAGCAGCACAGACTTCCTACGAGAAGATCAAACAGAGAGCCGCTGGCAAAAAAGAAGCGGAGAAAGAAACCGCCAGAGGAACAGGGGACACACAGACCGCCAATCCTGCCAGCCGGGAAGCTCAGGAAGCACAGATCCGGGAAGTACAGATCCAGGAAGCCCAGCGGCAAAAGGTGGTTTCAGATGCCGTAAAAACGAAAGAGCAGAAGATCCGGGCTGCCAGGGAGACACCAAGAATCCAGAACAGACAGGAAATAGCAGAAATGAAGCAGCTCTCCATCCGAGAACAGAGCCAGAAGAAGGAAGCAAAAGATACAGTAAGGCAGACCGCCATCCGACAGAAACAGCCGGAAACCATTCGGATTAAAGAAAAACCAAGGAAACAGCCGGAGCCGAAAACCATACAGAAGCGTATCATCAAGACGGCTCCCCAGTCTGCGAAGATCAGCGTCCAGCCAGAGCAGAAGCTCCGTGCGGCCAGCTCCAACGCCCTGACAGCCCGGATGCAGAAGCAGATGGAACGAAGGGCAGCGAAGCAGGCGGCGAAGAAAGCTGCCATGCAGACGTCCAATAACGTCCGCCGGATGCAGAAAACGGCAAGGGCAGGGCAGAATACCTTCAAGGCAGCCAAAGCCGCCGTGGAAGCGGCAGCGAAAACCGTGCAGTCCATGATGGCTGCACTGGGAGCCGCCGGAGCAGTTATCGTTCTTTTATTGGTTATCATGGTCGGAATCATTGGCGGTGCGGCATTTTCAGGAAGCTCAGAGAGCAACGAAGCATTGAGTCAGGAAGTCCTTTCCTATACAACAGCTATCCAGAAATATGCCAACCAGTACGGAATCCCCGAATACGTTTCCGTGATACAGGCGATCATGATGCAGGAATCCGGCGGCCGGGGAACCGATCCCATGCAGAGCAGTGAGTGCCCATACAACACCAGGTACTCCAACAGTCCCAATGCCATCCAGGACGCAGATTACTCCATACAGGTAGGAATCCAGTATTATGCAGACTGCCTGAAGGAAGCCGGATGCACCAGTCCACAGGATATGGATAAGCTGAAACTGTCCCTGCAAGGATATAACTACGGCAACGGATACATAACGTGGGCGATACGGAAGTATGGCGGTTACAGTGCCGAAAATGCCCTGCAGTTTTCCAACGAGCAGGCGGCTTCGCACGGATGGAGTGCCTATGGCGACCCAGAGTACGTCCCACATGTCCTGCGGTATTATTCCAGCGGCGGATTGTTTGCCGGCCTGTTTGGAGGCAACGGCCAGATCGTATCGGTGGCACTTACCCAGCTTGGAAATGAGGGAGGCCAGAAGTTCTGGTCGTGGTATGGATTTGACAGCCATGTAGCATGGTGTGCCTGCTTTGCCAGCTGGTGTGGGGATCAGGCAGGACTCATCGAGAGCGGCAAGATGCCAAAATTCTCCCTGTGCGATGATGGAATCGCATGGTTCCAGAGCAAGGGAAAGTGGAAAAGCCGGGGATATTCCCCAGCACCCGGAACCCTGATCTTTTTTGACTGGAACGGAGATGGAACCTCAGACCATGTAGGAATCGTGGAGAAAACCGAAGGCAGTACCGTATATACCGTGGAAGGAAACTCCAGTAATGCCGTGAACCAGAGAAGCTATAGCATTAATAACGGAACAATCATGGGATATGGTATACTTTGAAAATTAATATGTTGATTTTTAGAGCGTATTCAATAGTTTAGATTACCTTTAAAAACAAATTAGAGAATGAGTATGAATTTTACAATAAAAAGAGGTGCAAACTTAGCGCCTCTTTTTTGTGATAATATAATTAAAAAATTTCTAAAAAAATGGCAAGTGATTCTAATCTTTACGCATATTATAATTATTTTTTCGGTAAATTTCAGGCGATTGATTAAAATAGTTTTTAAAAGCGCTAGAAAATTTACTTGCGTTTTGATACCCTAAATGTTTGGCTATAGATGAAATTGATAATTCATTCTTTTTAAGTAACAGTGAAGCATATTTCATTTTGGATTGTCGAATGTATGTCCCAATAGGAACACCATACATTTTTTTGAATGATTCTCGAAGTTTAGTTTGTCCCATTGCTGCTATTTTGCAAAGCTGCGAGAGTTCTGGTGGGTTTAAAATATTCTGTTCAATAGCCAGACGTACAGATTCCAGCGCCTTTTTCTCTTGTTTGGAAAGAGACTGGTGTTTAGATGCTATCTCCTGTCGCTGTTTATGAAAGTTGCCTGCCACAATAGAAAGCAGTTCACCCACTTTGCTTTCGTAGTAAAGACGGGAGGTTTCGCCAGCAATCAGTTTATCCCGTATCTGCAAAAACAGGGTTCCAATTTCCGGGGTATTATAATCAAAAGCTTTCCAATCATAAACCTCTGCATAGTCAAAATCGTCCGGGGTAAAACGGTCTTGCAGATTTTTCTCTATGTAATCTTCAAACAGCAAAACTGACGCATAGCTGATTGGTATATTGGGTTGATATAATACTCGCCCCTGTGACGGCTTATTTAGATAAAGGTGGATTCCCTCTGTGATGGGTTGGGCTTTCCGCCCATTCTGGATCAGGGTAACACCGCCGGATTCCAAATAATAAATTTTCACCAGCTTTTGATTGATCTCATATTTACGTTCCATTGAGGCGTATGGTATCCAGCTTCCGGTTGACAGGAATAATCCATCTGTCGGTTGAACCTGATAGATATTTCCATAGCCTTGTCTGTTTTGCGGCTGCAAGGTGCAGATTCCATTATGATTATCCTGTCGAAAATGATAATCATGCAGATAAAAAGAAGCATCCCCTAATTCGTGCGCGGCCTGTGTAGAATCGGTCTGCATCCTGCTCACCCCCGTTTCTTATGTAGTCGGAATAATCCGCAGTATCTTTTTTTATGCTCCAAAATGTCGCAAAGGCTGTCAGCAAAACCACAAAAAGCACTGATATATCCGGTTGTTTTTCCACTTTTAACTCCTGTTTTGACCTTTTTTGCCGGATTTGACACCAAAAAAATCACTGAGTAGAATGGCATTACTGGCTGGTTAGCTGACTCTAATCACAGCAATTCTATCACGATTTTGTGCGTAGGTCAATGAGGCTTCTGCCAGCAAATAATAAATAGGAGGACGTTGAAAATGTCTAATTCACAACAAATGAAAAAAGGGCTATCTGTGCGTGATTTGATTACCACCGGCATCCTTGCTGCTTTGTACATGGTATGCGCCATGATTGGCGAAGCTATCTTTGGGTTCTTCCCTGTACTGACTTTCCTTTGCCCGCTGTCTATTGCGCTGCTGTGCGGCCCGGTTTATATGCTGATACTGGCGAAGGTGCCGAAGCATGGCCCAATCATTGTCACCGGTATTTTGGTAGGAGGTGTACTGTTCGTACTCGGTATGTACTGGTCTATGTGTTTGGCATATTGTATTCTCGGCGTTGTGGCCGATCTGCTGGCCGGTTCCGGGAACTTTAGAAACAAAGGGCGTAACCTGTTGTCCTACATGATTTTTGTTCTCAGCCCAGTTTTCTCCTACGGTATGCTTTGGTTTGACCGCGACGCCTATGTGCAATATTTGGTAGAAAAGGGAACAGAACAGACCTATATGGACACAATGGTTTCAACCGCGCAAAACTGGATGCTCCCGGCAATGATTATCGGCGTGTTGATCTGTGCTGCTATCAGCGGTCTTGTAGGCCAGAAACTATTGAAAAAGCATTTTGAAAAGGCCGGAGTAGTGTAATGGAGATGCAACTGCAAACAAAAGACACACTTGCCACATTACATTTAGACCCTCGCACAAAACTATATCTGTTGATCGTCGGAAATGTTGCGTTGTTCCTTGCGCCCTCTTTACTCTATGAGATTGCGCTGGTTGTATGCGTTGTGATTCTCGGCGTCCTTGTAGGAGCAAAGCGGTTTACGGTAAGAATGGCTGCTATCTATGCGGGAATGGTTGTTCTGCATATCATTGGAACAAATTATTTGACAGGGACTTTGCAGATTGCGATTGTAACATTTACCGTATTTATCCGTAAAATCTTTCCTTGTGCCATGCTCGGAGGTATTTTAGTCAGCACGACAAGGGTAAATGAATTTATGGCGACCATGAACCGTATTCATATGCCAAAAGCAATGGTTGTTCCTCTGACGGTCATGCTCCGTTATTTTCCTATGGTGCATGAGGACTGGGGCTATATCAGCGATGCCATGCGGATGCGCGATGTAGCTCCAACCGTAAAAAGTCTGCTAACCCATCCGGCCCGAACAGTGGAATGTATCTATGTTCCGATGATGATGTCAGCACTGAAAGTGGCGGATGAATTATCGGCGGCGGCTGTTACAAGGGGGCTGGAAAATCCGAAGCCCCGAACCTGCTTGCAGGAAATCCACTTTAATGTTGCGGATGCTGTATGCTTTATCCTGTTCACTTTGTTTATGTCAGTGTCAATCTGGCTGAAATTGAAAGGGGGTGCAGGCTAATGATCCGTTTTGACAAGGTTTCTTTTACCTATCAGGAATCATTACAAAATGGCGGACTGCGCGATGTTGATTTGACAATCAACAAAGGCGAGTGTGTGCTGTTGTGTGGGCGAAGCGGCTGTGGGAAAACCACATTGACCCGTCTTGTGAATGGACTGATTCCATACTTTTATCCGGGAGAAGTCACCGGCACAACCTATGTTGACGGTAAAGATATACAGGATTATCCCATATACGAAGTGTCCGAGTATGTGGGGTCTGTATTCCAAAATCCACGCTCTCAATTTTTTAATGTAGATACAGACAGTGAAATCTCCTTTGGAATGGAAAATCTGACTTATCCAAGAGAAAAAATGAAAGAACGCATTTCAAAGACAGTTGCGGATTTGGATATAGCCCATCTGACCGGGAGAAGCATATTTGAATTGTCTGGCGGTGAAAAACAAAAGGTGGCGTTTGCGTCCATCTATGCTATGTCTCCGAGTATTTACTTGTTAGATGAACCATCGTCCAATCTGGATATGGATGCTATTGAGGATTTGCGGCGTACACTTGAACTCCTAAAGAAACAAGGCAAGACCATTCTAATTGCAGAACATAGGATTTATTATCTGAGGGAATTAGTTGACCGCATTGCGTATATGGAAAACGGGGCTATATCTGCTGTGTTTTCTCCAAGCCAGTTTCTTTCTATTCCTGAAGAACAGCGGCATAGTATGGGACTTCGCGCTTTAGATTTGTCAAAGGTACAGCCAAGAGCCTTTGCTGAAAATTCTCAAAAGCCGATTTTGGAAGTCAGGAACTTATCCTTGTTCTATAAGAAAAAGCCGGTTCTAGACGATTTGAATTTGAGTGCGGCACCGGGAGAAATCATAGGAATTATCGGCCATAACGGAGCCGGGAAATCTACATTTTCCAGAACACTATGCGGCCTGCACACAAACTGTACGGGACAAATTCTTTGGGATGGTAAAGAACTGAACGCAAAGAGCCGGTTAAAACGCTCCTATATGGTGATGCAGGACGTAAGCTATCAGTTATTTGCCGATACATTGGAAAAGGAATGTGTATTTGGAATTAAGCATCCTGATCTGGATGCAGCAAAACAGGCAATGGAACGGCTGGGTATTTATGAGTACCGTACTCATCATCCCAATACACTTTCCGGGGGGCAGAAGCAGCGTGCAGCCGTGGCGGTCAGTATGGTATGCTGTAAGGATGTTTTAATTTTTGATGAACCAACTAGCGGACTTGATTATGACAGCATGATTCAGGTTGCGGGGTTATTTCAAACGCTTTCCAAAATGGGAAAGGTAATTTTTGTTGTAACCCATGATTACGAATTTTTAGCGGCAGCCTGTACAAGAGTGATTCATTTAGATAACGGAAAACAGCAGGAAGATTACCCACTTTCCCCCGACAATCTGCATCGACTACATGATTTTTTCTTGCGGTCAGAAAGGAGGCAGAACCTTGAGGAGAATGGAAAATGACCTCCTGTTCTTCCATGAGCTGATTGGTAACTGTTCCGTTGAAAAGGATTCAAAGATATATACAATTTCTCCCAAATTTGGGAAAGGCACCATGCAGAGCTTTGAAGTGATGCCTGGTGCTGAAATTGTTTATAGCAATGTTCATATCACAACTCCAATTCAAAAAAATATCCAATGTATAGATCGTTTTATTGAAGTCACCTATTGCTTTCATGGGCGAGTGAATATGCTGTTCAGCGACCAGCCGGAGATGATTATGAGCGACCATTATATTTCTGTTTTCAATGGTGCAAGCCACCTGAAAAGCTGTGATTTTGGAGAAGAACCTTTTGTTGGTGTTTCAGTGGTGGCTTATCTGCCGCAGATCATAAACAGCCTGAATATCATGCTGGGAACAATCGCGTTTGACGAGGACATGGATTTTCAAGGACTTTTTACAGCGGGCGGATGCTTTATAGCACCCGCAACAAAAAGTGTGGAGCATATTTTTACCGAACTGCTCTTGCTGCCGGAACAGTACCGCAATTACCTTATGCGTATTAAAGTCATGGAACTATTGCTATACCTGGTTGGCAAAATGGAGTATCGGACAGATTTTGGAATTTCACTATTCCGCAAGGAGGAGATGAATTGTAATGAGTGATGTAAAAGCCCTGTTTGGACTAATTGATAAGAAAAATAAGCGCCGCCTGATTGGTGCGGTGATCTGTTGCGTCCTGTCTGTTTTGTGCGGCATCCTGCCCTATTTAGGCGTTTGGGGTATTGTGACCTGTTTCCTGGATGAACGGACAGAGAACCTTTTTCAATATGTGTGCCTGATTGCCGTAGCAATCATTTTGAAACATCTGCTGTTTGGAACCGGCACAAAAATCTCTCACAAGGTAGCCTACCAGACATTGGGGGAAACCCGTAAAAAGCTGTTCCGTAAAATTGCCCGTTTACCAATGGGCTATGTGAAAACAACGGCATCCGGGCAGGTCAAAACGATCATTATGGACAATATGGAACAGTTGGAGACATTTTACGCCCATAACATTCCAGAGATTATTTCTGGTCTCGCTGTACCGCTATGTATGGAAATCCTGCTGGCGATATTGGACATTAGGGTAGCCGGTATCATGCTGATTCCGGTCGTTCTGTTTATTCTTGTCGGTATTCTTATGATTATCGTTCAGATGAAAAAAATGGACGAATTTAATCAGGCGTTTGCCGACGTCAGCGTTAAGACGGTGGAATATGTCAACGGTATGAAAGAACTGAAGATATTTGCCGCCGACGAATCCACTTATGGCCGCCTGTCAGAAAGCATCCGCACTTACAGCACCGTTGTAACAGAGTGGTTTCAAAGCTGCTTGAAATATGTTGCTTTCAATCATGCCGACTTAAACAGCAACCTTGTGTTCTTGTTTCCACTTGCTGGTTTGATGTACCTCTCCGGCAGCGTGACAGCGGCCAGCTATATTATGTATCTGTTTATGGGGCTTGCCATGCTGATTCCGTTGGAAACTGTTTCTAATAACTTTGATTATATCGGCATGAACGCTTCTGTTGCAAAAAAGATAGACGAAATTCTGAAGCTGGATGAAATGGCGGATATGATCTCGAAGGCAGAACTTTCCGACCACACGATTGTGTTTGAACACGTTACATTTTCCTATGGGGAAGGACAGCCGGTATTAAAAGATGTCTCATTTACTGTTCCTGATGGAAAAGTAACTGCGCTCGTCGGTGTTTCCGGCAGCGGTAAAAGTACGGCGGCCAGCCTGATCTGCCGGTTTTGGGATATAACCGAGGGACAGATTTGCCTGGGAGGCGTACCGCTGAACCAGATTCCGCTATCCGATCTGATGTCCCAGATCTCCTTTGTGACCCAGAATACGTTCCTGTTCAAAAAGAGTATCCGGGAAAACATTATGATGGGAAACCAAGAGGCCACGGAGGAAGAAATGATGCAGGCAGCAAAGGATGCCGTATGTCACGACTTTATTATGCGGCTTCCAAAGGACTATGACACAGTGATAGACAAGGAAACCAAGTTGAGCGGTGGCGAAAAACAGAGAATCACATTGGCAAGGGCAATTCTGAAAAATGCGCCGATTGTGATTCTTGACGAGGCAACGGCTTACATTGACGCCGACAATGAAGATTTACTGCAAAAGGCGCTGGCTAAATTATCAGAGGGAAAAACCGTACTCGTAATAGCGCACCGTCTTTCCAGTATCAAGGAAGCTGATTCGATTGTGGTTCTGGAACAAGGCAAAGTGATTGATTGCGGCACACATGATGAATTGATAAGACGTTGCTCCCCGTATCAGGATATGTGGGCGGCCTTTGAGCAATCCGATCAATGGAAAATGGGAGGTGTAAACGCATGATTGCTATGATACGGAAATTCTTAGAACTTGCAGGCGAGCGTAAAAAGCAGCTTTATCTTGCGTGGCTGTTTCAGGCGTTGACCTCAATTTGTGAGGGCGCGATATATTTCATGCTGTTCCTTGCGATAAAAGATATTTTGGGCGGTTCGTTTACAAGGGAAAAACTGATACAGTATAGCCTTATGTTTCTGGTTTATACTGTCCTGCATTTTGTTTTTTATTACTTTACGATTGCAAAACAGCGCCCGGTATCTTATGCCATGATGCGGGATGAACGCCTTTCGATTGCGGCAAAAATCAAACAGTTTCCGCTATACTACTTTACAAAAGACAAGATCAGCCAGCTTACATCTTTGTTTACAACTGATTTAAGTTTTGTGGAAATGAATATCATGGAGATTATTGCCGGTTTCGTTTCCAGCATGATCATGACGGTTGTATTTGCTCTGATGCTGCTTAGTGTGGACTGGCGTATGGCGCTTCTTCTGTTGTGGGAATCATCCCCGGTTATATCCTCTACCAGCAGTTTCAAAAGAGCATGGTTCAACTGGGAGAGCAGAAGAAAAATGCACAGGTGGCAATGATTGATTCCACGCTGGAATATGTACAGGGTATGGAAACGATCAAGGCATACCGGCTGGAACAAACCGGTAAGCTCGTAGAGAATCAGGTGGACGGATATTGCACAGCTTCTGGCCGTTATGAATCGACGCTGACGAATTGGAGTATGGGTTATAAGATCTGCCTGAATCTGGGGCTGTTTTTGAGTTTGGGTGTTGGCATTACAATGGTTCGTTCTGGTTCATTAGCCTCGGCAACCTATTTGTTTTTTGCAATCATGGGTATTATTTTTTACCGTCCGCTGGAAGCTCTGATGGGTTCCTTTGCAATGATGAATCTTGCAAACGCATCGTTGGATAATATAGCGGAAATTAACAACCTGCCGACTGAAAATGAAAAACAGGGAATTACACAGTTTGCCGATACACAAGCCGATGTACGGTTTGAAAATGTATCGTTTAGCTATGATGGAAAGCGTGAAGCAGTTAGTCATGTAAGTTTTTCAGCTAACCCCGGAACGATCACTGCATTGGTTGGTCCTTCTGGAAGCGGCAAATCTACTCTCCTTAATTTGATTCTGGGATTCGTGACGCCGAAAAACGGGCGGATTCTGTTGAATGGGAAAGATGCGGCAACATTAAAGCATAGTGATCTGGTGCGTCATGTGAGTATCGTTTTTCAGGAAGTATATCTTTTTCAGGATACCATGATGAATAATATTCGGATGGGAAACCAGAGCGCAACGGACGAGCAGGTGATAGAGGCGGCAAAAAAGGCTCACTGTCACGAATATATAGAAAAACTCCCACAGGGTTATCAAACGGTTATCAGCGAGGGCGGTGCAAGCCTTTCCGGTGGTGAGCGTCAGCGTGTCGCTATTGCGAGGGCAATTTTGAAAGATTCCCCGATCATTCTTTTGGATGAGGCGCTTTCCAGTCTGGATGCTGAAAATGCCGTAGCAATACAAAAGGGCATAGAAGAAATGATTAAGGGGAAAACGGTGTTCCTTGTATCACACACTTTGTCCTATATCCAAAATGCAGATCAAATACTTGTTTTATCTGACGGTGTTTTGCAGGGCTGCGGAAAACATGATGAATTATTGCAATCAGTGCCTCTTTATAAAACTATGTGGGAAAAAGAAAAATCCATTAAAAGTTGGAAATTATAGGGCAATATGAATGCCCACATTTGTACCTGATCACATGCGAATATCAGAGCATGCGGCAAGAAAGTGTGCTTTGCAAAAAAATGACAATGCATTTGATGATTTTCCTGTGAAGAAATAGAAAGTGTTGCTTTTTTAAAATAGAAATATGAAAGACACAAAATACAAGATATTAGCATATTTTGACAATCAATCATATCGAAAACTATTCAATGAGATAAACTCAGATTATGCAGAAAATCTACAAATTTTACTGCATAATTTGAGTTTA
>ENA-OQKQ01000075-OQKQ01000075.1-human-gut-metagenome-genome-assembly--contig:-NODE-75-length-39624-cov-5.888295_pt1 | contig 39624 bp, 34 predicted proteins | sample MGYA00242651_ERZ504803 | MGnify/ENA primary metagenome ERZ504803 (study PRJEB26092, sample SAMD00036380) | human gut metagenome | host: Homo sapiens | study: EMG produced TPA metagenomics assembly of...
ACGGTATCAAATAATCCCCTTGCCTTTCGTATTTGCCGCCCAGTTCCTCAAATAATGATTTTGCCATTGTCTGTTACCTCCACATTCTTTTTTATTTTGAATGTCCGCAAAATCCGTCCTACATCTGTTGGACAGTGCGATTCCGATACATATCAAAATGTAACTTATCACAAAGTAAAGGGTTCTCCATGGGAGGGCAGTTGGCAAAGCCCCGATCCACATCTCATGGATATCCAGCATCTTGCCAAATACGAAACCAACTATGAAGCTGCACAGATATTGGGGAACGAATTTCTTTCTCATGATCATGAGGGTGAGAATAAGTACGCCCTGAAATATGTATGTCCAGGTTCCGAGAGTCAGTCTTGGAAGAACCAGCGAGAATGCGTATGGCACGCTGGATATTGCCGATATTCCTGCTGCAGAATAGAGCATGAGAACCACTCCGAAACTGTTGATGGTGACTGCTGTTATCAGGGCGATCTCGCCCCACATGTTATGCAGATGTGCATTTCCTGATTGAGTATTCATTTTCTGCTTTTCCTCATTTCTTTCATTAATGTGTTTTATAACATAGCCTTTGATTTCCCCGGCATCAGGGGAGCTTTAATTGTCTAAGACTTCATATATGTATATCCCTGCGGTTTTTGATTGTAGCACTGACAACACCACATAACAAATAAATAGTTTTTATGGTTTGATAGATTTTGTCTATAAAAAATATTCGGATTGTATTAAAATATGAATAGGATCATGTATAAATAATGAAAAGGGGGAGTTATAAGTGAACCTGTCATATATTAGATATTTTGTTGAACTGGCCCATGTTCAGCATTACACAAATGCAGCCAGAAATCTGAATATAACGCAGCCAAGCCTCAGTCACGCAATATCCCAGCTTGAGGAAGAACTTGGGGTAATGCTTTTTGAAAAGAATGGGCGCAATACGGAGCTCACTGCATTTGGCAGAGAATTCCTTGCATGTGCAGAGCGTTCGCTTGGCACTCTTGATGCGGGGGTAGAGTCCATACAAAAGGAGGCTGCCGGGGATGGCGTGATACGGCTTGGTCTCATAAGACCTCTTGGAATGGAATTTGTACCGCGTCTGGCAGCGGAGTATTTGAAGAAAGCTGAAAACAGAAATGTGTCGTTTACATTTCATACAGGAACCACAGGACAACTGCTCGATGATCTTGCAGCCAGAAAATATGACATGGTTTTCTGTTCGAGACCGCCAGAGACGATGGGATTTTCCGCCATTCCTGTCGGCAGACAGGATCTTGTTGTCATAGCACCGTCAGGACATCCATTGGCAGACAGAGATTCGGTGACGCTCGAGGATACACTTGGATATAAATATGTATATTTTTCGAAGGGATCCGGAATGAGAAGTCTGGTGGATGAGATGTTTGAAGGACTTGGCAAAGCTCCTGAGATAGCATGCGAAACGGAGGAGGATGAGGTCATAGCCGGACTTGTGGCAGCAGGGTTTGGAATAGCGGTAGTCCCTTACATGGATATGCTCAAAAGGCTTGATGTGAAGGTTCTTAGTATAAAACATCAGCCGGTTGACAGGCTTTACTATGTTGTTCATGACAGCCGGACATATATGTCCCCTGTGGCGACAAAATTCCATAAATATGTGTTATCTAGTAATTGACAAATTAAGGTATGATATATAGAATGATTCTCATATGAACTTATAAAATTGAGAAAATGTTGCACAAATCAAATTGTACAATTGCTACAATAAATCGCCAGGAAGTTTAAGGGGGCGCATGGTTAGTGGATAGGACTGCTGTATTTAATATAGCATTTGAAATGTGGGGAATATTAATCTGTCTGTTTGCATTTGTGGTTATATTCCTTCAGAAGAATAATAATAGAGATAAAAAGAATGTGAGTCTATGTATGGAGGCTGCATGTATCATCCTGCTGGCTGCAGATATGTTGTCATGGTATTATCAGGGAAAAACAGGACAGACAGCCTATTACATGCTGAAGATAAGCAATTTTGCCGTGTTCTTTATCAACTATTTATATATGACTCTGTTTACGTTTTATCTTCTTGTCATTCTCAACAGAGGAGAGACGAAGATGCCAGCGAAAGCAAGGGGCGTGGTAGTTCTGAGTGCTGCTGGGATAGTCCTGCTCATTATATCCCAGTTCAGTGACAAGCTGTTCTATTATATAGATGATAATAACTTCTATAACAGGAGCAGCGGTTATCTGTTGTCGCAGCTTATTGCAGCAGCAGGACTTGTTCTAAGTTTTTCGATACTTTTGCAGTATAAAAAAAGACTGGAAAAAAGAGTTTTCTGGTCAAGTGTTTTGTATTTTATCCTGCCATGTATATCCACGGTTGTTGTCATATTCTATTATGGGATTTCATTCCAGACAATATCTGTGGTTGCTTCTACACAGATCATGTTTGCAGTTGATATGGTCGAGATGGACAGATCACTTGCGAGATCCAGACAGGAGGTTGAGCGTACAAAGTACGAGGCTGAGCATGATCTTCTGACCGGCATGTACAACAAGACAGCTGGAATGCAGAGAATAAGAGAGTATATAGATAACATGACTGACGAGGACAGTGCTTCCCTTGTATTTGTGGATATAGATGATTTCAAGAGTGTAAATGATACATATGGTCACGCAGTTGGTGATTACTGGATTGAGAAGGTGGCAAAGTTTCTCCGGAGTGACTGCTATGAAGAGGACGTTGCCTGCAGGTATGGTGGAGACGAGTATGTTGTGCTTCATAAGGGCTTATCGGATATATCTGTTCTGGAGTCAAAGGTGATAAGATTTGCCAGAAAACTTCAGCGCAAGGCAATGGAGAAAGGGCAGAATGTCCATTGCAGTGCTGGTATATGTCAGATCAATGGTTCAGGATTCAGCACAGAAGAGTGTATGAATGTCGCGGACACTGCGCTGTATGAAGCAAAAAAGAAGGGCAAGAATGTCAGCGTGATCCACAGCATCAGCAGGGATGGTACGGACAGAGTGACCGTACTTGACAAGATAGAGTCTGATATAAAAAAGGCTCAATCCAGGGTAGAGGCAAGGATCGCATATATGTATACTGATATTATATATGTTAATTATGAGAACAATAAATACCGTGTTATAAAAGGCGATTCTGAGCTGAACAATGCTGTATCTTGTGCGAATAACTATGATGAAGTAATTGGATTGATAAGTAACCGGTTTGAGTCGGATCGGTCAAGAAAAATAGTCAGAGATTTTCTCAGCCGCGAGCGAATGGAGAGTTACACAGGCGGCAATACGGGATATCAGACAGAGAACATTCGCAGAGGGGTTTTGTCAGTCAGCTGTGCAAACAACCATGGGGGTGCAAGTCTTATACATGTTATCCCGGTGGACGAAGACGGTGATAGAGGTTACTTTGTGGTTGTGCAGGATCTTGACATATATGTTGGTTGAAGTATATAATTACACATAATAATCTAAACGAAAACAAGTTGGTGGATTTTTCCGGATCAGGTCATCTTTTCGCCCCACAACCGCAAGGTTGTGGGGCTTTATTTATGCCATCCGGGGACGGAGGTTTTATGAACGAGAATTTTATGAAAGAAAAGCCGGTGTTCCCACTTTTGATGTCCATGGCACTGCCTATGGTTATATCGATGATGGTGAATGCTTTGTACAATATAGTTGACAGTTTTTTTGTGGCGAAGATAAGTGAGGATGCGATGACAGCACTTTCGTATGTATTTCCACTGCAGAATTTTGTAAATGCTGTGGCAATCGGATTTGGTGTTGGAATAAACGCGGTGATAGCCATATATCTTGGAGCCAAGGACAATGAGCGGGCAGATCGTGCAGCTAGTTGGGGGATGTTTCTTGCTGTTATACAGGGGGTAGTGATGACAGTCGTGTGTATTGCCATCATTCCATCATTTCTCAGAGCCTTCAAGGCAAGTGGAGACGTCCTTGACCTTGGCTGTCGTTACGCAGACATAGTATTTGGATTTTCTATAATTATTTCGGTTGATCTTGCATTTGAGAAGGTGTTCCAGTCGGTTGGACGCATGATAGTTACAATGGTTGGACTGATGGGCGGCTGCATTTTGAATATAGTGCTTGATCCGTTGCTGATATTCGGTGTGGGACCATTTCCTGAAATGGGTATAGAAGGCGCTGCACTGGCAACTGGCCTGGGACAGGTGTTTACACTGATCATTTATTTTATTGTGTACTTTGGAAGACCGATAAATGTGAAGTTCGGCATAAAGTATTTGCATGAGGGCGGTCTGATGGTGAAGAAGCTTTATGCCATAGGTATACCTGCCATACTCAATATGGCACTGCCGTCTCTGCTCACAAGCGCACTCAACGCCATACTCAGCATGTATTCGGCAACTTATGTCATGATCCTGGGCGTGTACTACAAGCTTCAGACCTTCCTGTATATGCCGGCAAATGGAATCATTCAGGGAATGCGTCCTATCATAGGCTATAACTATGGTGCCGGAGAGCATGCCAGGGTGAAGAAGATATTCACCATAACGCTTGCATTAAATGTTGGAATCATGCTGGCTGGAACAGTTGTGTGCCTGCTCATCCCGGAAAGGCTTATAGGTATGTTCACAGAAAATGTATCTACAATAAATGCAGGTGGAACAGCACTGCGCATCATATGCGCCGGATTTTTAGTGTCGGCTGTGTCGGTAACTGCATCGGGGGCACTTGAGGGGTTGGGAAAGGGAACTCCGTCCCTGCTCATATCCCTGCTCAGATATGTGGTTGTCATAATCCCGGCTGCATGGATACTTTCAAGGCTTTGTGGTTTCGGACCTGCTGGTGTGTGGAATGCGTTCTGGGTAGCAGAGCTTATAACGGCGGTGTGTGCGGCGTTTATATATAGAAGGGCTATGAAGGGACAGCGAGAAGGGGCTTAGATAAATTGAAGATGTAATACAAATAAAGTCACGACGTTGATGCTGAGTGGTATCTGTCCGGGAATCCGGGGATATCAGTGCAGATTAGGTCGTGACTTTGTTGTATTTATCACACACTATTTCTAATTCGTTAAAAGGTAAACAATACTTTCTTATTTTGAAAGGTTCATTGCTAATATACTGGTTATATAATGTTATTGCTTTATTCGCTATTTCTCTAGAGTGATCCTCTTCGTTTACATAATCAGATATAAATTTTAAGTCTCGTTTTCTATTTTTCTCCAAACGAGAGTCATTTTTTCTTATAGAATAATCATCCATTGGTAAAAGTTGTTTTTCTGTAACAGGAATCATATCAATAAAATTTATTCCGCTTACAAAACGTCCGGTTTCGGTAATGACTTTTGTATAACCAGCGTTGTTATGTAGTGTTTTCCTTTTCTGAGGCTTGCCGTCATGTCTTGTTATCGGAATGGCATACATTCTACTATTAACCATAACAATGATGCCAATAAAGTGCCTGTTATCTTTGCCTAATTGAGGGCTTACAGATGGTATATGATCACAAACTTTATGTAGTTCTCGTATGTATTTCATATCTATTCGATATAGATGTAAACGATTTTTTGTCATATATTCCTCTTTAAATGAAAAATTTGGATGTAGGGGCTTACTAATAAATAAAAAAGGCTATGCGCATAATGCACATAGCCAATAATTGTAGTTCCACCTCGGTAGAACTAACGCTTTTCGTATTCCACTTAACGGCAGGAGCCTCCGATTGACTATGATTATAACATATACAAAAGAAATGTCAATTTCCCTATTAGGATTACAGTTTTATAAAAGATATATGTCACTGAGAATACATGAGAGCGGCTTGGAATTCAAGGGACTTGAAAGAGAGTTAATGAAAGCTTTAGAAAAGTATACAAAACGGAGAATTTGAGCTACAAATTGAGCTATTGCCCATCAAACATTTAGTATGTTAGAATAGTTGTGGTTATCCTATAAAAACACTAGGATAACCACGATTGTTTTGTTGGAGGAAAAATCGTGGGAAATATATTCAGAAAGGCATTCATCAAATCAATCCCAATCATGTGCAGCTATTTGTTCGTCAGCATGGCATATGGGATCATGATGGAGAATGCCGGATTCAAATGGTATTATTCACTGCTGGTCAGCCTGACGGTGTACACAGGAGCGTACCAGTTTGTGCTTGTGACGCTGCTTTCAAGCGGAGCCTCCATACTCACCATGGCGCTCACCGCATTTCTGATGAACAGCAGGCAGAGTTTCTATGCGCTGACATTTGTGGATGAGTTCAACCACATGGGAAAGCGGAAGTTATATATGATACATACAATGACGGATGAGACCTACGCCGTGAACTGTACCCTGCCGGATACCGGTAAAGAGAATCAGAGTATCATGTTCTGGGTGGCTTTTTTGTCGAGGTGTTACTGGATGGTTGGTGCGGTTGCCGGGGGGATCCTGGGTCAGATTATTCCGTTTGATATGACGGGGATTGATTTCTGCATGACGGCACTGTTTGTCATCATATTTATCGATCAGTGGGAGAAGGCGGAGAGCCATATCCCGGCGATTGCAGGAATTGTGATAGCGGCAGTGTGTCTGCTGGTAGTTGGACCGCAGTATTTTCTTTTGCCGTCACTGATCATAGCGTCAGCGGTGCTTGTGGTGTGGAATACGAGACGCAAATAAGTCTCAGATAAAATTGAAACAGTACGATTTAAGAAGTGTAGGAAGAACAGGGAAATAACATGAATACGAAATATATATTGATAGGAATTGCGGTGTCGGCAGTTGTAACATTTGCACTGAGGGCACTTCCATTTGTCATATTTAATGGAAAAAGGCAGATGCCTGAGATGCTGGTAAAGCTTGGGAAGGTGCTTCCGGCGACCATCATGGCGGTGCTCATAGTGTACTGTCTGAAGGGGGCGGTGGTGGCTCCGGTGGCAACTGGGATACCAAGTCTCGTTGGCGTTCTGGTGACAGGCGGGACATACAAATGGAGGCACAATACGCTTCTGAGTATCCTGCTGGGAACTGCGAGTTATATGATTATGCTGCGCATAATGTAGATAATCATTTTTGGTTGATTGTTTTTAGCAGTAATCTCTGCAACCGGATTGTGGATAATTTGTACGCAGAATCCCACTATTGAATGAACGTGCATAATTTGTTAGAATAGCTGTGTGTTTATCGACTTAAGCACATATTATAATATGAAGATATCATCGCGGCAGATTTTGTCTGGGCAGGTGATATTGGGAGATATTATTAGAAAGGATCTGAAGAAGTAATGGATAGATCAGATAAACAGAGAATTGAGGGAATCGTGCAGAGGATACTGGATGATTTCGGCGATGACAGAGCCATCAACAAGACGGATCTGTGTAACGAGCCAGATAAGACAGCCATTATCGATGTGATCGACAAACTCATGAAGATTCTGTATCCGGGTTATTACAGCGACAAGCTGTATAAGATATACAGCCTGAAGAATAACATGTCTGTTATCATAGAGGATGTAATATTCCATCTGAAGAAACAGATCATGATAGTTCTCAGGTATTGCAAAAAGTTTCCTGAGCTCACAGATGCTGAGCTTGAGGATAAGGCGATGGATATAACATATGAATTCATGGATAAGATACCTCAGATAAGAGACTATCTTGAGACTGATATCCAGGCGGCATTTGACGGAGATCCTGCTGCGGGCAGCAAGGATGAGGTCATACTTTCATACCCTGGTCTGTATGCCATATCTGTATACCGTATGGCACATGAGCTTTGTCTGCTGGATGTGCCGATGATACCAAGGATCATGACTGAGCACGCCCACAGCGTGACCGGAATAGATATTCATCCGGGCGCCACCATAGGAAAGTATTTCTTCATTGACCATGGTACGGGAATCGTTATCGGCGAGACGACTATTATCGGCGAGCATGTGAAGATATATCAGGGCGTGACACTTGGAGGACTCTCTACACAGGGAGGTCAGAAGCTCAAGGGGGCCAAGAGACATCCAACCATCGGTGACAACGTGACCATCTATTCAGGCGCGTCCATCCTTGGAGGCGAGACTATCATCGAGGATAATGTTGTTGTGGGTGGTAATACATTTATCACCAACTCAGTTGAGAAGGATACAAGGGTTACTGCCAAGAAGCAGGAGCTTCAGTATAAAAATAATTAGAGGACATACAAATGAGTGACATACGAAAGATAGCGGTTCTGACCAGCGGAGGAGATGCTCCGGGCATGAATTCAGCTGTGAGGGCTGTGGTTGTATCAGCCATCAATCGTGGAATAGAGATAGTCGGTGTGATGCGTGGTTACGAGGGACTTATTGACTGGGAGACACAGCCGCTCGGCCTGGCTGACGTCAGAAACATAAACAATCAGGGTGGAACGATACTTTTCACCAGCAGAAGCGAGAGATTCCTTCAGAAAGAATACCGCGAGCAGGCGGCAAAGAATCTGAGAGATCACGATATAGATGCGCTTGTTGCCATCGGTGGGGATGGAACACTCCGTGGAGCCATAGCATTTCAGAATGAGGGTATCAATACCATCTGCATCCCTGGAACAATAGACAGAGATGTTGCATGTTCTGAGTATACGCTGGGATTTGACACAGCGGCGAATACAGCCATGGAGGCCATTGACAGGATAAGAGATTCATCGGTTTCCCACGGACGATGCAGCGTCGTGGAGGTCATGGGACGAAAGAGAGGCTATATAGCGCTCTGGGCAGGCATGGCGACATCAGCTGATGCCATCATAATTCCTGAAAAATGGGATGGTGACTATGACAGTATCATAGATACGATAAAGGCAAAGCATGCTGACGGAAGGAACAGCTATCTGGTGGTTGTGGCCGAGGGTGTTACAGATGCTCCAGAGCTTGCACAGATGATTCTTGATAAGACTGGTATAGAGTCGAGGGTATCGGTGCTTGGCTATATACAGAGAGGCGGACAGCCAACGGCAAAGGACAGGATGTATGGCTCACTCATGGGTGCGTATGCCGTTGATGTACTCAAGAAGAACAAGGCAAATCGTATGATAGCTATCAAGAACGATATACTTATAGACTATGATATAAAAGAGGCAATTGATATACAGAACAATCAGATCGATTCCTTCCAGTATGAGCTGAGTAAGCTGCTGGCCGAGTAATCGGTGAGGCTGGCAGTGGGTAAAAAATAAGCTGACTGATTATAAAAAGATATATAAATGACAGGTATAAAAGATACAATATAAAGGAGAAGGTTATGAAACAGGTAATATTAACAGGCGACCGTCCTACGGGCCGTCTTCATGTGGGACATTATGTAGGATCACTTAAGAGAAGAGTCGATCTTCAGAATTCAGGAAAGTATGATGAGATTTACATCATGGTGGCTGATGCGCAGGCGCTTACAGACAACGCAGAGCATCCTGAGAAGGTCAGACAGAATATTATGCAGGTTGCTTTGGATTATCTTGCCTGTGGCATAGATCCTGAGAAGTCTACTATATTCATCCAGTCAATGGTGCCAGAGCTCACAGAGCTCACATTCTACTATATGAACCTTGTAACAGTGGCAAGAGTCCAGAGAAATCCTACCGTTAAGGCAGAGATCAAGATGAGAAACTTCGAGGCAAGTATCCCTGTTGGATTCTTCTGTTATCCTATCAGCCAGGCTGCAGACATAACAGCGTTTAAGGCTACAGAGGTTCCGGTTGGAGAGGATCAGATGCCTATGATCGAGCAGTGTAAGGAGATCGTTCACAAGTTCAATTCAGTATACGGAGAGACTCTTGTGGATCCGAAGATCGTTCTTCCTGACAATGAGGCATGTCTCAGACTTCCAGGTACAGATGGTAAGGCCAAGATGAGTAAGTCACTTGGAAACTGTATCTACCTGTCAGAGGATCCTGCAGATATCAAGAAGAAGGTTATGTCCATGTACACAGATCCAAACCACATCCGTGTAGAGGATCCTGGTCAGATCGAGGGCAATTCAGTATTTACATATCTTGATGCATTCAGCAAGCCAGAGTACTTTGAGGAGTTCCTTCCAGACTACAGTGGTATGGATGAGCTCAAGGAGCACTACACCAGAGGTGGCCTCGGTGATGTAAAGGTCAAGAAGTTCCTGAACAATGTTCTTCAGGCTGAGCTTGCGCCTATCAGAGAGCGCCGTCAGATGTGGGAGAAGAGACCACAGGATGTATATGACATCTTAAAGAGTGGCAGCGAGGTTGCCAGAGCAAAGGCAGCAGAGACACTTGCAGATGTGCGCCGTGCGATGAAGATAGATTACTTCGAGAACGACAATCTGTTCAAGTAAGAAATAATATAACTTTTAGCTGAATTATATATGAAAAGAGGATAAAATTCTCGCCAAATGTCCTGAAAAGTGATATTTGGGACAAAGCAAGGGAATTTTATCCTTTTTTCATGCAAATAATCATTTTAGAGATATTTTTGTGCTAATGACGAGCAAATTATCTCAAAATAAGAAAATCCTAGGGAGCTGACATATCACCCGAATGTGGAGTTAAATAACGCTGTCAATCACATATTATATCCTCATAACCACAGCTTCATACGGATACAGTCCTGTCAGTGAAATTATACAGTGCAGATGGGCGTAAATTGCAACAGGCAAAAACAGTAATTACCTGAGTCGTTAACTATATAAATAATCCGGATTTCTCCTTGCTGTGCTCCAGCTTGTCAAGAAGCTTTGCGCAAGGCTTGGCGAGCAGCAGTCCGATGACCGCTGAGATCGCAACATATATCAGCAGGGTGGCAAGACATTTGCCGTAGGTGTGCTGATACATTCCGGCGACACATTCCCTGAGGGCGTTCATGCAGTATGAGAACGGCATGAATTTGTACAGGTACTGGTACACTGATGGGAGCACTTCCACAGGGAAGGTTCCACCTGCTCCCGCAACCTGAATGACCATGATGATCACGGCGATGGCCTCACCGATATTGCCAAATGCCACGGTGAGAGAGTAGATCAGGAATGTAAATACAAAGCTCGTCATTATGGCGGCCAGTGCAAATGCTATCGGATGCTTGCACTGTATTCCCACGTAGAACAGATCGCCCATAACGGTTATGATTGTCTGGACCTGTCCGATGACGAAGAAGTTAAGATATCTTCCGAAGAACTTCTGGTAAGGCTTCACGCCCTCAAGCTCTTCATTGTCCTTGACCTTAACGTGTATGAGTGCCACAAGTATGAGAGCACCGACCCACAGTGCCAGGACCGTGTAGAATGGTGCCATGGCTGATCCGTAGTTGGATATCTCGTATACAGCAACTGTGTTCATCTGTACCGGTGATGAGATGAAATTCACTAGCACCTGTGGATTGTCCTTGATGGCATTTATGAAATCCTGGTAGCTGCTGTTAGACGTGATCGTCTGTATGTCGGCCTTGATCTTGTCTATGCTTTCTTTGAGATCCTTCAGACATTTGATCGTTCCCGCGATGTCTGAGGTTCCGTCCTTCAGAATGTCCTGATACTCGGTCAGGGACTTGCTGATATCGTTGAAGTTTCCCGGAACATTTGCCAGCACGGTCTGTGCCTGCGCCAGAGATGACTGGATATTCTCTAACGAAGATTTCAGTTCAGGCGAAAGTTCGTTATTTATGAGATCCTTCACTGAAGCAATGTCATTTGTACAGTTCTTTATGTCGGACGATACCGCTTTTTTCAGTGATGCAAATTCTTCGTCCGACAGGCTTGTGTCGGATACAAGCTTTGCTAAGTCTTCGTTCAGATTTTCAAACTGAAGTTTGGCATCCGATACTATAGGTGACTGGGCTTCTATCAATCGGTTTATGGTGTCCAGAACATTGGTGCCAAGGGAACCATTGAGGTCAGTTTCGATTGACACTGATCCGATATCGTGGGTTCTTGAGAGGCTGTCCACGGTTTTACCAAGCTCTGTAAGTCTGTCAGAGATCATGTCGAGACCTGTGTTCAGCAGTGATATCGAGGTGTCTGCAACGTCGCTGCTTATGCCTGCGCTGTCACTCAGATTTCCAAGACTGCTTGAGCCGCTCTGTGCCATGCTGTCTATGCTTGGAAACAGAAGCTGAGTGGTATCGATGGCATCTGATGCAGACTCTGTGAGCAGTGAAAATGTATTCAGCATATAGACGTAATTGTCCAGCGTGGATGAGATCTGTTCCAGTTTGCTCTCAAGACCGGCAACGAGGTCTGAACCGTCTATGTTATTTCCAGAAATGAAATCTCCGGCATTTGCAAATACCTCGGTCAGCGTGCTTATGATCTTTGTGTTTATCTCGTTTTGGACGGTCGTCTTGACCTTGCCGGTTATCTTGGTGGCAATGGCGTTCTTCTTGCTGTTCTCGTAGTATTCGATATTTGGATTGACGATGTTGCCATTTAGTATGCTGAGCATGTTCGCCGTGAAGTCCTTTGGTATGATTATTCCGGCATAACATTCCCCGCTGGCGATGAGTTCAAGTGCCTCATCTTTATTATCGGCAAATGTCCAGTCGATAGTGTTGTTGTTTTCAAGACTTTCGATCACCATGTCTCCGATGGTCAGATTTATTCCGCTCATCTCGATTCCCTCATCCTCAGAGTAGACGGAGATCTTCATGAGTGAGGTGGCGGACTCTCCATACGGATCCCAGTTTGACAGGATGTTGAACCACGCATACAGGGAAGGGATTATGCACAGACCCATGACTATGGACAGTGCGACAACATTTGTGGTGATTCTGCGCAGATCAGATATGTATACACGCCAAATGTTTTTCATGATAATTCCTCCTTGTCAGCTTCTGTGTTTTCTGTGGCTTCATCCTGTTCATCCGTCTGAACCGAGTCGCCATGTTCATCCGTCTGAACCGAGTCGCCATGTTCATCTGTCTGAACTGTCTCGTTTTGCTCATCAGACTGCACAGACACACTCTGATCATTCTGCACAGCCTCAGCCATCTCAGCCACCTTGTCCTGCACGGCGGTGATCTGTGTCTGAATGTCTGTTTTTACATTTGTTATTATGTCGTCCAGCTTCTTCTTCGGTGCAGCGACTTTTGTATATATGCTGTTGATGTCGATGAGACCGTCAATATTATCTTCCGTATCCTGAAGCGAGTTAACCATCTCCTGTACCTTGTAATCCGAGTATTCCACATGTATCAGATACGCCGCGATTATGAACAGGCTGGCGATCCACAGAACAAGAAATATGATCTTGGAGCTGCCGGTCAGAAAGAGCAGGATAAGGAAGCATGCGGGAACAGTGAATATACACTTAATACCCGCCTTCAGCTTTTTTACATTTGCTGCATGGGCATTGTCTCTGAATGCAAGCACCTGGGACTTTATGTCAGATGGCTCGGTGCTGGTTGTATTTGAATTTGTATCTTCGTTCATGGGTGTTCCTCCTTATTTGCATTACATCATATCCGTATCTTCCATACGTTTCTCGATGAAGTGCATGATATGGATAAATGGTTTTCTGATTATAAGTCCTATGACCAGTGCAACCACAATGAAAATTGACAATTCAAGCAGATATTTGAACAGGTCTGCGTGATACATTCCGCCAATACATTCACGCATTGCATTTATCGCATATGGGAATGGGAAGAATATGTACACCTGTCTGAAGAAGTTCGGAAGAGCCTCTATAGGGTAGGTTCCACCGCTCCCCGCTATCTGCAGCACCATGATCACAACAGCGAGGGCCTTGCCTATGTCGCCAAATGATATGGTGAGTGAATATATCAATATTGAAAATGTCAGCCCTGCGAGTGCCGCAGTTGCCCAGAATGCAAATGGGTGCAGACACTGTATCTTCAGCAGGAACAGATCTCCAAGCACTATGACCAGAACCTGAAGCTGAGACAACAGGAAGAAAATAAGGTATCTTCCAAAGAACAACTGGTGTGGTCTGGTATCCTTCAGATAGTCCGCATCCTTCACATGCACCTTCATGAGGGAGACGAGAATTGTCATTCCGACCCAGATGGCAAGCACTGAGTAAAATGGTGCCATGGACGAGCCGTAGTTGGCAATGCTGTAGTAGTAATGTTCCTCGACAGCAACAGGCTTTGACAGGAATGACGCCAGCGCCTCTGAGTCTCCGTTGAGGAAGGCGATGATCATGTCGGTCACCTCGCTGTCGGCGGCCTTGTTGATCTCGTCTGTGGCGGTCTGGATCTTGTCACGTATACCACTTATGAGATCGGAGAGGTCTGTGAGACTGGTGTTCATTGATGCAATAGTCACCTTATAATTGTCAAATACAGAGCTTGCACTGCTGATGGTAGAATTCAGGGTATTTAACAGATCCTGAGCGTTTTTCAGTGCATTTTTGATGTTCAGGATAATGTTGTCCATGTCAGGAATGACCTGGCTGGTAAATGTGTCATCTATGTCTGAGACAGAGTCGATGATCTGGTCGAGCTTATCTGATACGGCATTTTCTGCATTTGTGATCGCAGATATATCCAGACTATCGATGGTGTCGGCGGTGAGAGAGGAAATCTTCTTAACCTCTGTTTTCAGCTTGTCAAGCTTGTTGAGTGCATCTGAAACCTCATTCGTGTTGCTTATGTCAAGAGATTTGATATATTCGTCGACTGCATCGATCTTTTGCTGAAGTTTGTCTGCATCTGCCTTGATATTCTCAAGATCGGCAGATATGTTCTCTGCATCATCCTTCATATGGATAAGTTTTGCAGAGCTTTTCAGATTCTGTATGTCCTGCGCGATGCTGTCAATCTGATCCTGAAGAGAATTCCTGACAGTGTAGTAGGTTGAGCCCACTGAGTCTATATCGGACATGCTTGAATCAATGGCGGAACCCGCATCGGACAGAAGCTTGCTGCTCTTGTCAGTTGCGTCCTTGAGCTTTGTGCTGGTCTTGAGTTTGTTATTTGCCTTGATTATGGAATCTATGGTTTTCTGGTATCCGGCGAGATTGTCATCGACGGTCTTGAGTGCTGTGATGAAATCCGTTCCCTTGAGATCCTTCGACAGATCTGTGTCGGAGTCGTCAATGGCAGTGATAAGCTTCTGCGATATCGCCTTGACGTAGGTCTCGTTGATGCTTGTCTTGAGCGTTGAGACTGCAGTGTCGGTTATCTTAGGTGCCACGGCATTTTTCTTCTCATTTTCATAGTAGGTGAAGCTTGGATTTACGAAGTTGTCCGTCAGGGCATTGAACATGTTGTAGGAGAAATCCTCATCAATGACGACGGCGGCATAGTAGGTGCCTGATTTCACACCGCCGATGGCGGACTTTTCAGATTCCGGAAATACCCAGCCGATACTGGTCTGGCTTTTCAGCTTATCGACCACTGATTGGCCCATGTTCATCTCGTTGCCGTCCGCATCTGTGTAGCCCTTGTCCAGGTTGACGACGGCGATATTGATATTGCCGGTATTGGCATATGGATCCCAGTTTGCAAATATGTTGAACCATGCATACAGCGCAGGCAGTATGCACAGTCCAACGGCGAGAACTATTGTGAGTATACTTTTTTTGATACCGATCAGGTCGTTTTTGAATATTTTCAGTATTGTTTTCATTTTTATGTAATTCCTATTTATATAGTAAATGCATCAGCGAGGACTGATGTACATGAGAGAGTCCCCGCTGATGATCGTTTATTATTCTACAGGTCTTTGAAATGGAACTGCTTCTTTCCGGTTGCGTAGTCATCAACTATCTGTCCATGTCCGTAAAGCTTGTATTTGTAGGTTACAAGTCCCTCAAGTCCTACAGGGCCTCTTGCATGGATCTTGCTTGTGCTGATTCCGACCTCTGCGCCAAATCCGTATCTGAATCCATCGGCAAATCTTGTGGAGCAGTTCTGGTATACTCCGGCCGAATCGACAAGCTGCATGAAGAGGGCGGCGGTCTCGTTATTCTCAGTCACGATACAGTCAGTGTGATGTGAACCAAAGTGGTTGATGTGTGAGATCGCCTCCTGCACATCGTTCACGATCTTGACTGAGAGCACCAGGTCAAGATACTCGGTATTGAAATCGTCGTCTCCCATGATCTCAAAAACGTTCTGGCTGTCAGTTGCGGCATTCGTATGTGAACCATTGGCCTGACCGTCAGCTGTGTATGCCCGTTTGATGATCTCCGCTGCCTCGGCGGTTCCGCGGAGCTTTACACCGTGTTTCTTAAGTGCTTTTGCCATGACCGGAAGCATTTCTTTTGCCACATCCCTGTGGATGAGAAGTGTCTCCGTTGCGTTGCAGGCAGCGGTGTACTGTGTTTTTGCATCTATGATGATAGGGATAGCCTTCTCTATATCTGCATCCTTGTCTATGTATGTGTGGCAGATTCCGTCTGCGTGTCCCATGACAGGAATCTTGGTGTTGTTCATTATATACTGCACAAATGCATTTGAGCCTCTAGGTATGAGCAGGTCAACGGACTTGTTGCATGACAGAAGCTCATCGATCTCGTTGTGCTGGCTTGCCTGGAGCATGCAGCCCTCTGGTGCTCCGTTTGCAACGGCTGTGCCGTAGATCACATCGAAGAGAGCCTTGTTGGTGTTGGCAGTTTCCTTGCCACCCTTGAGTACTGCGCAGTTGCCGCTCTTGATGCACAATGATGATATCTGGACCAGCGCATCCGGTCTTGCCTCGAATATGATTCCGATGACACCGATAGGGCAGGAGACTCTCTGAAGGACCAGCCCCTCGTCAAGCTCTCTCTTGAGCTGGATCTGTCCAACCGGGTCAGGGAGCTTTATGAGCTCATCGATTCCATTTGTCACGTCAGCGAGCTTGTGCTCGTCGAACTTCAGTCTCTTCTTGACTGATGCTGCGATCCCGTTCTCCTCGGCAGCAGCCATGTCCTTTGCATTTGCCGCAAATATCTCATCCTTATGTGCGATGAGTGCGTCCTTTACATGTACTAGTATATTGTTTCTTGTATCTTCTGAAAGTGCAGCCATTTTGTAGCTGTCAGCCTTCATGATGCTTGTAGCTTCCTGCATGTTCATAATCTTGTTCTCCTTTATAATCCTGTATGTCATGTGCACTTATTCTGTCGTGGCACATGAGCATATAATCCATTAAATATTACCACAAGTTTGGGGAGATGACCACAGGGAAGAAGATAAAAAGAGGCCATCGCATAATATGAGCAATCCACATTTGGAATGAAATCCGTATGGATGATTGCAATATTATGTGATGACCTTTTTATATGGTTATTGAGTTGTTATATATTGCTCCAAATTAGCAGCTTATCACAACAAAGCTCTGTGCCGGAAGAGTGATAACTCCGTCAGCGATACCTGGCTGTGTGCCGTTTATTGCTATAGAATAGATAACCTTTGCGTCACCAGTCAGCTCAGCAAGCTTCCTTGACTGGGTGTCCGTATTCTTAGGGTTCACTGCAAGGAGTAGATTCCCTCTCTTATATACAAGTGGCTTTCTGCTGATGATCTCAAGGTTGCTCTTGTCCAGCAGATCGGCCTGTGAATGTCTGAGAGAAGTGAGGGTCTTCACTGTATTGAGCAGGGAGTTCTGATCTGCCTCGGAAGCCTCAACATTTGCGGCATTTTCTGCAGGATCAACCGGCAGATAGAGCTTGTCGGCAGGCGCTGATGAGAAGCCCATGTTGTCACCGCTTGTCCACTGCATAGGAGTTCTTGAGCCGGTTCTGGTGAATCCCCCCTCCTTGCTTGCCATGCTTCTGAAGCTCATGGCGATCTCATCGCCGTAGTAGATGAATGGATTGCCGGGCATTGTCAGGAAGAATGCGTAGGCAAGCTTTAACTCATCCTCAGAGAGTCCGTAGCTGATACGTGTAGTGTCGTGATTTCCTGTGATGAGGGCTATAGCACCCTTGTCCTTTATCTGCTCGTATCTTCCCATGTATTCATCAATGAAGTGGTCGCAGGTTCCCTTGCTGTCAGCCTTGAAGAAGCTGTTGTTTTCCGTGCTGTCGTCAAGTGACTCTGGAAGAGATGCAAATGCATTCAGGTGAGCTTCGTAATCTCTTACCAGAGAGTTATATCCGTTGCCCATCCAGTCGAGATAGAAGTCCATGTCGAAGCCGGCCTTGATTGACTGTTCAGCTTTTCCCCACTCAGATACAAATGCTGACTCAGGGTACTCAGCGTGTATATCGCCGAGAATGTCCTGCCATACGGCAACTGTTCCGCTCTTGTTCGCATCATCATGCTTTACAAGTGAATCTGCCATATCTACACGGAAGCCGTCACAGCCCTTGTCGAGCCAGAAGCGGCATACGTCCTTCATAGCCTCCCTGGTTGCGATACATGCAGGATCGTACATGCTCTTGTGCCACTTTTCTGTTGGATTAAGCACTCCATAGTTGAGAGCCGGCTGGCACTTGAAGAAGTTGACGATGTAGGCACCGTTTCTTGGTGATTCTCCTGCGATGTAGTTGAGACCTGCACCGCCACAGAGCCATCCATCAGTCCACATATATCTATCTGAGTATTCATTTGGCTCAGCTTTTTTGCTCTCGGTAAACCATGCATGTTTCTCTGAGGTGTGGCCTGGAACCAGGTCGAGGAGAATGTGCATGTCCCTCTTGTGAGCCTCAGCGAAGAGGTTCTCTATGTCCTCCATTGTTCCGTATCTCTCGGCAACCTTCTTGTAATCCCTTACATCGTAGCCTGCATCGGAAAATGGTGAATCAAAGCAAGGATTCATCCAGATAGCGTTGCATCCAAGAGACTTGATATAGTCAAGCTTTGCAGTGATTCCGTTGAAATCACCGATACCGTCGCCGTTGGTATCGTAGAAACTCTGTGGGTATATCTCATAAAAAATTGCATCTTTAAGCCATGTAGCCATAATAAATGTCCTCCTTATAAAAATGCAGCATGCGCATATAAATGCACTTCGCGCGGCGCATGCGTTACTATTCGTTCCTCCATAATATGAGCAGCGCACTTGCAGCTATGCGCTGGTGGTTTAAGGTATAAGGTACTGCAAACCCACACAGAAATCTGCCTCAAAATACGGAGAACGATCTTATTAGTATTAAGAACATTCTACTCATTATAATAAAATATAATATGGAAAAATGTAATCCTTTATATGTAAATTAATAGATTTATTTTGCAGGAAAAAATACTTGTTGAAAACGCACAGCAAACATAAAAATATCTGTATTTTATCTGGTTCAAATATGTGATAAAATTTGCTTTAAACTGTAAAAGTTTAAACACACAAATGCAATGATATATGTTACAATCACAAGGTATGTGTCAGCAGAGATGGAAAATACATAATGTAATGGCTTGAAGTAGATGTTTGACACAGACAAAGGGCGTATCAGGTTTTGAAAATCGACACATAGTGCCAGCCTGATAATCCTGATAATATATAATAGAAGGAGGCAGGTGCCATTTTTACAGACATCTGCAAAAGAAGATTGTATGAGTAAAGAAAGTAACAACGGCGACAGAGAAAAGTTCGCCTCCAGACTGGGGTTCATCCTCGTATCGGCGGGATGTGCTATTGGTCTTGGAAATGTATGGAAGTTCCCGTATATATGCGGGCAGAATGGCGGAGCGATATTTATCGTGATATATCTGCTGTGTCTGCTGCTTCTGGGATATCCTATCCTTACCTGTGAGTTTGCGATAGGCAGAGGGAGTGGCAAGAGCGTTGGTTCAGCGCTTAAGGAGCTTGCGCCGAAGGGCGGCAACTGGCATAAATTCAGCTGGTATGCCTATGCCGGCAACTATCTGCTGATGATGTTCTATACTATGGTAGCGGGCTGGATGGTATACTATGTGTACGTCATGGGATCAGGACAGCTTCATGGTGGGTCAGTAGAAGCAATAGAAGGCAAATTTACAGGGATGCTTGCATCACCGGGACTTATGGTCGCAATCACACTTGCGGTCATCGTGTGCTGCATAGGTATATGTTCACTGGGACTTCAGAACGGAGTGGAGAGAGTGACAAAGATCATGATGCTTGCACTTATAGTTCTGATGATAGTCATGGCAGTGAATTCGCTCATGCTCTCGGGCAACGAAGAAGGACTTAAGTTCTATCTTGTTCCAAGTATCGAGCGTGCAAATGCCAGAGGCTGGGGCAATGTATTATTTGACGCCATGACCCAGGCGTTCTTTACACTCAGTGTAGGTATGGGATCCATGGAGATATTTGGAAGTTATATAGGCAAGGAGAGAAAATTGTCTGGCGAGGCGAAGAGTGTTATGTACCTTGATACATTTGTGGCACTCATGGCCGGAGTCATCATATTGCCAGCATGCTTTGCGTACGGGATCAGCCCGGACAAGGGACCATCACTTCTGTTTATGACCCTGCCGAATGTGTTCAACCACATGCCGGGAGGCAGAGTGTGGGGAATTCTGTTCTTCATATTCATGTCATTTGCGGCGCTTTCCACGGTTATCGCGGTGTTTGAGAATATCATATCGATAAGTATAGATATGTTTGGATGGAAGAGAAAGAAGTCACTTATTATAAATCTGATCGGTATATCAGTGCTCTCCCTGCCGGCTGTGCTTGGATTCAATATGCTCTCAGGAATCACTCCGATGGGAGCGGGTACAAATATCATGGATCTGGAAGATTTTCTCGTATCGGGAAATATCCTCCCACTCGGATCATTACTTTTTGTCCTGTTCTGTACAAGAAAGAATGGATGGGGATTTGAAAACTTTGTCGCTGAGGCAGACAACGGTATCGGTAAGCCGTTTCCGCAGTACCTCAGAAAATACATGTCATACGTGCTGCCGCTTATAATTGTGGTAATCTATTTCAAGGGATACTATGATACATTTGCCCCGAAGGGACCAAAACTGCTGTGTATCTGGATGGGAGTTGCAGCATTGTTTGTTCTTTTCATAGGCTATCTGGCGTTTGGACATGGACGGAGCAGAAGAGAGCAGACAAAAGAGTAATTGCGTTTTGGAAATGTCTCAAAAAAATTTATGAATTTAACGCAGACTCATTGTTTTATGAGACAAAATGTGATAATATATAAGTACCAACAGTAAGTCCTTCGATAGTGCGTTTATCTATGTAAGTGTTCTGTGTGAGCATCGCTCGGAGGCAATTGGTATTTTAAATATTTCAAAAAAGGGATTGAAACCGCGATATGGGTCGCAAGGTTCAATCCCTTTTTGATTATGTGAACAACGATCCAAAGTCCGTGTATGCACGGACTTTTAGCCCTAATTTCAATAATTATGGTTTAGTATGTCGAAACATATATTGAGATATGATATACTGTTGTAGTTGCCACCCCTAGATGGGCACAGAAAGGGGGATAGAGCATGATAGATATCATATCTTCTTTGGTTATTTCTATTGTGGCAGGTATAGTGGCTTACTATATTTGCAAGTGGCTGGATAGAGATAAGTAGTGTGGTGATCAGCCCAGGGAATACGTCGCCTTGCCCAAAAGACGGAGAAAACCCCAGAGGGTGCAACCTCTGGGGTTTTCGTCAGCTTAGTGTATAGAGCTGATAGAAATATCTTCTTTAATTTCTGTGGTAATTATATCATATGCAAAATGAAAAAACAATATACATAATGAGAAAACAATTTATACTGGAAAAAATCAATATATTGTAAGAACAGAAAATTTGACAATTAATTTATGTCAATTCATAGACTCCTTTAAGTATCCCCAGTTCCCTCATAAGCTCCAGCTCATCAGTATAGTGTCCGGTCTGCAAGTGAGAATAGAACAGATTAGAAAATACATCCGCTATCTGCACAAATTTGTTGCAGGCCGAGTCAAAGTAGCTCACTGAGAAATTACCTGCGACCTGACCTGACAGTGAAAGCTCAGTGTTCAGGTAATTTTCAAGGAATGATTTGTTCTCTACCCGCTCATTCCTCTCGTCAAGCTGCAGAAAGCAGTCCTCGTCAGGAAGATATCCATTCTGTATGAAGTAGAGCAGGGCAGATTTGATGGAGAAGTTGAATGTCCTGGAGATGTTGTCGAAGAATCGGTTCGGCAGATTTTCATTCTTCATCATGATATAGTACACGTCAAAGTGATGCTTCCTGGAGAGTAATCCACAAATATGTGCTTCATGTCTCTGTCAAACTGTGCACCTTTTAGTTCACGGAATTTGCCGTCCCGGAACATTCTCCCGCCGTGCTTGGTGATCTTGCCGGTCATGTCATCGACCTTATCACTGTCCAGATCAAGAAGCATCTCATAGTTGGAAGAAATAAATCTCTTGTAAGCACGCTCAAGGGCGACGGGATCGAGGACATGGATCATAGACACCACGAAATACTGATCGTTTGTGGCATATTTATTGATAGAACCTGATTCGTCTATGTAAATGTTCACGATTCCCGCCTCCTTATATAATCGGATCACACTGTCCGTCCAATTGGGTGGGACAGACCGTCGGAACTGACGTCAAGTGTGAAAAGGTTCCTTCTAACATAAGTATCGTTACTATTAGTCCACTGACACAAGCTCTATCTTGAAGTTGAGCTCTTTGCCGGCCATCTCATGGTTTGCATCAAATGTGATGGATTCGTCATCTTTTTCAATGACCTTTACAAGGAACTGCTGTCCCATGGAATTGGCAAGGTATACCTGATTACCGACCTCAAGATTCTCAGCGCCAGGCATATCTGCAAGAGGAGCCTTGATGATGGCCTCCGGGTCAGGCATTCCGTATGCATCCTCAGGACGAAGATGTACATCGATGATATCGCCAACGTTCATGCCCTCAACTGCCTGATCAAATCCCGGAATCATCTGTCCTGCACCGCAAACGAACTCGATAGGCTCGCCTCTGTCATATGAAGAATCGAACTTTGTTCCGTCGTTGAATGTTCCTGTGTAGTGAACCTTACAGGTTCTTCCTGTGTTACTCATAAAAATTTGTCCTCCAATTGGGTAATATGTCATTAATTGTAACATGAAATAGAGGGAATGGATATAGGAAAAATTATGGCGTTCCAACCTCGATAAGATTGCCGTCAGGATCATAGAATCTGATGACTTTTTGTCCCCATGAATGAGTCATGAGACGATTGACATATTCAATGTCGTATGGCGACTCATCAAGTTTTTGTGCAAACTCCTCGATATTATTTTCTTCAAAATATAACTCCGAAGCATTGTTATGTGGAATTACAAGATTTTCAATGAATTCAGCCCAAATAGTTGCATCCTGAAGGACCAGCCCTCCCGTCAGGATCACATTTCCCTCGTTGTCCAAGATAACCTCAAGCCCGAAGATATCTTTGTAAAATTTTTTGATCGTTCAATGTCATTTACGACGATTAGTACATTTTTTAATTGCATAGCGGTTTTCTCCCAAGTGTATAATATAAATTGGTTTCTGGTATTTAGTTTACCAAATGATTTGCGAACAGTCTACATAATATATGGTAAAATTAGAAAAAGCTATTTATTGATTGTAGCGGCAGCGTATTGTGCAGTCGGCGAGGATAGAGTAAACTGAAACCAGTTTAGAATGAATGGAGATAAATTATGTTGAAATTAGGATGTCATGTGGGTATGTCGGGCAAGGAGATGATGCTAGGCTCAGTGAAGGATGCTGTGGCATTTGGCGCAAATACATTTATGCTCTACACAGGCGCACCACAGAATACGAGACGCAAAGATATATCGGAGCTTAGGATACAGGAGGCACATGAATTCATGGTTCAGAACGGCATAGAGGAGTTCGTGGTCCATGCGCCGTATATAATCAATCTTGCAAATACAGTAAATCCTGCGACTTATGAAATCGCAGTGGAATTCCTCGCAAAGGAGATTGACAGGGCGACAGCGATGGGATCACAGACCATAGTCCTTCATCCGGGCTCACATGTAGGAGAGGGCGTGGACAAGGGAATTGCAAGCATAGTAAAGGGCCTGAATGAAGTCCTGACCGCGGACACCGCATGCCACATAGCTCTGGAGACCATGGCGGGAAAGGGCAGTGAGATTGGAAGAAACTTTGAGGAGCTTGCGCGAATCTATGATGGAGTGAGTCATAATGACAAGCTTCGTGTGTGCTTTGACACTTGTCACACCAGCGATGCGGGCTACGACATCATACATGATTTCGATGGAGTTGTGGAGAAGTTCGACAGACTCATCGGCAAAGATCAGATAGCCGTGTTCCATATGAACGACAGCAAGAATGAACCGGGAGCGGCTAAAGACAGACACGAGAACTTTGGGTTTGGCAAGATAGGTTTTGAACCGCTCATGTACATCATGAACCACCCAGACTTCATGGAAGTCCCAAAGATCCTGGAATCCCCATACATCAAAGACCTGGAAAACAGCAAGAAAAGCTACGAGCCGTTCAAACGGGAGATAGCAATGATCCGAAATGGAAAATTCGATCCGAAGATGAGGGAGAAAGTGGTGGAAGATAACAGATAAAAAAGGAGTTCTACTTAGTAGAACTCCCTGAATGTTTTCTTTCGGCATCTCTGCCTATCCGGGTTTTGGTAAACAAACAACCCTTATGAAGCTCAGCCATGCACTGTTTCCCGGAACATCACACGCATCATCACTCTACAGCCTGCTACGACTATTAAGTTTACGTCAGTCTGATAGGCAACTCCAGTCACCTGCATAACAGCGCTTTCGCCCCGTTTCTACTATTCATTATAAGCTGAGCCGCAAGAAAGGCAATAAACCTGTGGTTTACCTTTGAAAATATTTCTTTAATAATTATATATTTCGTAGCAGCTACACTAATGTTTAGCCAAAACATAGGTAATCATCTCTTAAGCTGCATCAAAAAATGTAGAAGAGATGTGTATCTAATATTTTGTTGGAACACAGGTAATTGGTCTGCTCCGTCTACAAACTATATTAAAGGCTGGTCACTATATCTGTAATCCCATCGGTAGTGAAGACTGCCGAGCTTGAGGATTTTCCTGCCGAGCTGAAGACCGCAGCGCCCTTATCGCGGTCGTAAGCGAGTGCAAATGGAAAATTCTGAAGCGACAGCAGTCGAACGTGATAGCACATACACAACATACATCTCTTTTTTCATGAACTGAATACAGATGAAGGACTGATTACCGTCCGTCCCTTACTTCTCCGGATGCTCTGTCAACCAGTGCTCGATGACTTGCGCATCAGAGTGACACTGCACAAAAGTTCCGTTGATTCTCTGGGTACTCTCAATACCCTTTCCAGTCGTGATGACAAGCTCGCCAGGCTGAGCCTCATCGAGGGCTCTTGTGAGAGCCTGCTCCCTGTCAACGATTATATAGCAAGGCTTTGTGATGTACTGCTTGATCTCCTTGCAGATCTCCTCACAGGACTCAAAGCCCGGATCCTCCATGGTGAGAACAACCTTGTCGGCATACTGCTCAGCAAGTCTTCCCATATCCTCACGGCGCTTCTTGTAACGCTCACCGCCACAGCCGAATACAACGGTTATAGACTTTGGCTTCATGGTCTTTTTAACCATCTCATACAGTCTGTACATGCTTATATAGTTGTGTGCGTAGTCGATCATAAATGTGCGATCCTTCCAGTGATATACCTGTAGTCTTCCCGGAACATATACATCTCTGATGCTGCTTCTGATCTGATCATTTGGAATGCCGATGAGAAGAGAGGAGATGATGGCGGCAACAATATTTTCAACATTGTAATCACCGATCAGGTTGGTGTTGTATGCTCTGTTCTCTCCTCCGTATATAAGCTCAAAGTAGCTGTTATGGTCTGTGAGATCTTCATTGTGGATGCTGGCGAAGTCAGTATCCTTTTCAAAGAAATCGTCATCCCTTGACATGAGCTTTTCAATTGATTCCTTGCTTCCGTATACAACAACGTGCTTGTCTCTTACTTCATTATATATAGTCTCAAAATATCTTGTGTCACTGTACAGCACAACGTTGTCGCACTGCTTCAGGAAGGATACCTTGCATCCGAGATAGTCCTCCATGGAGGCGTGCTCTGTCGGGCTGATGTGATCGTAGTCGATATTGGTAAATACTCCGACCTTGTAGTGCTCTCCGTAGATACGGTTCATCTTCATGGCCTGGGAAGAAACTTCCATTATACAGTGTGTACAGCCTTCATCTACAGCCATGTCGAAGTATGTCTGGAGTTCAATAGGCTCAGGTGTGGTGAGAGTGGTCTCAAAAACCTTTGTTCCAACATCAATCTCATGGGTTGAGAATGCTGAGCATCTGTTGTCGGTGTATTTGTCCAGTATATCCTTCATGACAAATGTAACTGTGGTCTTTCCCTTTGTTCCGGTGATTCCGACCTTGGTCATGTTATCGCCTGGATTGCCGAAGAACCATCTGGCAGCAAGAGCCATGGCCTTTCTTATATCATTTACAATAATATAAGGAATGTCCACGTCGTCGTACTTTTGCTGTGACAAATATACGATGGCGCCCTGTGCGATGGCTGATTTCAGGTAATCCTCCTTAAATGAGGCACCCTTGCACACGAAGAATGTACCTGGGACCACATCCTTGGAATTGATGGTTATATGGGAAGGAGTGATGTCTTTGCAATCCTCCGAATAATCAGTTATAAGATCCTGCCTGCTTAAAATATCCAATAAAGCTGTAAATTGTAAATTCTCTTTCATACTTTTCCCCTTGGAATGTGTCTTTTATTGTATTTGTACGGACTTATGATCCGTACGACTAAATGTATCACTTATTATGCTTTCTATAAATAATTATGTCAAATAAAAAATACTCAGATCATTAGTTCTGTTCTCTTCATATTTATCTCCATTTGCATACAAATATATCCAAGCTGGTATAACCATGCCTATTATAGCATAACCCTTGGTATTATAGCACTTAAATTGTCGAAATGTGAAGCATTTTGGCCCGGTATTGATAACTTCTATCATATGCAAAAACTTGTGTTGACAAAGTGAACCTGTTCAATTAAATTGTAGTCGCAATTTAAAAAGAAAGATGAACTAATGAAGAGGTTATACGAATATAGTATAGACAGAATACATATTATAAAGAGGTGATGAAATGTCAGAGTTCATAACATTATTTATACCATTTGCCGGAACAACACTGGGAGCGGCCATGGTTTTCTTTATGAAAGATAAGATATCCCCGCTTGTGGAGAAGGCTCTGCTCGGGTTTGCGGCGGGGGTCATGATCGCGGCGTCCATATGGTCACTGCTCATTCCGTCCATAGACATGGCGGAGGCACAGGGAAAGATAGCGTGGCTGCCGGCACTTATCGGATTTGCTCTTGGAATCATATTCCTGCTTGTTCTTGACACGGTGATACCTCACCTTCATCTGGAAAGTGACAAACCGGAGGGCGTCAGGTCAAAGCTTCAGAAGACGACCATGATGATATTTGCAGTCACGCTCCACAATATCCCCGAGGGCATGGCAGTGGGCGTTGTGTACGCCGGCGCAGCCATGGGCAATATGGGCGTGTCCATCACAGGTGCATTTGCACTTTCCATAGGAATCGCTATACAGAACTTCCCGGAAGGTGCAATTGTGTCCATGCCGCTTGTTGGCGAGGGCATGAGCAAGAAGAAGGCATTTCTGTATGGAATGCTGTCCGGAGCTGTGGAGCCGGTCGGAGGTTTCCTCACAGCACTGCTGGCTGTCCAGGTCACACCACTTCTTCCGTATTTCCTTGCATTTGCAGCGGGAGCCATGCTCTATGTGGTCATAGAGGAGCTGATACCTGAGTCTCAGGCGGGCGAGCATACCAATATAGGAACCATCGGTGCGGCGGTGGGCTTCGCTCTTATGATGGTGCTGGATGTGGCACTTGGATAATGACGAAAAATGCTAAATGATAAAATATGAGCAACTACTTATGTTGATTTTAAACATAAGTTAGCTTAAACTAACATCGTAGATCATGTGAGCTCCTGTACCCTCTGTAAACTGCTGAATCGGAGGGACAGCAGGGGTTATACTCGCGCGACGAAAGGAGAAATATAAAAATGATGAATTATCTTGAGATCGAAAAGGTAATAGGAAGAGAGATCCTTGATTCAAGAGGAAATCCAACAGTTGAGGCGGAGGTGTATCTGGCAGATGGAACAGTAGGCCGTGGTGCGGCGCCAAGTGGAGCTTCCACAGGTGAGTTTGAGGCACTTGAGCTTCGTGATGGAGACAAGTCAAGATACCTCGGCAAGGGTGTTCAGAAAGCAGTAGAGAATATAAATACTACTATAAATGACGTACTTACAGGAATGGATGCGTCTGATATATATGCAGTTGATGCAGCAATGATCAAGGCTGATGGAACAAAGGACAAGTCAAACCTTGGAGCAAATGCTGTCCTTGCAGTTTCAATCGCAGCAGCAAGAGCAGCTTCAATCTCACTTGACATTCCTCTTTATAGATTCCTCGGTGGAATCTCAGGAAACAAGCTTCCAGTTCCAATGATGAACATCGTAAACGGTGGATGTCATGCTCTGTCATCAGGACTTGACGTTCAGGAGTTCATGATCATGCCAGTTGGCGCTCCATCATTCAAGGAGTGTCTGAGATGGTGTGCAGAGGTATTCCACGCACTTGCAGGAATCCTCAAGGAGAGAGGCCTTGCTACATCAGTAGGTGATGAGGGTGGATTTGCCCCGGCACTTAAGTCTGACGAGGAGGCTATCGAGACAATTCTCGAGGCTGTAAAGAAGGCTGGGTATGAGCCAGGTAAGGACTTCAAGATCGCTATGGATGCTGCTTCATCAGAGTGGAAGAGCGAGAAGGGAAAGGGCTGGTACAAGCTTCCAAAGGCTGGAACAGAGTATACAGCAGAGCAGCTCATCGAGCACTGGGCAAAGCTTGTTGAGAAGTATCCTATCATCTCAATTGAGGATGGTCTCGACGAGGAGGATTGGGAAGGATGGCAGAAGCTCACAACAAGACTTGGCGACAAGGTACAGCTTGTCGGTGATGATCTGTTTGTTACAAATACAGAGAGACTTGCAAAGGGTATCAAGATGGGATGCGCAAACTGTATCCTTATCAAGCTCAACCAGATCGGCTCAGTATCAGAGACACTTGAGGCTATCAAGATGGCTCATAAGGCTGGATACACAGCAATATCATCACACAGATCAGGTGAGACAGCGGATACAACTATCGCAGATCTCGCAGTAGCACTCAACACATGCCAGATCAAGACAGGTGCTCCTTCAAGATCAGAGAGAGTTGCAAAGTCAACCAGCTCCTCAGAATCGAAGAGCAGCTTGGCGACTCAGCTGTATATCCTGGAATCAAAGCTTTCAACGTAAAGCAGTAGGATAATAGCATTAGCCATACGAATGCATCTCCACTGGTGGAATCATCGGTGGGAGGTGTCTTTTTTATACTTTAATTAAAATAAAAATGAACTAAAATTGCCAGATAATATGTGTGTATTTTAACAATTAAAAATATGGAATCACTTGACAGATAGTGTTAAACTATACATAGGCTTATCGGGAGGTAGGAATCATGGCTTACAAAAAGAGATTATTATGAAGTTCTCGGCGTATCAAAGACAGCCACAGACGCTGAGATAAAAAGAGCATATAGAACCCTGGCGAAGAAATACCACCCGGACACGAATCCTGGCGATGCGACGGCTGCAGAGAAGTTTAAGGAGGCCTCTGAGGCCTACGCGGTACTGTCTGATGCCGAGAAGAGGAAGATGTATGATCAGTTTGGAATGGCTGCATTCGATGGCTCCGGTGGAGCTGCCGGTGGTGATCCATTCGGAGGCGGAGGCTTCCACTTTGAGGGTGGAGACTTCGGTGATATGTTTGGCGATATATTTGGCTCGTTCTTTGGCGGCGGTGGACGCTCACAGAGAGGCGGATTTGGCGGATTCGGTCAGGGAAGCTTCAATGCGCGGGGCAGAGATATGGAGGCAAGTGTCACGGTAGATTTTGATGATGCAGTATATGGTTGCGACAAGACTCTGTCGTTCAATGATGGACGGGGAGGAAGTTCCCAGTTCACTGTACACATTCCGGCGGGTATAGACAACGGCGGTGTGATAAGACTGGCTGGCAAGGGATATCCCGGAACCGGCAAGGGTCAGCCTGGAGATATGCTGCTGAAGGTCAATGTAAGAGACAAGGCAGGTTATGAGAGAAAAGGACTGGATATATACACCACGGCTCTTGTGCCATTTGACACGGCAGTTCTTGGTGGAGAGATATTGGTTCACACCATGTTCGGTGATGTGAAGTGCAAGATAGTACCTGGTACTCAGTCGGGAAGCAAGATAAGGCTTCGTGGCAAGGGTGTTCAGGCAAGGGGGGGCAATACCCATGGAGATCACTATGTGACCGTGAGAATTGCAGTCCCAAGGAACATTTCACCAGAGGCGAAGGATGCGCTTAAGAAGTTCACAGAGCTTGTGAACAAGGGCTGATAATATTATGTTCACATAGAAACCAGGGCGGAAAGCTCACTTTATGAGCGGTCTGCCCTGGTTTTCTCAGCTAAAGCGGGAGATTCTTGACTTTGCAGACAAAAATCCATATAAAGATTACTTCAAACAATTGATTTCAGGAGGGAAAATGTTATTAGATAAAGATATACGAGAACCCCTGTTTGATTTCCTTGAGGAGCGATATGGCAAGGTACGTATCCTTGAGGAAAAGACAGTGGGCAATTCCCGTGCGGATGTCGTTATGGTCATTCCGGATAAAGTGGTCGGTATAGAGATAAAAAGTGATGCGGATACATACACGCGGCTGGAGAGTCAGGTAGCAGACTATGATCTGTATTTTGACCAGAATATCGTGGTGGTGGGAAGTACACATGCAGGTCATGTGGCAGAGCATGTACCAGACTACTGGGGGATCATATCTGTTGAAGAATATGATACAGGCATCAAGTCAGATACAGATGGCAAGCCAGATGCAGAAGGCCTGGAGGCTGGAGTGTCAGACAAGCTGACTCACAAGATCGATTTCTATGTGGTAAGGGAAATGCAGCCAAATCCACGGGCTGATCTGCTTCGTACCATACGTATATTGTGGAGACCGGAGCTTGCACATATTCAGGAGACCTACAGCCTTCCGATGTATAAGGGAAAGAGCAAGGATTTCGTCAGGACACTTATAGTTGACAGACTTCCGGCGGAGATCGTGCATCATGAGATAAGTGAGATCCTGTTCGAGAGGGATTATGCCGCCATGATCGAGCAGATACAGGAATTCAGAAAGGCACAGGCGGCAAAGCGCGGCAAGACGGTCAGGAGAAAGAAAAAGAGATACAGAAGAAAAAAGAGAGATGCATAGAGGTGACAGCATGATAAAGAAGTATACATACGGAAAGCCATTTCAGACAGAATCAGTAGTGGTAGATATCGCAGCAGAAAAAGGACAGCCAGATCACGGCAATATAGACTTAACAGCCGGATTTTCGTACACATTTGGTCTTGAGGACAGTGATATAGTGTATGGCCTTGGCGAGGCGAACAGAGGAATCAACAAGAGAGGCTACAAGTACATAAGCAACAATGCAGACAATCCGCATCATCACGAGGATGTATACTCACTGTATGCATCACACAACTTTATTATAGTTTCAGGAGCGCAGACATTTGGCCTGTATTTTGACTATCCATCCACGATCACATTTGACGTGGGATATACGAAGTGCGATGAGCTGCATATTTTCTGTGACAGCGCAGATTTGGATATCTATGTGATAACAGGTGACAGCCCATATGATATCACGAAGCAGTTTAGGAAGATGATCGGAAGGAGTTATATCCCGCCAAAGTTTGCATTTGGATTTGGACAGAGCCGCTGGGGATACAAGACACCGGAGGACTTTGAGACGGTGGCGAGAAAATACAGAGAGAACCACATCCCGATCGATATGGTCTACATGGATATAGATTACATGGACAGCTATAAGGATTTCACCATAAATGACGACTTTGGCGATTTTTCGGAGTATGTGGAGAATCTGAAAAAGGATAATATACGCCTGATCCCGATCATCGATGCCGGAGTAAAGATTGAGGAAGGTTACGATGTGTATGAGGAGGGCGTGGCAAATAACTACTTCTGCAAGAGAGCAGATGGAAGTGATTTCGTTGCGGCGGTATGGCCGGGATATACGCATTTCCCTGATGTGCTGAACCCTGAGGCGAGACGCTGGTTCGGTGCAAAATACAAGATCCTCACGGATGCAGGTATAGAGGGCTTCTGGAATGACATGAATGAGCCGGCGATCTTCTTCACCCCGGAGGGCGTGAGCGAGCTGAAGAAAGCTATGAAGAAGTTCATTGAGAAGGACGAGACTGTGGACGATGTCTGGGGCATCTCGGGTATGGCGGCAGGTGTTGCCAACAATCCGAAGGATTACGCATCTATGTATCACAATGTGGATGGGGAGATGGTGCGTCACGACAAGGTTCACAACCTCTTTGGATATAACATGACAAGGGCAGCAGGCGAGGCGCTTCGGGAGATCTCACCGGATGAGAGACGACTTTTGTTTTCACGATCTTCATATATCGGAATGCATCGTTATGGCGGAGTCTGGATGGGTGACAACAAATCGTGGTGGTCACACATCCTGCTCAACATCAAGATGCTTTCCGTCCATGAATATGTGCGGTTTTCCTGTATACGGGTGCGGATCTCGGTGGATTTGGCTGCAACACGACCAGAGACCTTCTGCTCAGATGGCTTGCACTCGGCGTGTTCACTCCGCTCATGCGTGACCATTCTTGTGAGGGCACAAGAGATCAGGAGTGCTATCAGTTTGAGCATATAGAAGATTTCAGGAATGTGATCGGTGTCCGTTACCGATTGCTTCCATATATATACAGTGAGTACATGAAGGCGGCCTTGACGGACGACATGATGTTCAAGCCGCTGGCATTTGAATATCCGGATGACAGGATCGCGGCCCATGTTGAGGATCAGCTCATGCTGGGAAATGAGATCATGATCGCGCCGGTTTACACGCAGAATGCCATCGGAAGATATGTGTATCTGCCGGAGAATATGATGCTTGTAAGGTTTACGTCAGATGGAGCAGTTGAGCAGACGGAGATGCCTGCAGGACATCACTTTGTTGAGGTACCTTTGAATGAAGTCATCCTGTTTGTAAGAAACGGCAAATGTATACCTGTCGTGGATGTGGCGGAGTGCGTAGCGGATATCGACAAGACTACAATGCAGCTGATCGGCTATAAGAACAGCAGTTATATGCTGTACGATGATGACGGTTATACAAGGGAGTATGACCTGGAGAAGAACAGTGTGCTCTTATTTAAATAGGATGCATGGCAAGGTATAAGCTGACAGATGCATGGTTAATATATAATATTACCTGATAGACATCAGAAAATATAACACCAGAGAGTATAACATTGGAGAATTTATAAGGAAGAGAAGTCATGAAGAACGTAAAATTAATAGCATCCGACATGGATCACACACTGCTTATGGAGAATGGAAAACTCCCGGATGGTTTCTTTGATTACATTGACAGGCTGGATGAGAAGGGGATTCGTTTTGTTGTAGCCAGCGGAAGACCGATGTACACCCTGAGGGACATGTTCGGAGACAAGATGGATAAGATGGTGGTTATCGGTGATAACGGTGCGGCTATCTCCAACTGCGGCAAGATCATATACAAGAGTCTGATGGATGTGGAAGAGTACCAGAGTATGATACGCTTTGTGGAGGACGAGACGGATGGTGTTGCTGTACTGTGTGCTCTATCCGGAGCATATGTCCTGAAAAAATACGAGAAGTATGCGAAGTTTTTCAAAGCATTTCTCAGTAATCTTGTGTTTGTTGATGATATGAGAAGCCTTGACGTCGAGTCCAATAAGTTTACGATATTTGCTCCGGATAAGGATGCCGCTGTGAAGTACAAAGAGATCTATACGCCACGTTTTGGAGATAACTTCTCAGTCACTGTGGGCGGAAGAGAATGGATCGACATCATGAATAAAGGTATCAATAAGGGAATGGCCATGAGAAAGATCGGAGAACTTCTTGGTATCGATACCAGTGAGATGATGGCATTCGGAGACAACTTCAACGATGCGGAGATGCTGAAGACGGTATACTACAGCTATATCGTGGCAAATGCGCAGCCTGGCATGGAGAAGTTTGCAAGGTTCCGCGCCCCATCCAATGAGGAGCGTGGAGTGCTCCAGGTTATGGAGCAGGTGCTGGCAGCCAACTTGTAGGCGAAGTATAGAAACAGACATAAATAACGGATAGAAATCAAAGGCTCAGTCTCTTATTAACAGTGGCTGGGCCTTTTATTGATAATGTAAGCAGTGACCACTAAATCTTAATATTAAACGTAATAAGATTGTAAGATGTGGATGTTAGAATAAAATCATCAGATAGAACAGACAAGAAAATGAAAAGGAAGAGGTATCATGAATATATTATCAACCCATAATCTTACAAAGACATACGGAACAGGAGACAATGTCGTGCATGCGCTTACAGATGTGTCACTTGATATTGAAGAGGGAAAATTTGTATCTATCATAGGCAGTTCGGGAAGCGGAAAGTCAACACTTCTAAATCTCTTAGGAGGTCTCGACAGGCCAACATCAGGAGATGTTATACTGGACGGCAAAGCTATTTTTGAAATGGACGATGAGGCACTTACGATATTCAGAAGACGAAAGATAGGATTTGTTTTCCAGAATTACAATCTGGTGCCGATATTAAATGTGTACGAGAATATAGTGCTTCCGATCGAGCTGGATGGAACGAAGATAGACACTGCGTATGTAGATAAAATTATGGATGTGCTCGGCTTATCGGAAAGAAATTTTCTATGCCGAACCAGCTGTCAGGAGGGCAGCAGCAGAGGGTTGCGATAGCCAGAGCGCTGGCAGCAAAACCTTCTATCATATTGGCTGATGAGCCGACAGGCAATCTGGACAGCAAGACCAGCATGGATGTCATTGCACTGTTAAAGCTGACTGGTAAAGAGTTTGCACAGACGATAGTGATGATCACTCATAATGAAGAGATAGCAACCATGGCAGACCAGATGATCTGGATCGAAGATGGCAGGATCTTCTCAGCAGGAGTACCAGATGGGGCAAATGGGGGTGAGAAGGATGCTTAGAAACAATAACCAGGCGGCGGTGAGCAGGATATATCATCGAATGTTAAAGCAGAATAAAGTGCGAAATGTAATTGTTATTCTGGCGATCGTTCTCACAACATTTATGTTCACGGCTGTATTTACATTGGGATTTTCCATAGCTAAAAATCTTAACCAGATGCAGCTCAGACTTCAGGGAACAAGATCTTCTATATATATGGAGCATCCATCTGAAGGTCAGATAAATGATATAAAGTCCTGTCCGTCACTTCTTGCGGCGGGAATACAGATCGATGCACAGACGGTAAGCACGGAATCAGGCGAGTACAGTTATCTGCTTCAGTATGATGATGATACGGAATTTAATGAGAATCTGAAACCTGCCATAACCGATATAAATGGCAGTTATCCAAAGGATGAGAATGAGATAATGCTCACAAAGCAGATGCTTGACAATATGGGTATCAAGTCGCCAAAGGTTGGTCAGAACGTTACTTTGGTGATGGATGGTGAGAGAAAAAATTTTGTGCTCTCAGGCTGGTACACAGGATTTGCCAAGAGCAGCGTATGCCTGGTGTCAAAGAAATATGTGGATTCCCAGGGGATAGATATACAGAAGGATGGACGTGTCAGTATCTCCGCAAAGGAGGGCAAGGGTGATAAACTCCAAGATGAACTTGAGAAGAATGTTACTTTGAGGCAGGACCAGAAGTTTGACGTGAAATATGATGTTCAGTCTGAAAATGGGTCAAACCGTGTGGCTATAGCTATAAGTATAGGCATTATAGCTCTTATGATACTCCTTAGTGGATATCTTCTTATATATAATGTAATGTATATATCTGTTACAAAGGATATAAGCTTCTATGGAATGTTGAAGACCATCGGAGCCACGATGTCCCAGATACAGAAGATAGTGAAAAAACAGGCACTATATCTGGCTTGTATAGGAATTCCGATAGGTGTACTCCTTGGAACGGCGGTGTCGTTTGGCGTTGTTCCTCTTGCTATGAACATGCTGTCGATAGACAGGGAAGCTGCACTTTCATCGGCGGTCAGTTTCAATCCGGGAATATATGTATTCTCCGTGGTATTTGCATTTGCAACTGTATTTATAAGTGCAAGGAAACCGGCAAAATATGCCGGGAAGATATCTGCAATCGATGCAATGAAATATACTGGAAATATATCAGGAACAAGATATAAGTCCACCAGTGGAGGAAGGCCCTGGAAGATGGCATGGAGGAATGTGTTTCGTGAAAAAAAGAGAAGTATACTTGTGTTTGCATCGATATTCATGGGCTCAGTTACATTTCTGTGTGTGAATACATTTATATCATGCATGGATGCGGACAGTTATATAGAGCATTATCTTCACAATGATTATGTGCTATATGGCGGCGAAGAATCAGATAACTCTAAGCCTCAGGCGACCATGGCGGACATCGTGGATCAGATGCGGAGCATTCCGGGTATGGATACTGTAGAGGCGACCAGAAGTGCGGATGTAAGACTGCCATTTGACGCTGAACTTTATGCACCGTTTATTGAGAGCGAGGATGACCCTGAAGCTCTTGCGACATTTTATGAGACAACGACCAACAGTGAGGCACAGTATGGGGCACCGCTGATATCGGTCAATTCAGAGATGATAAAGCTCTACAACAAAACTGCCAGACAGAAGATTGATATAGATGCATTCGAAAAAGGAGAGGTATGTCTGATAGGTTATGTAGATTCCATATCAGCGTCGGAGCGGATGACGGATAAGACTCTGACACTTGTAAATGACCAGACGGGCATGAAGAGACAGATCACAGTTGGCGCAGCCATGATGAGAGCAGAGCAGTCAGCAATCACCGCTGGGTATTATTGGACACTTGGTGGAGCTCCGGAGGCGATATTTGTGAGTGATGCGGTGATGGATGATCTGTTTCCGGATGCGGCGATCTCATGCATCATTGCGGATGCGGAGAAAGGAAAAGAATCAGAAGTGACACCATATGTACAGCGCATCGTAAAGGAAAATCCAGTCATAGCCGGGAGTGATATCAGGTCGGTGGAGGGTTCGGAATTTAAGAAGTCTATGTTGTCGCTTGAGGTGATAGGCGGTGGAATATCGATCATATTGATACTTATCGGAGTGGTGAATTATATCAATGTCATGATCACCGGTGTATATACGAGAAAACTGGAACTGGCAGTGCTTGAGAGCGTTGGAATGACAAAGAGGCAGATACGTAATATGCTTATGTACGAGGGCATGTTTTATGGTATTATAACAACAGTACTTATTGTGACGCTTGGAAGCCTTATGATGTATGGAACTGGTCGGCTATGTGTGAATATAGCTGATTATGCAGTATTTCATTATCCGTATGCACTTGTTGCCGGAGTCGTTGTTGTGCTGTTTGCTATATGCATTGTGGTTCCGGCGATGGTGTTCAGACTTGTGACAAAAGATACGGTGACAAGCCGGCTGAGAGAAGCATCATAGATATTTGGAAGACCGGGAGTCGTGAAAATGATATGGAATCAGCATGTAATTGATAGGAGAAAGTATGAAACGTATTTTGGTTGTGGAGGATGATGTGATCATATGTGGAGGTGTGAAGCTATTCCTTGAAAAGAGGGGATACGAAGTTGAAACTGCGTACTCATGCAAGGAGGCGGATGGCTGTCTGGAACATGGCTTCGATCTGATATTGCTTGACAGAAACCTTCCCGATGGAAGGGGCCTTGACTACTGCAGAGAACTGAGAAAAAGCACAAAGGTCCCGATCATCTTCCTCACGGCAAGAGATACGGAGGCTGATATGATAGAGGGGTTCCGGGCCGGCTGCGATGACTATATAGCGAAGCCGTTTTCCGTGGAACTTCTGTATCAGCGGATAGAGGCAGTCCTTCGAAGAAGTGAAAATGTACCGGATGGGGTAAAGCACGAACGTTTTCATTATGGGGATATGAGTGTTGACTTTGAGCGGATGCAGGTGTACATATCGGATGAACCGATAAAGCTGTCCGTTACGGAATACAGGATACTGGAACTGCTGATAAAAAATAAGGGGCGCGTTCTCACAAGGGATATGATCATACAGAAGATTTGGGATGACAATGAAAATTATGTGGATGAGAACACGCTGAATGTGCATATCAGAAGACTTCGTCAGAAGATAGAAAAGGATGCCGGCAATCCGGAGTACGTGATCACGGTGTTTGGAATCGGATATACATTTGGCGAGACATAGGCAGGGGTAGATAACAGAGATAATATGGATAAATATATTGAAAACTATGGTAAATATACGAAGAGAGTGAGGATGCTGTATGTATGCTCACTTCTTTTGTTTGTGTTTTTAGCAGTATTTGAGTATGTATGTTCAGGAAAAATACTTGCGGCCATAGGTGCACTGGCGTGTGGTGTAGTTATGTTTGTTGTCATAAAGTTGCTGCAGAAGGCGGATGATGACTTTATTTCGGAGGTTGTGGCAGCTATGTCGGATCTTCTGGACAATCTCTCTGAGCTGAAACGGCAGCAGGTATTTCCGGAAAATGATGACTCGCTGGTATCAAGGCTGCAGAGCAAGGTTGACAAGATAATCGATGCGCTGAAGCTTCAGAATTCCAGAGAGAGGCTGGAGCATGAGAAGATTAAGGGGCTAGTATCGGATCTTTCCCATCAACTGAAGACGCCAATATCGAACCTGAGGATGTACACGGATTTTCTGAAAAATCCGGATATAAGTGATGATGAGCGTACTCAGTACTTGCAAGTCCTTGAACTGGCGGTGGAGCGCTTGTCATTTCTCTCGGAGAGTATGATAAAGGTATCCAGATTGGAAAGCGGACTTATCAATCTCGATGTGAAAAGCCAGAGTATAAATGACACTGTGCTGCAGGCAGTGAAAGATGTATATGTGAGTGCGAAAAACGCCGATATAACTATCAGATATGATGAACAGGTGAAATGTGATATACAGCATGACAGAAGATGGACTGCGGAAGCGTGTTTCAATCTTTTGGATAATGCGATAAAATACGGAAAAACTGGAAGTGAGATAGTCCTGTCGGTCAGAAAACTAGGGCTCACGGTTGAAATCAGTGTGACAGATGAGAATGAACCAATAGGAGAGGATGAGCGTACACATATATTTGAGAGGTTTTATCGTGGCAGAAATTCCGGTGACAAGGATGGCGTTGGAATAGGTCTTTATCTGTCAAGGGAGATCATAGAAAAACAGGGCGGAATGTTAAGTGTTATTCCCCAAAAGGGCGGTAACAAGTTCGTGATCGTGTTGCAGAGCCGATGAATGGAATAATGGCATGATTATATATAAAGGAGTACATATGATTTACACATACCCGGATTATTATAAGAAATTTAATTGTATAGCGGACAAATGCCCGGACACATGCTGCGGCAAATGGCAGATAGTGATAGATGACGATTCTCTTGAAAGGTATCAGGAGTATGATGGAGATTACAGACCGGAACTTCACCGGAAAGTAAACTGGAAAGAGGCGTTTACAGACATGGCAGAAGTGGAAAGTGTAGCTATTCGTAGCGGGATGACATGCTGTGTGATATGTATATACATAGT
>ENA-OQKQ01000077-OQKQ01000077.1-human-gut-metagenome-genome-assembly--contig:-NODE-77-length-39090-cov-4.416754_pt1 | contig 39090 bp, 33 predicted proteins | sample MGYA00242651_ERZ504803 | MGnify/ENA primary metagenome ERZ504803 (study PRJEB26092, sample SAMD00036380) | human gut metagenome | host: Homo sapiens | study: EMG produced TPA metagenomics assembly of...
GATCAAAGGAGCGTGCGTTTGAACAAAAAGAAAAAGTCCACAAACACTTCCCCCTATCCCGATGAAGCCATCGACCGTCTGGCACGGGCATTCTACCCGGCCATCCTTGCCTGCTGGAACAGCGAGGTAGGACAGCGGGAGTTTGCTGCATGGCAGGCGGAGCAGGCTCATCATGCCCCCAGCAAAGAAAAGCAGAGCGTTCCCGACGGGGAACGCCCTGTTGTACATATCGCTGTTATCTGTGGCTTTAATCGCAAGTTTTACAAGCAGAGCAATTCTCAACGACCTGTTTGCGATATGCAATTCACGGTTGTTGCCAACGAATCAAATCGTGAATTACGCTGGCAGGGTGCGTCCTATTCAGGGACGCACCCTGTTTTTGTTTTGTATTTGATCTTCTAATCCATGGTTCAGACTGTATTCGCTCAAACACCCTCTAGAATGGTATGCCGGAAGCAGATGCCTCAAAGCTGCCGACATCTCCGATTTTTCAAAAAGACTTGACATTCCCGGGTAGTTCTATATAATTATCAATGTTAATTACCTTCGATAATCGTTTGGAGAGGAATTTCATTATGACCATCGAACTGATCAAGCAGCTGCTGGATGCCTGCTATCTGGCAAAGCGGGCACGGGAGATGCTGCCTGCCCTGCCGGAGGGTGTGACATCCTCCTATATCCAGTGTCTGGATGTTATTCAGAAATTGCAGACCCGTGGCATCTGGCCGAAGATCTCTGATCTCAGCGATGCGCTGAATCTGCCCCGCCCCGGTGTGACCCGTACCGTAAAAGAGATGGAGCACAAAGGGTATCTGAGAAAACAGGTGTCCGCTGAAGATGGCCGCGTGATCTATCTGTTCCTCACCGAGAGCGGGCAAGCGCTTTCCCAGAAGTACAATACGGACTACTTCTCGCAACTGCTCCCGTATCTGGACGGCATTTCCGAGGAGGATGCAGCGTGCACCATCCAAACGCTGGAAAAATTCTATGCTATTATGTGCGAAAGGAAAGATTCTCTTGAAAAACGATAAGACCGATTTTACCCAAGGCCGCATTTTGCCAAAGCTCGCTTTTTCATGCTGCCCATTCTGGGTGCGCTGGTGCTGCAGGCCGCTTACGGCGCAGTAGATCTTCTGGTAGTGGGGCGCTTTGGCTCCACTTCAGGCTTGTCTGCGGTTTCCACCGGTAGTCAGGTACTCAACCTCGTCACCTTTGTTGTCACCCAGCTTGCCATGGGTGTCACAGTGCTCATTGCCCGCTATCTGGGCGTAAAAACGACCGCAGTACATCGGGCAAGTCATTGGCGGGGCAGCTGTTGTGTTCACCCTTCTGGCAGCTGCTACTGTTCGTGGTGCTGGTGTTTTTTGCACGGCTTATTTCCAGTCTGATGCAGGCTCCTGCCGAAGCCCTGGACCTGACCGCCAGCTATGTGCGCATTTGCGGCAGCGGCATCTTCTTTATTGTAGCCTATAATATGCTCTCGGCTCTTTTCCGCGGTCTGGGCGACAGCCGCTCTCCGCTGATCTTTGTGCTGGTGGCGTGCATTGTGAATGTTATTGGCGATCTGGTGCTGGTGGCTGGTTTTCATCTGGATGCTGCCGGTGCCGCCATTGCTACGGTAGCAGCACAAGCCGTCAGCGTAATCTGTGCAATCGCAATGCTGCTGAAGAAGGAGCTGCCCTTCAAAATCCATCGCTCTGATTTCAAGCCGAACCCCCAGTGCAAAAAATTTCTGGGCATCGGTCTGCCGCTGGCTTTGCAGGAGTTTTTGACCCAGCTTTCCTTTCTGGCGCTCTGCGCCTTCGTCAACCGGTTGGGGCTGGAGGCATCTTCCGGCTACGGTGTGGCGTGCAAGATCGTTAATTTTGCCATGCTGATCCCCAGTTCTCTGATGCAGTCCATGGCATCCTTTGTGTCCCAGAACGTGGGTGCTGGCAATAAAAAACGCGCCGAGCAGTCCATGCTCACCGGCATTGGCATCGGTCTGGTGTTCGGCTGCGTCGTATTTGCACTGGTGTGGTGCAAGGGTGACGTTCTCTCCGGTCTGTTTACGGCAGATGCCGCGGTTATTGCCAACGGCTACGCCTACCTCAAGGGCTTTGCGCCCGAGACCATCGCCACTGCCATCCTGTTCAGCATGGTAGGTTACTTCAATGGCAACGACAAAACCCTCTGGGTCATGGTACAGGGGCTGGTGCAGACTCTGCTGGTGCGTCTCCCCATGGCGTATATTATGAGTATCCAGCCCAACGCCAGCCTGACGATGATCGGTCTGTCCGCACCCACCTCCACCGCAGTGGGCATCTTATTAAACATCTGCTTTTTCCTCTGGCTTAAACGATACGAAAATCAAACGTCTGCATAAGTTTTGAAGGCTGGAGGCCTGCCGATGGTTGTTACCACCTATAAACATGATACGGTCGTGCTTGAAATTTCAAATTCAATCATGAGTCGATAATAGCAAACAAGCCCACAGGATAGACCGCATAAAAATACGGCAGACCTGTGGGCTTGTTCCTTATATCGAGTTAATCTCTAAACGATAAATCCTCTGATCCATGACCTCCGACCACATTCTTCAAATATTCCTCCGGGTCACCATTCAGAATCAAATCCGCGTAGCTCAGCGGATCATTGTAGATGAGGTAATCCAACTCCGACCTCTGCGCCATGGTCACATCCAACGCATCCTCGACCCCGGTGCAGTCGATGGAAATTTTTCTTCCATCCCGGAGCAGCAGTTCCACGCACCCGGTGTCCATGTTGAATTTGCAGGCTCTTGCATCGTACTTCATACTCGTGTCCTTTCTACCTTACGGCACCTTTACAGTTGTGACCTTCGTGATACGGTCTTTCTTTTGATAAGGTTTCGGACACACGGCCGTCAGGGAAGAGCCTGAATTTTCATTTCCGAAGAAAACAAAAAATCCGAACCCTTCTCCTATCGAGAAAAGGTTCGGATTTTCATGGTTTGGTGCGATGGAAGGGACTCGAACCCCCGGCCTACTGATTCGTAGTCAGTCACTCTATCCAGCTGAGCTACCAACGCATACGTTCCGCTCGGAACATGATGTATTTTATCACTCAGACTGGGTTTTGTCAACCGTTTTTTGCAAATATTTTTATCTTTTTCAAAAAGCAGCATTTTTTATGATTTTTCTTGTATCGTTTTTGTCGTTCTTGTGCTATAATAGCTTTACTATATGTTTTTAATCTGTGTCCGTGCAGGGGTACAGGAGCTTTGCGGGCAGCACCGCGTGGAGGCTGCGCCGCCGGGTTTTCTCTGCAGCGAGACACCACGGAGGGTAGATCCTATGAAACTGGTAAGCGTGGAAACTCCCGAAAAGAGTGTCTGCAAAATGACCTTCAGCGCCAGCCCCGAAGAGCTGGAAGCTGCATCCAACGCCGTTTACGAACGCACCCGCGCCTCCTATACGATCCGCGGCTTCAAGAAGGGCGAAGCGGACCGCGCACAGATCGAGGCTGACCGCGGCGAGCACACCTTCTGGTACGATGCCATCAACGATCTGATGGACAAGGACGTGCCCGCGCTGTATGATGCCGCCATGGCAGAGCACGGCTTTGTGGCTGTTGACAATCCTGTGTACGATCTTGTGAGCGTGAAAAAGGACGAGGGCTTTGTGGCCACTGCCACTGTTGCCCTGCAGCCTGAGCTGAACCTGACCAAGACCACCGGCTTTACCGCCGAGTGCGTCACCCCGGAAGTGACCGACAAGGAGATCGACAATGTGCTGGAGCGCCGCCGCGCTGCTGCCGCTGAGCTGGTGCCGCACAAGGGTCCGGCCGTAAAGGGCAACATCGTACATATCGATTACGAAGGTCTGCTGGAGGGCAAGCCCTTCCAGGGCGGCACCGCAAAGAACCAGGCCGTCCAGCTGGGCAGCAGCCGCATGATCCCCGGCTTTGAAGAGGGCATTCTGGGCCACAAGGCAGGCGAGGAATTCGAGATCTTCGTCACCTTCCCGAACCGTTACCACGCAAAGGATCTGGCCGGTAAACCCGTCGTGTTCAAGATCAAGCTGATCGACGTATGTGTGCGCCAGATCCCTGCTCTGAACAGCGACTTTGCCAAGAAGGTTGCCAATCTGGACACCATGGACGAGCTGCGTGCACAGGTCAAGCAGCAGCTGCACGACGGAAAGCATGCCGGTGCGCTGAACCGTGCCAAGGATCAGATCCTGACCCAGCTGGCCGATGCTTCTGAGGGCGAACTGCCCAGTGTGCTGGTGGAGACCACCTACCAGCAGCAGATGGAGCAGATCCAGCAGCAGCTGCAGATGCAGCGCCTGAGCCTGGATCGCTACCTGAGCCAGATCCACGAGACCCGCGAGAGCTTTACCGCCAAGGTGCGCTCTTCTGCCGAGAAGACCGCCCGTGTGCACATGGCTCTGCTGCAGATTGCACAGCAGGAAAATCTGGTGCCCACCGAGGAAGATATCGATAAGGCTCTGGCCGCTCGTGCAGAGCGCGCCAAAAAGACGCTGGAAGAGATCAAGGAAAAATCCGATATTCCCGCCATGCGCCGCAACGAGGGCATCCGCAAGGCTGCCGACTGGGTGATCGAGCACTCCACCATTGAAGAAAAGTAAGTTCTGATACAGAGAAAGCCCGTGCAGTTTCCGGCTGCACGGGCTTTCTTTTTTCATTTGAAGGGCAGGGGATATCAGCTCAGAAGGTTGAATCCCATAATGACCACGCCCAGCACCACCAGCACAATACCGGTGGCACGGTTCAGGGTCTTGGGGTCTGCCTTATTGGCAAACACAGCGGCAATGCGCGCCCACAGCAGGGTGAACACCACGCACAGCGCCCAGACGAACCAATTGGGCGCACCGCCGATCATGAAGTGGGAGGCAGCACCGGTCAGGGCGGTGAAGGTCATAATGAACACGCTGGTGCCCACGGCGGTCTTCAGCTCGTAGCCCAGCACACTGGTGAGGATGAGCAGCATCATCATGCCGCCGCCTGCGCCGATGAAGCCGCAGATGAAGCCGATGATCACACCGCACACGATGGACTGGATGGCACGCTTTTTGGCGCTGACACCCTGCATAGCTTCCTTGGTCGTCATGACCGGGCGCACAATGAACTTGATGCCCAGCAGGAAGGTCATGAACACCGAGAAGCCGCCCATGGTGGCCGAGGGCACTCTGCTGGCCACCCAGCTGCCCACCACCGTGAACACCAGCACGCTGGCCATCATGATCAGGCCGTTTTTGAGATCCAGGTTCTTGTTTTTGTGGTAGGTATAGGCCGAAACGGCGCTGGCCAGCACATCCGACGACAGGGCAATGCCCACCGCCATATAGGGGTCCATGTGCAGGAAGGTGATGAGCATGGGGCTGATGACCGCCGCCGCGCTCATACCGGCAAAGCCGGTGCCAAGGCCGGCCCCCATGCCGGCAAAAAAGGTGACAAGAACCGTAAACAACACGTTCATTTTATGCGTTCTCCTTTATAATTTCGTCCAGATTTTTCCCGATCAGCTCCATGGTCCGGAAAAAGACCTCCTGATCGGCCGGCTCCACATGATCCAGCAGGCGCTTGAAAAAGGCATTCTGCACCACACGCCCCTTGCGGATGATCGGGTCTGCCTTGCCGGTGCAGAGAAGCTTCGTTTTGCGGCGGTCGCCGACCACAGCGTACCGTTCCAGATACCCTTCCTGCACCAGCTTATCCACATTCATGGAGACGAGGTTCGCCTTGATATGCCGCACCTCCACGATGTCCCGGGCCGTTTTATAGTCCGGGTTGTTGGCGAGGAACAGCAGGATGTCCAGCGCCGTCTGCGACAGGCCAAGCTCCTGACACAGCGGTTTGCAGACGGCATTGTACGCCTGTGCGGTCTTGATGGAAAATTCGATATTCGGGTTCACAGCAGGTCTGTCCTTTCATCTTTGAATGATTCATTTTTGAAGTATTATAGTGCAGAAGAGGAGAGATGTCAAGAGAAAAAGAGGTCCTGAAAAGCCCACAGGCTTTTCAGGACCTCAAAACAAAACGAATATTTCAGAACAGCACCACAGCCGCCAGACGCACCAGCAAAGCGCACAGCCATGCCACGGCGCACTGGTTCACCACCATGATGACCGCCCACTTGTTGCCCAGCTCCCGCTTGACCGAGGCCACTGCCGCGATGCAGGGGGTGTACAGCAGGCAGAACACCAGCAGGGGAGCCGCCTGCGCCGGGGTGAGGGCCGCCGACAGCGCAGCTTCGGAGCCAAAGAGGATGAGCAGCGAGGACACCACGCTCTCCTTTGCCATGAAGCCGGTGATGAGGGCGGTGGAGATGCGCCAGTCCGCAAAGCCCAAAGGCCCGAACAGCGGGGCGATGTCGCCCGCAATGCGGGCAAGGATGCTGGCCTGCGGGTCGGCGGTTAACCGCAGCTGCAGGTCAAAGTTCTGCAAAAACCAGATGACGATGGTGGCCGCAAAGATCACCGTGAAGGCCTTCTGCAAAAAGTCCCGGGCTTTTCCCACAGCAGCTGTGCCACGTTTTTCAGGCCGGGCAGGCGGTAGTTGGGCAGCTCCATGACAAAGGGCACCGCCTCGCCCTTGAACACCGTGCTCTTGAGCAGCAGTGCCGCCAGCACGCCCACCGCGATGCCGGTAAAGTACAGCAGCACCATCACAAGGCCCGCATACTGCGGGAAGAACGCCGCCGCAAACAGGCTGTAGATGGGCAACTTTGCCGAGCAGCTCATGAATGGGGTGAGCAGGATGGTCATTTTGCGGTCGCGCTCCGAGGGCAGGGTGCGGCTTGCCATGACACCGGGCACGGTGCAGCCAAAGCCGATGAGCATGGGCACGATGCTGCGGCCCGAAAGGCCGATGCGGCGCAGCAGCTTATCCATCACAAAGGCCACGCGGGCCATGTAACCGGTATCCTCCAGCATGGAGAGGAAGAAGAACAGCACCACGATGATGGGCAGAAAGCTCAGCACGCTGCCCACGCCGGTAAAGATGCCGTCGATGAGCAAGGAGTGCACCGCCGCATTGACGTTCCAGTTGGTAAGCGCCGTGTCCACGATGCCGGTCAACGCGTCGATGCCCGTTTCCATCAGGTTCTGGAAGAACAGGCCGATGACGTTGAAGGTGAGGAAGAACACCAGACCCATGATGGCGATAAAGGCCGGGATGGCGGTGTACTTGCCGGTGAGGAATTTGTCGATGCGGTTGGAGCGCAGCTGCTCTTTGCTTTCGTGGGGCTTGACCACCGTCTTGGCTACCAGCTCCTGAATGAAGGAGAACCGCATATCCGCAATGGCGGCGGCGCGGTCCAGCCCGCGCTCCTGCTCCATCTGCACGATGATATGCTCGATCATCTCTTTTTCGTTCTGATCCAGCTTCAGGGCTTCCTCAATGCGCTGGTCGCCCTCCACCAGCTTGGTGGCGGCAAACCGCACCGGAATGCCCGCCGCCTTAGCGTGGTCCTCGATCAGGTGGATGATGCCGTGGATGCAGCGGTGCACCGCGCCGCCGTGGTCGTCCTCACTGCAGAAATCCATGCGGCCGGGCCGCTCCTGATACTTTGCCACATGAAGGGCATGGTCTACCAGCTCATCCACGCCCTCATTCTTGGCGGCGGAAATGGGAACGACCGGAATGCCCAGCATGGCCTCCATCTTGTTGATGCGCACCGTGCCGCCGTTGCCGCGCACCTCGTCCATCATGTTCAGCGCCAGCACCATGGGGTGTCCAGCTCCATAAGCTGCATTGTCAGGTAGAGGTTGCGCTCGATGTTGGTGGCATCCACGATGTTGATGATGCCGGTGGGCTTTTCGCCGATGATGAATTGGCGGGTGACGATCTCCTCGCTGGAATAGGGGGACATGGAGTAGATGCCCGGCAGGTCGGTGACCTCGGTCTCCGGGTGGCCCTTGATGGCACCGCTCTTGCGGTCCACCGTCACGCCCGGGAAATTGCCCACATGCTGGTTGGAACCGGTGAGCTGGTTGAACAGGGTGGTCTTACCGCAGTTCTGGTTGCCAGCCAGGGCAAAGGTGAGGGTCCTGCCCTCGGGCAGGGGATTCTCCCCCTTTTTGATGTGGTATTTTCCGCCCTCGCCAAGGCCGGGGTGATCCACCATTTTATCATCTGCCGGAGCCGCCGATATTGCCGGGGCCTTTTCGGTGGGGGTGATGCCGATCTGCGCGGCATCGTCCAGCCGGAGGGTCAGCTCATAGCCATGGATGCGCAGCTCCATGGGGTCGCCCATGGGTGCCAGCTTGACCAGCGTGACCTCCGCCCCCGGGATCAGGCCCATATCCAGAAAATGCTGGCGCAGTGCGCCGCTGCCGCCGACGGTATCCACAACAGCGCTTTTTCCGATCTGCAATTCTTTTAATGTCATAAGATCGACCTTCTCATTTTATCCACTGTCAACGTGTGTTAGTTTGTGTTAACAATAGTAATATAGGCTAACTTTGCGCGGTTGTCAATAGATAATATGGGGGAGATGCCTGCAAATCGAACCCTCTCAGACTCACTTTGTTCGCCAGCTCCCCCTCGGGGGAGCTGGCATCGCGCAGCGATGACTGAGAGGGTTCGGCCTTTGGCATAGCGGGAAAGTTTGCAGCTAAAACGCAAAGCCTGCAGGCACGCCAGAGGCTCCCTCTCCGAGGACGACTTCCCCCGGCCGGGACAGATTCTCCCCGCGCCGGGGAGAAATGTCACCGCAGGTGACAAAGAGAGGAACAGATGTCACCGCAGATGACAAAAAGGGGAATCTGGCAAAACCGTCAGGTTTTGACGGAGGGAGTTTGCACACAAAAAAGCCGTGCACCCTCTTTTTCAGAGAATGCACGGCTTTGGAGGTTTATGCGTTTACTTCACAGTGTGGTAGCCATCGGGGTTGTTCTTCTGCCAGTTCCAGCTGTCGGCACACATTTCCTCGATGCCGTATTCCGCCACCCAGCCAAGCTCGTTCTTTGCCTTGGTGGGGTCTGCATAGCACTCGGCAATGTCGCCGGGGCGGCGCGGGTCGATTACATAGGGGATCTCCTTACCGCAGGCCTTGGAGAAAGCGTGGATCACATCCAGCACGCTGTAGCCCTTGCCAGTGCCCAGATTGCAGATGAACAGGCCGCAGTTCGTTTCCAGCTTCTTGATGGCGCACACATGGCCGCGGGCCAGATCCACCACGTGGATGTAGTCGCGCACGCCGGTGCCGTCCGGGGTGGGATAGTCGTTGCCAAAGACATGCACCTTTTCCAGCTTGCCCACGGCCACCTTGGCGATATAGGGCATGAGGTTATTGGGGATGCCGTTGGGGTCCTCGCCGATGAGGCCGGACTTGTGCGCACCAATGGGGTTGAAGTAGCGCAGCAGGGCCACGTTCAGGCTGGGGTCTGCCTTGCACACATCCTGCAGGATGCGCTCGGTGAACACCTTGGTCGTGCCGTAGGGGTTGGTGGTGGCACCGGTGGGGAAGTCCTCGGTGATGGGCACGCTGGCGGGGTCGCCATAGACGGTTGCGGAAGAGCTGAACACGAAGTTGTGGCAGTTGTGATGGCGCATCACGTCCAGAATGACCAGCGTGCAGTTGAGGTTGTTGTAATAGTATTCAATGGGCTTGGAAACACTCTCGCCCACTGCCTTGTAGGCTGCAAACTGGATCACAGCAGTAATGTCCGGGCACTCAGAGAAGATGCGCTCCACATCCTCGTGCTTGGTCATATCTGCCTTGTAAAAGCGGAAGTCCTTGCCGGTGATCTGCTTGATGCGGTCCAGCACCACCGGAGATGCATTATAATAGTTATCTGCCACAACAACGTCGTAGCCAGCGTTCAACAGTTCGATGCAGGTGTGGCTGCCGATATAACCGGCGCCGCCGGAAACCAAAATTGCCATAGCCTAGTACCTCTCTCACTCATTTACATTACAGTTGATGCCGGCATTCCCCGGCCTTGCCTAAAGAATACCGCTTTTATGGCTCAGAATCAAGGGATGCGTCTTCTATTTAGATGAATTTTTGTTGCATCTTTGTTTTCGAGGTTTTGATTTAAAAACGTTTTTTGGCATTTTGTCATGGATAAAAGGCACGGTTTGTGCAAAACATAGAAATGGCGCGAAAACTCCCTCCGTCAAAGCCTGACGGCTTTGCCAGCTCCCCCGAAGGGGGAGCTTTATTCGCGCTGACCGGAAGATTCCAAAAAGCTCCCCCTTCGGGGGAGCTGGCTGCGACCATCGGGAGCAGACTGAGAGGGTTGTCGCCGTAGGCGACTGGGGGAGTTCTCCTCCTGCCACGCAAAAAACGTCTGCCAGAGCAGACGTTTTTGTGTGGTGCATCATTTTTTACAATTTTCCGCACTGCTTGCCGGTGAAAAAGCGCAGGGTGGTGGTGGCGCGGAACACCTTGCCTGCCCGCAACACCGTGGTGGGGAACTCCGGGTGGGAAGGGCTGCAGGGGTAGTGCTGGGTCTCCAGCGCAAAGCCGCCGTACTTCTGCATGGGCACGCCGCCCTTGCCGGGGGTGGGGCAGTCCTGCAAAAAGTTTCCGGTGTACAACTGGATGCCCGGCTGGGTGGTGTACAGCTTCATGCTGATGCCGGTCTTTTCACTGGTGACCCATGCGCAGATGCTCTGGCTGGAGCCGCGGGCGCGGTCGATCACAAAGCAGTGGTCGTAGCCACCGCCCACCATGGTGGTCTGGGCAAAGCCGGTGTCGATATCCCGGCCAATGAGCTTTCCCTCGGTAAAATCCATGGGGGTGTTTGCCACCGGCAGAATGGCACCGGTGGGGCAGGTCTGATTGTTGCCTTCCAGATAGTTGGAGGCATAGATGCGCAGCTTCTGGCCCAGAATATCGCCCTCACCGTTCAGGTTGAAGTAGCTGTGGTTCGTGAGGTTCACGATGGTATCCGCATCCGAAGAGACGCGGTAATCCATGCGGAAGGTATTGTCCTCAGTGAGGGTATAGCGCACCGCCAGCTTCAGGTTGCCGGGGAAGCCGTCCTCGCCGTCCGGGCTTTCGGCCTCCATCAGCAGGGTGTCGCCAAAGGCCTTCACCCGGTACAGCTTACGGGAGAAGCAGCCGTGCAGGTGGTTGGGGCCGTTGTTGGCTTCCAGCTGGTAGGTCTTGCCGCCCACGCTGAAGGTGGCATTCTCGATGCGGTTTGCATAGCGGCCCACGAACGCGCCGCAGCAGGTGCTGCCGGAGGACGTGAAGTCATCCTCATAATCTGCCATGGTGTCGTGGCCCAGCACGACATCCACCGGGCCGTTCTTGGCCGGAACGATGATGTTTTTAATGATGCATCCGTAGTCCAGAACGCTCACCGTCAGGCCGCCGGGGTTGGAAAGGATGTACTCTGTAACATTTGCGCCCTGTTTGGTCACACCGAAGGGCTTGGAGCGGATCTGTGCCATTGGGCATTCGCCTCCTCAGATTTTACTCGGACATACAGTCAGGCAGACTTCCACTGTATTCTATCTTATTTATGATTATATCACAGTTTTATATCTTTGTGGGGAACGGATTTTAGAATTTGCATCCAATTTTTCCAGCTATTTTTTGTTGAAATTATTCAGTTGGCGGGGCATGTAACCGGAAAGAGGAGCTTCCCGCGCAGAGCGTTTTCGCGTGGATTGAGTTTCATGCCTTTTGTAAAAAGCATTACCGCCGGGTACGTTCTCTTTTGCGTGCCAAAAAGAGAACCAGAAAAGCACCCGCTACTTTCGAGGCGCGGGAGGCACGAACTAGGGGCTGCTCGCCCCTAGTAACCCCAAAGCAGTTGGGCTCCATACAAAAAATCCAAGTCGCTGCGCTAAAGGATTTTTTGTGTTGCGCCGATTTCAAGGCCCCTCAGCCGCTACGGCGGCAGCTCCCCGCAGGGGAGCGGGGCCTGAACATAACGTTTGCGTTATCTGCCGCGCGAATGCTCCCGCAGGGAGCCAGCGCAGGCAATACGCCGTTAACCGCCACGACTCCTTCCCGTGAAAAAGCAAACAAGCCAGCCCCGCAGGGCTGGCTTGTTTGCAATATTTAAAATAATTTTTTCCTCTGATATTGTCAGAGCAGAGCGGAGACAATTCTAAATCGTCAGGCTGTCAGCCCAGCAAAATTTCCACCGCTTCCCGCAGGGTGGACACTTCGCCCACATTGCCCGGGAAGATGATGTACGGAGTGCCGGGGAACAGGCTTTCGGCACCGGTCTGCCATACCGGGATGCCCGGCCGGATCTGGCCCAGCACCTTGGCGCATTTCACGCGCAGGGCCTTCACGCCCACGTCGCTGCTGGTGATGCCGCCCTTTGCCACCACAAAAGCCGGGGAAGCGGTCAGCCTGCCCACGCAGCTTTGCAGTGCATCGCTGATGGCAACGCTGCGCACGAGGGCTGCTTCCGGGGTGTCGTCCGGCAGGGTGAGCACCACGCGCTTTGTGGACACGCAGCAGGTGATGCCCTTTGCGATCTGCTGTGAGCAGTGGGCCACGATGGCGGCTGCTTCCTTTTCCAGCTTGCCCGGCACCAGCACCTTGTCGCTGTCCATCTCAATAAACTCGATGCCCTGTACTTTTTTCAGTTCTTCCAGCTGGGCAGTAGTCTTTTTGGTGTGGCTGCCCACCACGATGATGCCGCCTGCCTTGCTTTCCTGCGTGACCATCTTTTCCCGGGTGAGCAGCGGCTGGTCGGAAATATTGCCGATAGCCTTGACCAGTGCGGCCGCACTGCGGATGGTGAAGTGACGGCCCTTTGCCATGGCGCGGTACAGTGCCACTGCAAACACCTTCACATCGCAGTCCGCCACTGCGTTCACGATCACATGGCCGTAATCGTGCACCGCCAGCAGCTGGGCCTCGATGCCGTCAAAGTCCATGGCGCGCAGGCTTTCCAGCGAGATGCAGGTCACGTCTCCTGCACGGACTTTGCCGCCGGTTTTTTCCTCAATGTATTCGCACAGGTTGCTGGCGTGGTAGCCAAAGGTCTCGTCCTTGGCAAATTCGGTCTGGCCGCAGGGCACAAGCTCTGCGCCGTAGCGCACATAATGCACGTTGTCCAGTGTAAAGCGTCCGCCCTCGCGGAAGTAGGGGCACAGGATGTCGCCATCCATTTTGTAACCGTTCTCAGCCTCCGTCACCTCGCGCAGCAGGTCGGTCTCCAGCGGGTAGTGGCCGCGCAGGGTGGAATCGCCGCGGCTGATGATCAGGTAGTCCATGCCGAACTCGCGGGCCACCTTGGCGGTGTTCTCCGCGATCTCGCGGTGGGCCTTGGTGGTCTCGGCCACGGTAAAGCCGCGGCTGTTGGTCAGAATAAAGAAGAGCTTTTCCGGCGCAGCAAAGCCCTTGCGCAGGCTTTCTACCGTCCAATCTGTATAAACATAGATATCATGTACCGTCTGTACGCCAGTAGGGTCGTCGTCCAGCACAATGATCTTGCGGTTGCTGGCGGCAGCTTCGGCGGCAAGGGCGGCGTTCAGTTTTTCCTCATCCACCTGCGGAAAATTGGCCAGAACATCGGCACTGCGGATCTGTTCCATCTGAAGCTCCTCCTTTATTCGTACAGCACCTGTGCGATCAGCACCAGCGGCTCGTCGCCCAGGCAGGCGATCTGGTGGGTGTCGCCGGGCATGGCGGCAATGATGTCGCCCTTCTCCAAGATCTGCTCCTCGCCGTTGATGATGTGGACAGCGCGGCCGGAGACAATGCCATGCTTTCCATCTCGTGCTCATGCGTGTGCCTGCCAATGGTCACGCCCGGTGCCAGCGTGTGGCGCACGTAGGCGCGGCCCTTGCCCAGCATTTCGGCAGGCGCATCCAGCAAGCGTTCCATCATCACGGTGCCCTCGCCGCCCATGCAATGGGGGATCGGAGTGGGTTTCATCTCAGAAGCTTTCTTATACAACATCCCATGTTCCACCTTTCAAGTCATCTGCAGCAGCATACGGCAGAGTGTTTTTAAACATCCTACCTTTCAAGTCAAGTCCATTATACATGAGCGCAAGCGGAATAGCAAGATTTTTTCCTGAAAAGCTGTTCAATTTTGTGCAATGCGTTTTGTGCAATCTGGCTGATATCCCGCCGTTCCTGCCCCGCAGGCATACAAAAAAGCTTCCCCGCCGCAGGCACGCAGCCCACGGAAAGGGAAGCTTTTGTCTGATTCAATTTCGGGTGCATCTGACGGAAGTAGTACACCGCAGCATAACACTCCGCTTTCCTTTTTTCGGATCCCGAAATAAATTGGAACTCTGCACATGTTCAAGCTGCAGTTTTTGTGTTTTTTTCAGTAGAATCCGGTTTTTTGTTGCCGGAGCAGCGTTCTTTTGTATAATGGCAGTGATGGAAGACCGATGCCTTTTGCAGATTTTTGATCACGACGTTTCAAAAGCGAGGTGTACTGATTATGGAATGGGCAAAATTGCTGTCAACTGAAAAGCTTTCTTCTGAACCTCCTGAGCCCGATTCGTTCAAGGAGTATCCCATCAATGCATTTGAAAAGGACTACAGCCGGATCGTTTCCAGCGCTGCATTCCGCAGGCTGCAGGATAAAACGCAGGTGTTTCCTCTGGACAAGAGTGATTTCATCCGAACCCGCCTGACGCACTCGATCGAAGTCTCCACGATCGCCCGGCAGCTTGGCATCATGATCTCCAAAAACACAACACAGTACAAGCCAACTGATATTTCCGTGCCGGAGGATGCCGAAGCCATCGCATCAGTCCTGCTCTGCGCCGGCCTTTTGCACGACCTCGGCAATCCGCCCTTCGGGCATTTCGGCGAGACCGTGATCGGTGACTGGTTCAAAGAGAACCTCGACCATGTAAAATACAAAGGACAGCCCCTTCGCAGCTGGTTATCCAAGCAGATGATCGCTGATCTGGAAAATTTTGAGGGCAATGCACAGGCGCTGCGGATCCTGCTGAAAGCAAAACACGGTTCCAGCCTCAATCTGTCCAAAGCGATCATCAGCACGCTGGTAAAATACCCCACCGACTCCTGCTCCGTTGATAAAGGCAGTGCGGATATCCGAAAGCACAAACTCGGCTTCTTCGCTGCAGAACAGGAGACTTTTGAGCAGATCTCGGAAGCGGTTGGGACCACCACTCCCGACAAAGGCATCGTGCGCCATCCGCTGACCTACCTGCTGGAAGCAGCTGACGACATTGCATACTCTACTGCCGATCTGGAAGATGCCTTTAAAAAGGGCCTGTTCACCCTTGACCAGTTCATTGAATATTACACAAATTCTTATGACCATTCAAAGATCGTTCCCCACAGAAGCCCTGAGTACTTCTCCGATGAGCGGATCCAAGAACTTTCCGCGCTGCGCGGTGCAGACCACACCCCAGAAAACGACAGCGCTGCATTTAAAAAATGGCTCACCCAAACGCGTCAGTGGCTGATGTATGTAGCCATCTACCGTTTTTCCTGCAAATATAAAGAGATCATGGCCGGAACCTACTGCGGTGATCTGTTTGAAGGAACCAATCACGCCATCACCATTGACATCCTGAAAGGGGCCATGCGGAAATTCGCCTTCGATACGCCCGGTATCCTGAAACTGGAGCTGTCCGGACAGGTCATTCTCGATTTTCTGCTGGATCATTTTGTTCCCGCCGTGCTGTACTATGACTCTGCATACTGCACCGACGGGCAGGCACCTTCCAAGGCCGACAAAAAGCTTCTCGCCATCTTCTCCGGCAATTACAAGCAGGATTACCAAAACGCCCGAACCGGCACGGAACCTTTTGACTTGTACCTCCGGCTGCTGATGGTCACCGACTATATCAGCGGCATGACAGATTCCATGCCCGCACGCTGTACCGCGAGCTTAGCGGTATTGAATAACGCTGCCCTGTTCAGATCCCACGTGCCCGGTTCGTCTGCCGCTTATGGGCTACGGCATGATCGTTCAAAAACTGCTGATACATCACTCTGGAAGCCTCGCACAACTTCAAATCAGGTGCCAGCTTTTTTACGAAGACACTGCTTGCGAATGCGAACGCCTTTTGAATTGCAAAATGATTTTTCAGTTGCTATACTGGGCTTATCAATTTTTTTCGGGAGGACGTCGCAGTGACCGCACAGACAATGCAAATCGGGAACAGACCTTGCCGCATTTACGGCGAAGCCCATGCAGAATACCTACTGCTCCAAATGACCGGCGAACATGAGCTGCAGAGCATAGACCATGAAGTGACAGTGACTGCGCAGAGCGGCCAGAACTTTTTGTTTGCGGCCGTGCCCGTGGAAAGCTGGAACGATGCACTTTCTCCGTGGGAAGCCCCTGCCGTGTGGGGAAAGCAAGGATTTGGTGGCAAGGCTACGGAAACCCTGTGCTTTCTGACAGAACAGGTCATTCCCACACTGAAGCAGCAGTATCCTCTCCCGGAAAATGTCAAAATCATTCTGGGTGGCTATTCGCTGGCGGGATTGTTTGCATTGTGGGCATCCACCCAGACTGATCTGTTCTACGGTATCGCTGCTGCCTCGCCCTCTGTTTGGTTTCCGGGCTGGATGGAGTTTGAACAGCAGCACCCGATACAGGCACAGCGCGTTTATCTGAGCCTTGGCGACAAGGAAGAGCATACGAAAAACGCTGTCATGGCTGCGGTAGGTGATAATATCCGCACCCTGCACAGCCGGCTTGCAGAGCGTGGCACAGACTGCACCCTTGAGTGGAACAGCGGCGGACATTTCAAAAACGCTGACCTGCGCACGGCAAAGGCATTTCGGTGGGCGATGGAGGAAAGCCGATGAATATTTTGATCGATGCAGACGGCTGTCCGGTGGTCGATTTGACTTTGCAGATTGCAAAACAATTCAGTGTTCCAGTCATCATCCTGTGCGACACCTCTCACCAAATCGAGCGGGAAGGTGCGCAGACGCTGGTGTTCGATAAAGGGGCAGACAGCGTAGATTTTGCTCTCGTCAACCGGGTAAAGCCGGGGGATGTGGTCGTAACACAGGACTACGGCCTTGCGAGTATGTGCCTTGCCAAGCGCGCACGGGTGCTGAACCAGAATGGGCTGGAGTACACCGCCGACAACATGGAATCTCTCATGCTGCGGAGGTATGAAAACAAAAAGCTCCTCCGTGCCGGAAAGCACCCCAAAGGGAGCCCAAAGCGGACGAAGGAGCAGGATGAAGCATTTGTCGCCACACTGACAGATATTTTAGCGAGCATCTGATTTTCTGAACGGAACACCGGCGAATTTTTTCGCGTCACATTCTCTGTAAGTGAAACCCGTCAGAACAAAGCACCTCTCCACTGCATGAAATCATTGAGATACCGCTGCTTTATCCTCTGGCCACGATCTTCTGAGCGCCGCATAGGAAATAAGGAAGTTTGCAAGCCAACCTGCCGGGACTGCAAGCCAAACAAAAGCAATGCCAAAACGCGGTGCACAAATCAAAGCAACAGACAAGCGGATTGCAAGGTTTACCATATTTGCAATAAGAAACGGCCGCATGATTCCAAGTCCGCGAAGAACGCCATCCGTTGCCATCTTGATGCCCATGAAGATGAAAAAGTAACCAAGCCATCTCATATAATCACCGGACACCTGATAGGCCAACGCGGTTCCGTCTTTTCCCAAGAACAACGAGGAAATCTGTGTGTGCAGTGTTTCAATGACCACGAAAGCAAGAACTGCAAAGCATAGATCCAACACCAGTGCAGCATGATACCCTTTTTTGATACGCTCAATTTTCTTTGCGCCAAAATTCTGGGATACAAACGGCGAAACTGCATTGCCGATGGATACGAAGATCAGCGAAAAAACATTTTCTACCCGCATCGTTGCCGCATACCCGGCAAGTGCCTGTGTGCCGAAGGGATTTACCACTGCCTGCACGATCATCATACCGATAGACACTGTGGACTGCTGCAAAACCGATGGTACCGCAATGCGAAGCATGGAATACAGCTCCTGCCGGTCGAACCTGCTAAAGGAGCTCTTGTATTGCCGCATCCGAGACAGAAAGATCAAAAACGAAAACACGGCAGAAATTCCTTGTGCGATCAAGGTCGCAAGGGCTGCACCAAACACCCCCAGACCAAGACCAGCCACCATCCAGAGATCCATAAAAATATTCAGGATAGATGAGAATATCAGCAGTCCCAACGGAATTTTGGATTCACCGATGGAAGTGAACATGGTGGAAAGAATGTTGTACATGAATAGAAACGGGAAACCCACAAAGTAGACACGCAGATACAATACTGCTTCTTCCAATATATCGGCAGGGGTCTGTAATCCGCTCATCATGAAATGGGAAAAGCAAAAGCCAAAGACACCAAGGACAACGCTTAAGATCAAAAAGCTGATCAGGGACGTTGACACAATGGTTTTCATTTTACCATAATTTTTTGCACCAAAATAGCGGCTTACAAGCACACCTGCGCCCACACCAGCACCAAGCGCCACACAAATAAAAACATTGGTCAGTGCAGCACAAGCACCAACAGCCGCAAGTGCCGAGGAGCCAACAAATTGACCAACTATTATGGAATCGGCCATATTGTATACTTGTTGAAAAAAGCTGCCAAGGATCATCGGCATCGCAAAAACAGTCAGTGCTTTAAGGGGTGGATCTGTGATCAAATATTCATCTTTCGACATGATTATATTCCTTCCAAAAATCGTTTATCGCAAATTTTATCGCAAGTTAAGAAATTCGTGCAACATTCAAACGGCAATCTTTGCGATATGCAATTCACCGCTGTTAGCATTAAAAAAGTTTGAATTAGTATTGGAATCTATCCAATATAAGTATATTCCCCCCTGTCTCAAAAATGCAATCTGCGACTTCTGGCGGAGATGGTGGATATTCTCCCGCGGGCTAAGCAACAGCCCGCTGGGCTGATTGCTTGCGGTCTGCGGACCGCCGCCCTGTTCTCATCCGCACCATCTAGCCGCAAAAAGGGCACCAGCCTGAGCTGATGCCTTTTGTTGGCGGAGATGGTGGGATTCGAACCCACGTGCCCGATTAAGGACAAAACGATTTCGAGTCTTTGAAATTGTTGGATGAAGCTGGTCCCTCGCGGCTGTCATTGGCAGCTGAGGGCATTCTTGTAACCTCCAAAAAGGCACGTCACACCGCAATTTGCAGGCAAATTTCAGCCACTTTTTGCGAAATGACGTTAGAAAAAGCCTTTTTCACACGGGGCGTCAGCGACTGCATTTCAGGTGTAGTTGTGTTAGATGTCCGTTAGAATTATGCAGTGCTGCCGTTGCTGTGCCAGCTCACAGCAGGCTTCCCTGTCTGAACGCAGCGTTTCCCGAAAGCCGGGAAATGCTGCGTTTTCTCTTGCCCGCATTGGGCTGAAAGGGAAGCCGCCATGTCAACATTCCGCGTCAATAAAAACGTCAACTACACCGTTATGAGCAACCACCACCTGCAGGATAAGAGGCTGTCCCTGAAAGCCAAGGGACTGCTGTCCTATATGCTCTCCCTGCCGGACGACTGGGATTACAGCCTGAAGGGGCTGACAATTGGTTGCAAAGATGGTCTGGACAGTGTACGCACCGCTGTACTGGAACTGGAAGAACACGGCTACGTCCGCCGTCAGAAAGTCCGCAATGCCAAAGGGCAGATCATCGACTACGATTATCAGGTCTACGAATCGCCTGTCGAGGACGCTCCTGCCGTTCCCGGCAAGGAAGGCGAGCCGTCGGCCCCGTCCGCATCCAAAAGTCCGAAAAGCCGCATGAAACCTCGTTCTTCACCATTTTTGGATTTTCCAAATTTGGCTGAGCCCAATTTGGAAAAGGCAACGCAACAAAATACTAATAAACAAAATACTAAAAGACAAAGTACTAATCTATCAGGGCAGACAGGCAAAACAGCGGATTTTGACCAGATGGAAGCACAGGTTCGGGAGGAGTTCCGGGAACGGCTGGAGATCGACACCCTTGCCCAGCGATACGATCCCGACAAGCTGGAGGAGTTGCTGGACAACATTGTGGAGATGTACTGCTGTCCTCGGCAGACCCAGTACGTCGGCAAGCAGCCGCAGACCACCAAAGCCCTCCGACTGCGGCTGGACAAGCTGACCAGCCAGCACGTTGAGTACATCTTCGATGTGATGTCCAACACCACCCAGCCCATCAAGAACATCATGGCCTATCTGCGCACCACCATCCTGAACGCCCCCACCACGATGGAGCACTACTATCAGGCGCAGGGCAACTGGCTGACCGCACAGAATCGGAGGAAGTAAGCGCTGTTTTCCACAAAGAACGCAGCACCTGTTGAAAATGCAAAGGAGAATTTCCATGAAGAACACGAACACTGTCCGCACCGAGATCCATTACGCACAGGTTGGGGAGTATCAGCTGCCCCTGCTCTCCCTGCCGCAGACCGATGATACCGAACCGCTGGGCAAGTATGGCCGGATGCGGCTGGTCTACCTCAAGAATCAGCGTCCTGTGCTGTACAACCGGATGCTGCTGAACGGTACGCTCTGGCCGCATTTGCAGGATGTCCAGAAAACGGTCTGCGAGTGGCTGGAACGCACGATGACCAATCTGTTAGACAAGTACCCCGCGCCGGACAAAGAGCGCGCACAGCTTCTCTGGGTAGCACACATGAACGGGCTGAAAGTGCAGGCAGAGGAAGTGGTGGTGAGGGAAGTCGTGTATACAGAATGATCTCCGATAGCATCCGAACGGCATCAAAAGCCGATATTTTAGATTTTATTCTTGATTTTTGCAGAATATTCGCAAATTCCAAGATCAAAATTTGACTTTCCGCCCAGAATAGAGTACACTAGATTCAGAAAATCATCTGGGAGGAATCGCGATGCTGCTTCAATTTTCAGTCACCAACCACCGCTCCATCAAGGACACAGCTATTATCAGCTTGAAAGCATCTACGGATAAAAGTCTGTCTGATTGCCTGATTTCGCCGGACGAGAAGAAACAGCTTGTGCCTGTGCTGGCACTGTATGGCGCAAATGCAGCCGGGAAGAGCAATGTTCTCCATGCTCTCCTGCTCATGCGGGAAATGGTCTGTGGCCGATATGCCAAGCTGCTGAAAGGTGAGTCCCTTCCGCAGGAGCCGTTTGCTTTCACTGATCAGCCCACACAGCCGACCAGCTTTGAAGCCATCTATTTTTATGGCGGCATCAAGTATGCCTATGGGTTCTCGTTTGACAAGTCCAAAGTCCTGACCGAATATCTCTATCACTGGCCGAATGGCCGGGAGGCCTTAATTTTTTCAAGAGAAAACAATGGCTATCAGTTCCGCGAGAATATTCAAGAGCAGTTCACGCTTGCTGGACGAACTGCTGAAAACCGCCTTTATCTGTCCAGCTCCAACGAGTGGAACTGCCCCCAGACCGAAAAAGCGTATCTGTGGTTCTTTGAAAAGCTGACAGGCTTTATGGGAACCGAAATGCGGCTGGATGCTACATTGTCTGCCATTCGGCAGGGCGGCTCTGAAAAGAGCCGTATCCTGCATGAAATGCTGTATGCAGACCTCGGTATCAAGGACATCCGCATTACAGGCTCCAAGGAAGAACCTATCATTTCCGCACTGCACACCCTCGATGCCGAAGATGGCACTTCTAAGGGTTTCTGGCTCCCGTTGGGGCAGGAATCCGTTGGAACACAGCGTTTCTTCTCTCGCATCGGTATGTGGCTTGCGGCTTTGGAATCCGGCTCTGTTTTGGTAGTAGACGAGATAGAATCCAGTATGCACCCGCTGCTGACAAGGCATCTGATCGAGATGGTGCAGGATGCCGCTATCAATACAAACCATGCACAACTCATCTTCACCACGCACGATACCGGACTTCTCGACCTGACGTTGCTGCGGCGCGATCAGATCTGGTTTGCAGAGAAGAACGAAAAGACCATGCAGACCGATATTTATGCCCTGACCGAGTTTTCTCCCCGGAAAGGTGAGAACATCGCCAAAGGCTATTTACAAGGTCGGTATGGGGCGATTCCTCACATGAAGAAAGAATTATTAAGGAGCGTATAAATATGGCTTACCTGAAGCTGATGTTCGACGAGCGGGAAATCGCCCATCTGAGCGAAGATGGACAGTATCTCTGCGCCAATGAGGGCGTGCTACAGTACGACCTGCCTTTGAACCTCTTTATTGGAAACAGCCGCAAGGTGCCGCTGATCGATGTAGTCGTCTGGGCAAAGAAACGCATTTTTCCCCGGAATCGGATGGACTGCAAAGAGATTCTGGAGATGATGGGCCTGCCTAATTACAACGCATGGGAAATTGTAAAGCGCACCAATGCCTGCCTGATGGAAGATCCTTTCTGGCTGCGCTTCAGCGAAGATGAGACTTTTGAGGATACAACCCGCGGCAGGGCAAGAAGGATTATGGCTGAATATCAGAAGTCGGCTGATACCAACTAATATCATTTGTATTAGTTCCATGGCAAAGCCTACTGGCCGTACATACTTGTCCTTCTTGGGCATCCGGCTTTTTTCAGAGCAGAATCCCTTAATCACCCTGCTTTTCCCTTAAAATGCGGCCAATTTTAAGGGAAAGCACATTGAGTAAGGGCTGAATCAGCTTTACTTGCTTGACTTTTTGGTTGGTTGCCAGTATATTGATATTAGTTGATATCAATTTATATCAGTCGCGAGGTGATCGGAATGGATGGGGCAAAATTCGCAAAAATGCTTTCTGACAAGCATCTGTTTGAGTTGGATCGGATGGAGTATAAGTATTCCGTTTCCAGTGTCAATGAATTTACAGAGCTACTCCGTCAGAACTTCGCTCAGTCTTTGCCGTTAGTCGATTTTTCCAGTGATGAACTGTTCTATCTGCCCAATCTGGCTCGGATTTCCACCAACGGCATGAAGCAGCTTCTTTCTGCTCCTGCAAGCAATCAGTCCTTTGGGTTGCAGGCCATGACTGAGGAGATCCATGCAACCTTCCAGATTGAAAGCATTCATTCCTCACGCAACAGCATCCGGCATATCCTGAATGGCTATGCCCCGCGCAATGAAGAAGAATCCCGAATCTATGGCATGAAGCGTGGTTTGGACTTCATTGCCGACCGCCAGAATACGATCACAGAAGAAAATTTGCATCAGCTGTACCAAATCAGCACCGGCGACTATCTGCCGGATGAAGACCGTCTGTTGCCGGACCATTTCTACCGCCACGATGTTGTCTATGTTGTAGACGGCGAAGAAAGCCGGGAGGGACTTCCGGCGCAACAGCTCCCGGATGCCATGAAACGACTGGTCGATTTCGCCAATGCTAAAGACGGCATCAACGAACTGCACAAGGCGGCGATCCTGCACTTTGCCTTTGCATACTATCACCCCTATTTTGATGGCAATGGCCGCACCGCACGGCTGCTCCACCTTTGGTATCTTGTCCAGCAGGGTTATCCTGCGGCACTGTTTACGCCGTTTTCCCGGTATATTGCTGAGAGCAAGGCAGCTTACTACAAGGCCTATGACCGTGTCGAAAAGAATGCTCTCATCTCCGGCTACACGGACGTGACACCGTTCCTGTCCTATTTCTGCAACGAAGTCTATAACCGTCTGCAAGTGGATGCGGCACCGCCGCAGGCTGATCTTCAGGTATACCAGACCGCTCTTGCAGAAGGAAAGATCACCGAGAAAGAACGCTTGCTCTGGGAGTATGTTCTGTCTGCCTACGGAACAGAGGAGTTCACTACCAAGCAGCTGGAGAAGGACTTCCGCAATGCCGCCTATGCCACGATCCGGACGTTCGTAATGAAGTTCCACGAGATGGAGCTTTTGGTAGCAAGAAAAACTGGGAATCGGGTGTTTTATAAAGTCAAGTAAGAAAAAGCCAAGTTTTTACGCGTCAGTAGCACGTCAAATTCTTGGCTTTTGTCTTATCATCGCTATTTTCAAGAGCTTGTTGTCAACCGAGGTTCAAACTTCTCAAACTAAATCTCAAACTAAATCTCAAACTTCTCAAACTAAACTCCATACAGCATACCGCCTGCTTCCAGTAGGTTTTACCAGACCTTCTTTTTTCATTTTTTGGAGGATATTAGATAACTTTCTGGATTTTTGTTCTGTGCTCAAATGTCCTGGCAATGCACCCACATCCAAAACTTCCAATAATTCGTGCTGTGTGGTGGGGGCATTTTTCAAAGCCTCCAAGATTAATTGTCTACAGATATTTTCATCCAACCCTTTGTTATGAACATATTCCGCCTTTTTCCCAACCATACTTGCAACTTTAAAGGACACATATATATTGGGATATCTTCCCTCAACAAGTCCTCTCTTTTTTAATCGTACGGCTTGTTCTTTTGTGATTTGAACGTGCTTTTGAATTTTATCCAGTAAAAAAACTGTTTCCAAATCAAGGCTTTCATTGTTCTTGTATAAAAGTTGTGTGTATTTTTCATCCAATATTTTGCCGTAAACAGTAACAGCAACTTGATTCACATTGGATAAATTATAATCCGGCAATGGGAAAAATTTTTCTTTTTGAATTCGATACACCTTTTTTATGCCACTAGTAGCAGTATCAATCATATGAAACTTAACCATTGCATCAGCTAAAAGTTGGTTACGATAAAAAGGTGGATTGTATGTTGGCTGTAGCACAGCTTCAACTGTTTGTGGAAGAAATGATCCAGGATTTGTAATCACAATGCTGTCTTCACATTCATTCACATAAATTCGCTCGCCTGATTGATAATAGGAATGTGCAATACAATTGTTTAAAAGTTCTCGAAGCATCCATGTATCATACTGTTCCGTTTCCATCGGGAACAAACTTTGTTGATTTGGCATATATCTATACGTCAAATTTCTAATTCTAGAAAAGACTCTGTCTGTAACTGTAATAAATGGAATTCCGAACAGTTCATAATCTTTTATATCTCCATTTGCAGCTATTAACCGCCACATCATATGCGGGGCTCGTTCAAATAAAACATCTCGATCTTCTTTACCCAATAAAAGCATTGCTGCATTGGTTATTTGACCATTTATAATTAGTTTTATCTTTGACAGAAAGTCAAAATCGGACAGTGAATCTATTTCCTCATTAATGTGAGGACGGTTCATTTTTTCTTTATATTTTATTCTTGCAAAATTGATTGCCCGTGGATCCAAATCATTGATTGTCGCGCCTACCAAAATTTGACGAGACCAATCTCTCCGTTCTTGATGGCGAATTATATCAATTTTATATTGTTGAAGCGGAATCAAACTTTCGCCGCTACGCGCATAATATCGTGTTTTCCATTCTGTTGGTATACCAGCAACAGCTGCCGGTATTTTAAACATCAGCACTCGACATTTTTTCCCTTGATATATCGGTTCCAGCTCAATAATGTCCAAAAAAGACATTGCATCTGTTGTGGATTTTGAAATTTCATACTTGAACTTTTCAAGGAGAGAAGGATCACCTTTTTTAAAAGATGTTCCAACAGGATGCTTCGTGTGTTCCTCGCTGACGCCTAACACAAACCATCCGTATTGTTGGTTTTTCAGATTGGCTTCATTACTGATTGCAGAAAAGTACTGTCCTATTTTGTCTTCCGAATATCCTCCCTTTGCTTCTTTGAATTCTACAATTTCTGTTTCCCAGCGTTCCATCAAGACATTTAAAAGTTCATAATATTCTGCCTGTTGGAAACTCTCATCGTAATCAAAAACAGCCATAAAATCTCCCAAATCTCAAATAAAGCCCTGCATTGGTGCAATTTTATCTTTTCAACTTGTTCAAAACTTCTTCCATGCTCATCCCATCATCCAGAAGTTGCTGAATCGCCTTGTCGATTTCTTCTTTCTGGGCTTTCCTCAACGCTTCAGCATCCTGTCGGGACTTTTTCTGTTCCAATGCTGCAATGTCCTTGTCAAGCGCTTTCAGCGCAGTCTTCTTCTCTTTGAGCTGCACCTTCAGCCCATCAACGTCAGCCTCCAGTGCTGTAATATCTGCTTCCAAGGTGTTTTTCTCTGAGATTTTTTTTCTCCAGTTCAGCGGCATAATCAATGATGACCACCGGAGTTTTCACTTTATTCTTGCTTCCTTTGGGTCTTGGCATAATAACTGTCCTCCTTATCAGCTGTCTTTTCTGTGATGCATTTCCAATCTTGCTTTGAGTATACTTTCCAATTCTTCCAATGTTTTATCACGTTTTTCCGGACGCAACTGGCATTCCCAGACAACTATCACATTCCAGCCTGCATCTTCAAGTTGCTTTTTCTTCCGGGCATCCCGTTCAATATTGGTTTCTATCTTATGATGCCAGAATTCCGCATTGTTTTTGGGCCAGATAAAATATCTGCACCCATCATGCCCATGCCAGAAACATCCATTCACGAATATAACTGTTCTGTACTTCGGTAACACAACATCCGGGCTTCCCGGAAGTTTTTTGTCATTTTTCCGGTAACGGAATCCCTTTGAAAATAAGTATTTTCTTACAATCTCTTCCGGCTTCGTGTCCTTGCCATGTATGCAGGACATATTATAGCTCCGGACAGCTTTACTGTGAACATCCATCGTCTTTATCCATCAGCTTATCAATCTGGAGAATCTGCCAGAAAACGCCTTCCAGCAATTTCACGGGAATGCTGTTTCCTGCCATCCGGATTATCTTATCTCTTGAAAATAATTGGTCACCTTTATGGAATGCGACATTATTGTTTTTCAACTTCCAATAATCCATATCTTTGAATCCCATAAACAGCATACATTCACGGGGAGTCAGGTATCTGAACTTTCCTTTTCCTTCAATTCCGCTGTCAAAATACAGATTGCCAGAGTTCGGGTTCCGGTCCTGCTTGGTAGTGATTGTTCGGATTGTATCAATTTCCGGATTGATGATATTTCCTTCCAGAACAATCTGCGGATTATCTTCCCAGATTTTCCTTCTGGATACAGTATCGTTGGGAGTGCACTCCACTGCCTCCTCAAACCAGATCGGATTCCGATAGTCATTCCGGAGCAGATCACGGATTTTTATTGCTTTATAGTGCCCGGATGTATAGAAATCGTTCACGACATCCTCCGGACTGCTTTTTCTTGCAAAATAATCTTCCGTCAGCGATTTTTTGTTTTCATCGTCTCCGACATATACACTGATCATCAGAAGGCGGGGGCGGTTCTGGGGGAGACCAAAAGACGAAGCATTCAGCTGGTAGTATTTGCTGACGTACCCCAACTTGCTCAGATCACCGATCCATGTTTCAAAATTTTTCTTGTGGCGCTGGGAGAGAAGTGTCGGGACATTCTCCATCAGCAGAAACCGGGGCAGCGTTTTTCCGGCGTCCTTCATCTCTGTAAGTACTCTTCCTACCTGCCACAGCAAGCTGGATCGGCTGCCCGAATCCTTGTCTATCCCTTTGTTATAGCCATGAAATGCACCGACGTTGGAAAGATCCTGACAGGGGAAAGAATAGGTGAGAATATCTATTCCGTCCGGCATTTCCTTTCCTTCCAGAGCACTTATATCGACAAAGTTATGATTTCGCCTGATGCTGGTATAGATGTATCGCAGGGATTCCACTGAATATGTACGCAGAGCTTCATATTCCAGTGGTGCCTTTCCTGAATTGCTGAATGTATAGTGGCTCATTTTTTTAAGGAGTTCATCCTTGGACATCCGCGCAATATCTGCCGGAATGTCTGTTCCCCCATGAATCATATCATAGGCTACGATTGCATGGACATCCCACTCGCTTGTTCCGACTGTATTTATCTTAACGCCAAGATTTTTCAGGGCAGCTGCCTGACTTCCGATGCCACTGAACAATTCAACAATATTATACGTTTTCTCCATTTGTGACTGATATTCCTTCCGACTCCAGTTTTTCCTTGATAGAAAGCACCGACCTGATCATGTTCATTGTCTTGTACGGCACCTTCCCTGAAGCGGAGACAGGAATATTTCCCGTCGATGAAAGCTGCACGACTTGCTTTAACAACGTCTGTTCCTGATAGGACAGCATCGAACGCCTGATACCAGCATCCATCAATTTGCTCCAATATCCAGGACCCAACGCAACCACACCCATCACAACCTTGAGGTCATTGGATTCCTTGGCTTCTTTTTTCGCAGAAGTTTCTTCCTCCTTGATAAGCGATACAGGAACCAGCTCGTCCATAAAGGCTGCTGAAGGGGTATAGGTTTTATCGGCCTTATAATCTTCCCATGTGGATTCTTTTTTACAGTATTCCGTGACAATCATACCATGGCTGTCACAAATGAAGTCATTGGTCTGCTTGGTCACAATTTCAATTTCGTGCATGAATGCAGGCGACAATGCCTGTTTCTGCCAGATTGCATTCCAGTTCAGCGAATATCCATCCGGAATCTTGCTGAGGATCTTTGCAATCGTATAGGGTACAATATTGAGCTTATAGCCACCCACTTTGTACCAGAAGCCCGTCGGACGTTTTTCGCTGTCCTTATGACTTTCAAGGTAGTTATCAACCGTCCGGAAAATAATCGCTGCGCAGATTCCTTTTTTGAAGTAGAATTCATTGAAGGAATCATTGTTCCCACGGTATTCCTTGCTGATGTCATTTCCGAATTCCTTCATGACCCAGTTCTTGCCTTTGGAAACGATGTGTGGCTTGCAGGCAACCGTTGTCAGGTACATACCCAGCTGCTCTTTTGTGATGACCTGATCCTTCGGGAATTTTTTCTGGAAACGCCTCAGTTCATCGCCGCGAAGTTTCACCTGTTCCTGCTGGTATTTCTTACGGGATCGCTCATAATACCAGCCTGTCGGGATCGTATATCTCGCCGGAGGTGCAAGGCACTTCTTCGACATCTTTTCCATCCAGATATGGAACGGGTCATTGGAGAACAGATCCGCTGCCGTGACCTTATTCTGGCTGTTGGCATAGCGGGCAATTGCCTGCACCATCTCGTCATAGAAGCGGACACCGTCCTCGTTTTCCGTTTCCCGGTCCTCGATCACAGTCAGCTTCATCGGGACATAAATGCCTTCCAGCTCAACGTTGGTCTTTTTCAGAACAGCATCCGCCAGCGTTGCGGTCGTCTGTCCGCCGTTGATGATCTGGAAATCCACTATCTTTGTAATCAGATTCTGTCCATTGATATTCTCAACTTCCACGCCCTTTGCGGTTGTTGCTATTCCATTATTATAGGTAAAGAACTTTGTTGCATCGTTGTTTATTGTTCTTTTTATACCATTGTTGACACTCTTGCTTCCACTGGTTCCCAGAAAGGCACGGACATTGCCTTCCAGTACCTTACTTCCGTAGGCAATGTATATCTCGGCCAGAAGTTTTCCCGGAATGATTGCAATATAGGCTTCATACCCAAGGTTCTCACCAATGTCGCCCTTTATGCACGGAATACCATGAACTCCGACTTCAGAAAAATCCTTCGGGATATCAATGACAACCGGCTCATTGCTGTTTGTCATTTCCATTTCATAGAAACGTTCCGGATACCACAGGTTGATTTCCAGCGGTTTACCGTTAAAGTCTGCTTTCTTGATCTTTTTGGTTGTGCGGGTTTTCTTTGCGGCTCCCTTTTTCTTCCGGATCGTTGTTTCCAGAAGATTGGCATCCAGCAAGGCTGTGTCCAGTTCCTTATTAGTAAGAACATAGAACTTGATTTTCAGAATCAGCTGCGGGTCGTCGATATTGCAGGTCATCCGCTTGCGGAACATCCTTGCAACCCGGAGGATGTCATCCGAATCATCGAAGTAGTCCTCCATCCGGCCATTGCAGACCTCATCCAGAAAATAATACAATCTCCAATACAATTCGTCAACCCTGCTTCTGGTGAGGTTGGCGGCATTTTCTGAATCCTGAAAGTCACTGATGAACAGGATCAGACTGTGATCCGTTTCATCAAAACAGTAACCATCTGCACGCATCAGGCGATTTCCGCGCCCTCTCTTGTCGCCCATACCAAAGCGGACAGGATCATTAACCTCATCATAGTCAACCAGAAGGCTCAATGTCCTGTTCAGGAATTCATCCTCCGTATCCGTCCCGTTGATGGCCGAATCGTTGCGCAGAGATTCCAGAAATTCCTTTTTATACGCCTGATAGTCCATTATACGGCCTCTTGATCTTTCAGTTTGTACTGCTCAATTTTCTGAAGCAGAATTTCATACGATGCCTTGCAGATTGCCTCTGGCAGCAACTCATGCGTCAATCTCGGAAAACCGTTTGTCACACGATACCGGTTGCAGCTTCTTATCTCATAGATAAAGTCATCGTAGTAGTCATTGTACACATATCCCTGAAGGGCAACCTTTGCCATAAAATCATTCCGGTCTTCATCCGATGCAAAAAGGCTTCTTGTCTCCAGAATCAGCTTGTTGAGATTCACACCATTGTAAGCGGCACTCATCTTTTCCAGAAAGAAAACCACAAGTTCTCCGTCCGTGCTGCTTTCAAGCTGCTCGATGGAGGATATCTTCACTGCTGGTATCCCACGGTGAATGGTTTTCACCTCATACCACGAATCTCCATAGGAAAAGTCCTTATGCGTGAGTTCCTGCCCGCTCCAGCTCTTCAGCGCATTTTCCAGCCCGATCTGCTCTGCCAGTTTCCCACGCAGGAACAGGATTTCTCCGATCAGCCCCATGATTTCGGGTTCTGTAAGGAATACATGTTTGGAACCCACAAATAATTTCTTCCACTGGAAGAAACGGTTGACAATGGTCTGATATCCTTGCCCCTTGTCGCTGATGCCACGCGATTGCTCTATCAGGTCATCGCAAAATTTGAAGAACAATCCTTTTATCTCTTCATCGCACAAGGAAAAACGGATTGTACTGTATTTTTCATTCTTGTACTGATTCACATCAATAGCCGATGTACCCGTCACTTTTCGGGCTGTGAACCTTGCCCGGAGTTCGATGGCTTTTCGCCCTTTTTCGTCCAGACCAATGTACAATTCCAACGGATGCTGATTGTCCACTCTCGAAAAATATCCGGGTCTCAGAAAAGCCGCAAAACGTTCCTCTATGACGCCTGCCATTATTCTTCCCTTCCTTCCGCAAGAATCTCTTCCCGGTCAAACCAGTTATAGACACGATTAGCCTTATACCGGGTAGATGTAAGTCCTGCTTCTTTATCATTGCGCGGCAGTCCCAATGCCAAGCCGACTGCCGGAGTATCGCCCATTGCAGAGTGGAAAGCGTCCCGTTGCTTCGTCTGGTTTTCATCAGCCACATCAACATCAATTAAATAGATAAGTAAGAGCGGCTTTCGGTCTTCTACAAACCGGAACCATGTATCAGACGGATATACTCTGGTTTCATCAAAAGGCATTCCTTTTTCTTTTTCATAAAATTGTCTGAAGGAAGACTTAGCATTTTCAACGATTTCCTTAGCTGTTTTCCCATTAAAATCAATAATTCCTGTCAAGCCATCTCCGGGACCGCCCAATTTTCCTCTCCTGCCAATGCTCAATCTATCAAGTTCACTATCAATAACGCAGGTTTTTCGCTCAACACAGGCAATTTTTTGTCCGCAGACATTCACCGCTTTGTCCAAATTCCCGCCATCCATAAACGCAACATCAAATACATCAATGGAGGAATCTGCGCAACTGCTCAGAAAGTCCGAAATCTGTTTCGGGTCAAAATCTGAACTATATCGGGACATCTGTAGGCTGTCCAGAAACTCAACAATCAGCTCTTTCGGTACGTCCTGAAGCATATACCGACCTTTTTTGCCAGACGGAGTCATCCTGCGCTCAAAAGGATATCCTTTGGCCAGACATTCTGCAACAAGGTTTGTCACCGCCTTGAAGTTGTTTTTCTGTGCTGCCACATTGAATCGGAGATATGGAGTTTCGACAATGCTTCCGAAATAACTTGTTACTTCAAATTCATCTGTAGCATTACGCATTTTGTTGTACGCCGTGATATTGAGTTCTGTCGAGTTGTTGCGTACCCGGATACCGAAATCACGTGGCTTCTGTCCCAAATCCCGCATCCGGAACATATCATCTTTCAGCTTTTCCGTTGCATCAGCAATTTCTGCATACCATTCCGCAGATGCCTTATGAGTCCATATACGAAACAAATCCTCGTATCCACGCCGATATCCAAACCAACGCCCCATTTGCATCAGAACATCATAGGTACAGGTATTCCGATAGAAATAGCTGATTATTAATCCTTCGAGCGTCAATCCACGGGACAATGCCAAACCACCGATTGCAATAACCCGGAGTGACTCGTTTTTGGGATATTCAAGTTTTTCCGACGATTTGGAACTGTTTACCACTTTTATCTGGATTTTCTCCATCGCATCGAAAAGTGCTGCTGCAACTTCATTCCATGTAAATCCGCATTTTTCATACTGCGTCTGCCAGACCTTATAAATCCGGTTCAGCACCGGGTCTTTCATGGACAGTTCAAAGTCACTGCAAAGATTATACTTCAGCGACCGGTATGCTTCCGCATGAATCTTCTCGACGACTTCCTTGATATACTTCTGAACTTTGACAAACCGGGAGATGTTGATCAGCATAGACCGATGCTCTCTTTGATCACCCCGCAGATCTCGGATTGCATTCGCCAGATAAAAGGCATAGATGGCATCTGTCATGCTTTCCGGGAGTTTGCCTTTCCAGTCCTTTTTGTGCTTGAAATAGAAAGAATAGCCGTCTTCTTCTTCCCGGCCTGCATCCGTTATATAAACCAATTGCGAATGGAATTCTGCGTCCTTCGGAAAAATTCTTGTTGGTCCGATGTAGTTGCTGGGTGTCGGAAGCGCCACAATGAAATCTTCCGGGAAAAGGTCATGCGTTTCCATTTTCTCCGTCGTTTCCGGATCGATGAAAACGTTGGCAAACGGCGTGGCCGTGAACCCGACATAGTTGGACTTTGTGAACACATCAGCCAGCTTCCGGATCAGCTTATTGATCTTGGTCGGATCCTCTTTGTCAGAACTTGTATTGATGGATGCGTTGTCCGCCTCATCGTCGATCATCAGCATCGGCATATCAATCTTGTGTGTCCGCGGATCTGCATTCAGGTCAATCAGCCATTTCGTCAGCTTGGTGAGCGTTGTGGTGTTCTTCTTGATGACAAAGCAACTGCATCCTTATCTGCGCCAAGCGACACCGCTATTTTATCCGAGTTCCCACGGAAATCACTTGCACGGGAGGTCAAGGCCATTGCATGAATCGGCTTGTTGTCGAGACCCACGCCAACGCGCTTTCCTCCGGTGGTATTGGCCGACATATCAATGCCGATAAATCCTTCTTCCACACGCTCCTGTGTCTGTTGCCGCAAGGATTCAATTGTGCCGGTCAGCAGAATGAATACTTTGTAGCCTGCATCTGCTGCTTTGCAGATGAAGCCGATATAGGTCGAGGTCTTGCCAGACTGCACGTCACCGATAATCAGGCCACGTTTCAGAACCGGCTTTCCGTAGTCAGCCTTCGGGTCCAGAATATAATTCATCAGTTTCTGATCCAGCGTATCATTACCGAGCGTGCTGACCACATTCGGGCTGAAATGCTTTTCATCAATCAGATAATTCTTGTACCGTGTCCAGAAGTTCTGCTGTATTTCCGCTTTCCTGTCGTCATACCAGTTGGTCTGTTCGTAATCTGCCAGAATACTTTCACCAGGATGTGCCTGTATCTGGTATTTATAAGCGACGTCCCGTTTGACTGCTGCAATCTCATCATCGCTGTAAGGCACACCACTGATAAACAGCGATTTCTGGATGAGATCTTCCACAACACTTTCATCCAGCGCATTATCCACACGTTTCATCTGTATCAGCTTATCAACCATGCTTGTCAGCATAGCGACCTTCTCAATATCGAGTCCCATTTCATGCCTCCTTGAGTTTCTCCTCCAGCTCCGGATATTTGCAGAACGGTTCGGACTGGAGCAAGCGTCCGATCACGGCATTGCGATCAGCTGCGCCCATATCCATGGACATCTTTATCAGAATTCTGGCCTTGCTCTCAATTTCAGCAACCCGTTCATCATCCACAGTATCATCAACGCGGTTCTGCGACTTGTCAATATAAATCTGCTGATAGGGAACCGAATTCTCGATTTCGTCCAGCACCATATCCAGTCGGTTCCATGTTTCATCATCCACTTTTTCTTTCAGAAGGTCAAAAATCCGGGAATTCCGGTTGATCCTGTATACGAACTGGTTATCCCGTTCTTTTATGCGGTCCCAGATGTAGTCAACCTTTTCATCCACTTTCTCAACCCGTCCGCGATAGGTCTGTGCCTTCACTGCAAGATCCATTGCTTCGTCAACAGCTTTCGTCAGGCGGTTGCGGATAATCGCCGGAATTGTGGCATGCTGCTTCTTGATATCAATTCCCCAGATGTCATCCAGTGAATTCGGAATATCAACCTTGATCCGGGCATACTTTGTCAGTTCATCCCGATGTCTGCCAAACCATGTTCCCCAGATTATCAACCGTTTGTTCCGATAAATATAAAATCCCTGCTTTGCCCGATAATTTTCAATCCCACCAGACAATCTCTTATCTTCTGCACTCAGGTCTTTCTGGAAGGGCAGAACAAATGGCTGAACGCTTACAATCTGTTCCTTTCCGTCAGAATCCTTGATTGGAATTTCAATTTTTCTGCGGACATTCGTTTTTCTGTGATTTTCAAGGAAAGGGTCCAATCCTGTCAGTTTATAATTGTTTACCATGATCGTCAGTGGATTCCGGCCCTCACCATTCAGATACCGATGGAAAATCAAGGACAGATACTCTGCTGTTGCGTTCTGGTGTTTTCCGAGTTCTGCGTAAACATTTCCACTCGACTTCTCAATAAGATCAAAATTCTCCCAAAGAACAATCGTTCCGCTTTCTTTGTCGCTCAGGAAGTCAACATATCGGATTTCCGCAATCTGCTCCTTTGAGCAGTCAACCATATACCAATCTTTCTTTTCCTCAATGATGTCCAGATCCCATATATAGGCCGAAAGTTTACCGTCCTTTTTGCTCGCAACAGTCAACCGGCGGCACTGAGACAGAGAAGCTGCTTTCATTCCGAGCCCGAATCTTCCAAGATCATCCTCAGAACGATTGGCGGATTTCAGCTGGCTGCCATATTTCATAGCATCCAGCAGTTCTTTCTTATTCATTCCGATACCATCATCGCAGACAGCAACGCAGCAGTCGGATGGGTCTATCGGAAATCGCAGCACGATGTTCCGGGCCTGTGCACTGACACTGTTGTCCACAATATCCGCAATCGCTGCCTCAAAGGAATATCCCATCGCACGCATGGAATTCATCAGGACATCCGCAGTCGGTTTGTTCGCTTTCAGTTTTGCCATGATTCCTCATCTTCTTTCTGCTAAGGACAAGTAGTGCTTCGACAACTTATGATTTATTATATCAAAGTATACTCTCTGCCGCGTTCGCAGGCAATGCGTTTTGACTTAAAACACCAATCTCATTGTCTTTCCTGTATCTTTTCACAAAAAATCCAGTTTGCATTTGTTGATTGCTCTAGCATCTGCAAGCAGTGCCTCTGTATATACAAAGGCTCAAACACGCATGGCATTGCAAATTTGCCGTGCGTATTCTGCTTGTTGGGATGCAATCCCAATCCCTGCGAACATCACGGAACCGTGATGGCTGCGCACTCCTGTGGAGTGCTGAAAGAGCGTTTTGCAGAAACGCGAAGCCTGCATCGGCACGATGCAGAACAACAGGTTTGGGCTGTGCCCAACAAGCTCTTGCAAGGCAAGGGGCTTTGTATATACAAAGACATTGCTTGCTACAATGGTGTTGGTTCTGAGAAGCTCACAGCCAGTGAGCTATACAGATGCCCAAACCTAAGCTACAATGAAGATGTGCTGAGAGAACGAAGCATTGCTTGAGCTGAACGCTCGTACGCGCAAACTGTTCTCCGCCATCTCCATTGCAGCGTTCGATTGACGCAGGTTGAGTTATCGGCAGATAAAAATGTTGCCGTACATTCGTGTCACAAAGCAAGCTGAATCGGTAATGGGCATAGGCGGAACCGGCATTAAAGGAGGTCAGAAAAATGGAAGTTGCTGTTATTACCGCCGTCGGTATCGATGTGTCTAAGAGCAAAAGCACAGTTGCGGTACGGAGACCCGGAGGCGAAATCGCACTTCGGCCTTTCGAGGTCCACCACACGAACAGTGACTTGAAAAAGCTGGCATCCACACTCAAAAAACTGGGAGGCGATATCCGTATTGTAATGGAACATACCAGTACGTACTGGAGACCAATTGCACTGACATTGAAGGAAGCGGGCTTTTTTGTTTCCATTGTCAATGCGATGCTGATTCACGATTTTAGTGATAATACGATCCGAAAGCTAAAGACGGACCGAGCGGATGCTCTTAAAATTGCAAACTATGCGCTCACCTTTTGGGATACACTACCCCCGTTTAACAATGAAGAAGAAACCAGGCTGCTTCTTAAAATGCAATCCAGAGCAAATGAGCGAATCACTGCGACTGCAACAGCGTTGCGGAACGGTCTGATTGCACTGGCTGACCAAACATTTCCCGGCGTAAATATTGCGTTTGCTCCGAACACAAAAAATGCAAATGGGCATGAAAAGTGGGTGGACTTCTTTCTGCGTTATTGGCACAAGGATTGTGTCTGTCAATATTCCATGGAGGCTTTCACGGAATCTTATCGGGGATGGTGCAAACGAAAAAACTACAAGTTCCGTACAGATACCGCTCACAAAATCTATCTGCTTGCACAGGAAGGCGTGGCTACTCTTCCGAAATGCGAAAGTACGAAGATGCTGATCACGCAGGCTTGTAAAAGCCTGAATGCCGTTTGCGAGGCCAAGCAGAGCACCCAGCTTGAAATGCAGCGGTTGGCTGCAATGCTCCCCGAATACGAGGTTGTGATGCAGATGGAAGGAGCTGGACCCATTACCGGGCCTGCTCTTATGGCCGAAATCGGTGATGTTCGGCGGTTCAAAAACAAGAAGGCATTGGTAGCCTTTGCTGGTATTGATGCGCCACCGTTCCAGTCTGGTGCATTTGAATCCAAGTCACGCCATGTTTCTAAACGAGGCTCACCGCATCTGAGACGAACCATTTTTATTATATCGAATATTATTTTAACACGCTCAAACCCGGAAAATGCTGTTTACTGCTTTATGGACAAAAAGCGTTCCGAAGGAAAGCATTATTACGTTTATACCGTCGCAGGAAGTGCCAAGTTCCTGCGAGTCTATTACGCTCGTGTTACTGAATTTTTGCGTTCCCAGCCATCTTCTGATGCCTGTTGATGATTTCTGATGAACCATTACGATGATTTTCAGCTGACAAGCTGTGCTGTCGGCTTATTAAAGTTGCCGGATGCTTAACTGCACCCGGCAATAATTTTTTGCTGTTTTTTTTGTTCAGCCTATTGACACTCGTTAGCAGGTTTGCTACAACAATGCGTCCTTTCAGTCCGTATTCAGCCAATTTTAGCTCTAGTTAAACATGAGAGCTATCAGGAAGAAAATCATAGCAATACCAACGAGCCAAGGGATGATTTTCTCTTGATGGAACTCCCTGAATCCAAAAGATCTTATAAGCAGAACACCCAATAGACCGATGATGCACCATGCAGTAACGGTAAGACAGATATCGTACATTGTTCCTTATGCATTCATGAGTGTGGTGCTAAAGATTTATGGCAGTGGCACATTGCTTTTATACAAATAAAAGTGTACAATAATAACAACTTTGCAAGCAATCCCCTTCAAGGAATCAACTGGAACATGGGTGGAGACTGTATCTGTTAAGCGGAATTGTTTGAATGAATTCAATTCAACATAAAAGACAGTTGCTCATTTGTGAGTAGGAGGAATATATGATGTTTGATTGTGGTTTACAGAATATTTTCCGGCTGAAAAACGGACAGTCCCGTTCCATCAACTGGGAAAACCGGAACGGAGAAAAAGGAAAAGGCGGCATGGCATCCAGCGATCTTGGTCCGTCCAGAAAAGGTTCCCCGTGTATCCCGAAAATAGAAGCAGGAGAGACCGTAACACTTGGTAAGATCCAGGGAGAAGGCGTGATTCAGCACATCTGGATCACCGTTACAGACCGTACCAGTGAACGTAATCGTTATGTTCTGCGGGATCTTGTTCTGCGCATGTACTGGGACGATGAAGAATTCCCATCCGTTGAATGCCCGCTTGGCGATTTCTTCTGCTGCGGCTTTGGTGTTTCCTACCAGGTAAACTCAGTCCCGATTGCTGTCAATCCGACCCGTGGGTTCAACAGCTATTTCCCGATGCCGTTCCGTAAAAACGCCCGTATTACCATTGAAAATCAGTGTGATGAGCCGATTCCGGCCTTCTTTTATCAGATCGACTATTGCCTGACAACGGTTCCGGAGGATGCTGCCTATTTCCATGCCCAGTGGCGTCGTCAGCGCATAACGGAAAAGGCAAAAGACTACGTTGTCCTCGACAACATCAAAGGGAAAGGCCAGTACGTTGGAACTTATCTTGCGCTTACCAGCCTCGAACGCTACTGGTACGGAGAAGGTGAGATGAAATTCTACATCGATGGAGACAAGGATTATCCAACCATTTGCGGAACTGGAACAGAAGATTACTTCGGCGGTGCCTGGAGCTTTGCAACACAGCAAAATGGCCAAACCGTTGAAAATCAGTACTGTACTCCGTATCTTGGCTATCCTTACTACTCTAGCCACGATACCTTCCTTCATAATGATTACCACAATGATGATCAGATGCCACAACGCAGCTTCTACCGCTGGCACCTTCTTGATCCTATCCTTTTTGAGAAGGACCTTAAGGTAACTCTGCAGCAGATTGGTGTCAGCCACGGAGGTCTTTTTGAACGTCAGGATGATGTCGCTACCACAGCTTACTGGTACCAGACGCATCCTCATGTACCATTCGCGCCACTCATGTCCAGAAAAGAGCGCTGGCCAAGATGATTTTTGACGCTTTTCCTATTTTATATGTTTCATGACTTTGCATACTCTGTGCATGATTTCAAATTCTGTTCTTGCGGATTGTGTGCAGTCGATGGCGGGCATGAGTGTCTCCGTAGATGCGGAAATCCAGAAGACTGGGAAGAATTATCTGAAGCGCAAAGCGTAGATGATTGAAAATTAAGCTGAACACGATTTTCAAAGTCGAAGTTCAGCGGCAAGCAAAAAAGCTCTTGGTCCTTTAATTAAAG
>ENA-OQKQ01000079-OQKQ01000079.1-human-gut-metagenome-genome-assembly--contig:-NODE-79-length-38307-cov-4.164772_pt1 | contig 38307 bp, 29 predicted proteins | sample MGYA00242651_ERZ504803 | MGnify/ENA primary metagenome ERZ504803 (study PRJEB26092, sample SAMD00036380) | human gut metagenome | host: Homo sapiens | study: EMG produced TPA metagenomics assembly of...
ATCATTCTCTGCCTCACTGCCCTTTGCTGAATCCTCTATATGCCTGAATACGTTTTCAAGTGTCTCATTCAGATTTTCGTCTTCCGCTGCCCTTGCTCTGACATTGCAGAACAGCTCACTTGGAAGTTATGTATTTATGACAGATGCCTCCTGCGACCTTACACAGAGCTTATTAACGAAATCGGCGTTGAAGTTCTTCCGATGGAATTTCATATGGAGGACAAGTCCTATCTTCATTATCCGGATTGCAGAATGATGAGCCTCTCAGAATTCTACAGTAAGCTTAAAGAGGGTATTGATTCAAAGACAACACAGATTAACTATGACAGCTTTTACAAGAGCTTTGAAAACTATCTTAAAGCCGGCAAAGATATCATTTACACAGGCATTTCAACAGGTTTGAGCGGAACATACAACACCTGTATGATGGCTGTTAAGGATTTAAAGGAAGTTTATCCGGACAGAAAGATTATTGCAATTGATTCTCTTTGCGATTCGGCAGGACTTGGACTTCTCATCTACCTTGCAGGCAAAAAATACAGCGAAGGCGCTACAATTGACGAACTAAAAGAATACATTGAAGACACCCGTATAAAAGTATGTCATTGGTTTGTTGTTGAAGACCTTGATCAACTCAAGAGAGGCGGTAGAATTTCCGCTGTTTCCGCAACATTCGGCAAAGCTTTGCAAATTAAACCGCTCCTCAGTGTTGACGATGAAGGTCGTCTTATCAATGTTGCAAAAATCAGAGGTAAGAGCAATGTTGTTCCGGCTCTCGTAAAACACCTTGAAAGAGACGCCGAAAATCTCAAAGACAGCGTTGTTATGGTTGCCCATGCGGATAATCCGGAAGGCGCCGAAGAACTTAAAAAGGCAATCAAGGGTAAGTGCAAGGAAGTTGTCATGACGGATATCGGTCCTGTAATCGGTACTCATGTAGGTTCGGGAATGCTGGCAGTCCTTTTCCTCGGCACAAGAAACCTTAAATCGTAATCAAAATACAGCAAAATATGCAATAAGCGTGCAGTCTGAATTAAACTGCACGCTTTTCTTTTGTCAGTCCCTTGTGTAATATAAAAGGCACATTACACTTACGCCGACAAATCCGCCTATAAACAATCCGATAATTAATCCTGCAATCAATAATTTACCTCCTGACCATATTTTGACAATTATTATTTTCTGCTTGTGAGATAATAAGTAAAGGTAATAAATTTAATGGAAATGTTATTAGAACAGCATTCCGCAGGGGGAATAAAATGAAATCTGTTTACATAGATGTACTGATTACCGTAAATGTTTTCATTGACTTTATACTTATTTTATGCACCAAAAAGGCTCTTTGTATCAACACTTCGTTTAAAAAAATGTTGCTTGCGTCGCTTCTGGGGGGAGTGCAAAGTCTTATTGCACTGTTCCCTCCCCTGCCTTTCTTTTTGAATATACCTATCGATGTTTTATGTGCCGCCGGAATTGTGTTATGTGCATTCGGCAAGTGTCCGTTTAAGTGTTTTATCAAACGAATATCCGTGTTTCTTTCTCTCTCATTTTCATTCTGCGGAATTATGATGTTTCTGTACAACGCTTTCAAACCGAAAGGTATGGAAGTATACAACGACACAGTGTATTTTAACATTTCGCCCGTCCTCCTGATTATTTTAACTCTTGTCTGTTATTATATTCTCAAATTGACGAAAATATTGACGAAGGGGGGCAACGGTTCGGGAGTTTGCAAAGTTGAAATCAAGGTTAACGAACAAAGCTATTTTTTCCCTGCAAAGATTGACACGGGTTGCAACCTTGTTGAACCGTTTTCGGGAAATTATGTCATTATTGCTGAACAAAATATTTTTGATGATTATGTTCCCGATGAAACCAAAACAAGGATTATTCCGTTTGAAAGCCTTGGCGGAAACGGAATTGTAAAAGGATTTCCTCCCGATAAGGTAAAAATTGACGGCAAGGAAATCTGCAAAAGCATTTATATAGGCATATGTAATGATGTATTGAAAGGAGATGTTAAGGCAATCATACCGTACGAACTTGTAAAAATATCAGAATAGGAGCAATGTTATGTTTTTAATGAAGGTTATTCAGAAAATCCGATTTGCACTCGTTATTGAAAATGAAATATTCTACATTAACGGCAGTGAAACTCTTCCCCCACCGCTTACACGAGAAGAAGAACAGCATATTATGGAAAATATTGCAAAAGGAGACAGTAAGGCAAGAGAACCGCTTATTGTCCACAATTTAAGACTTGTGGTATATATTGCAAAAAAGTTTGAAACTCCGAATGCAAGTGCGGAGGATTTGATTTCAATAGGCACAATCGGGCTTATCAAGGCGGTGAACACCTTTTCTCCCGAAAAGAATATTAAACTTGCAACCTACGCATCAAGATGTATTGAAAACGAAATTCTGATGTTTTTACGAAAATCATCGCAACTGAAAAATGAGGTGTCGATTGACGAACCGCTGAACACGGACTGGGACGGCAATGAACTGCTCTTATGCGATGTTCTCGGAAGCGATCCTGACACGGTAAACAGAAATATTGAATGCGAGCTTGAAAAAAGTCTTGTTTTGCAGGCAGTTTCAAAGCTTCGTAACCGAGAATGTCTTATTATGGAGTTACGCTTCGGGCTTAACGGACGAAAGGAACACACGCAAAAGCAGGTTGCCGACAAACTTGGAATTTCGCAGTCCTACATATCAAGGCTTGAAAAGAAAATTATTCGCCAACTAAAAATTGAGCTTGACAAAGCAGTATGATTTTTGTCTGAACTCGAACCAAAACATATTTCGTATTAAAAACGAGAGCAACAGGCAATTTTGTCCTGCTGCTCTCGTTTTTTATAAAACAGTATCTGAGGGATTGGTGACAGTATCAGAATCATTATTATCTCCGTCACCCATAATATCGTCAATTCCGTCTTCAATATCATCAATCATATCCGAACCCGAATTTCCTGTTTCATTTTCTTCGTTACCGATGAAACCGTCCGAATCTGAAACTTCTCCGTTTTCAGTCATACTTTTTGAAGTTTCCTGCGTATTTGATGTTTGTGAAGTCTGACTTGTTGTGTCAGCCATACTGTCGTTTTTATCATTGCCGCAACCTGTGATAAGACATACTGAAATTAAAGCTACGGCAAACAGACCTAAAAATTTTTTCAAACTAATCAATCCTTATAAAAATAAAATGGTACTGAATCAACAGCACAATTATTATTTACGGAATTTTTCGTAATATTTAATTTGGAATTTAATAATTTTAATCTTTGGCAATAACAAGATGAGGGTACGGAATTGTGATACCGTTTTTATCAAACTCTTTCTTGACATTTTCTTGCAGGAAGAAATAAACCTCGTAGTAATCATCAGGAGTTGCCCATGCAAAAACCTTAATCTGCACTCCGCTGTCAAGATGTTCACCGACTCTTACAGTCGGTTCGGGATCTTTTAAAATCATCTCATTTGTTGCCATAAGGTTGAGAATAATCTCACGCACCTTGTCGATATCATCATCATAGCTTACCGAGAAAGTACAGTCAACCCTTCTCTGCTCAACCATTGTGCAGTTTACAACATTGTTTGATGTGAGTCTTGAATTAGGAATTGTCACAAGCTTATTATCAAGTGTATGCACGGTTGTTGAGAAAATATTGATTTCCTCAACCGTTCCCTTTACTCCCTCAAAATCAAGAATATTACCAGACACAAACGGTTTGTTTATCAAAATTACAAGTCCGCTGACAACATTTTTCAGCAAATCCTGTAATGCAAGACCTGCCGTAAGAGCTGCCGCACCGAGTGCCGTAATAAGCGACGCAACATTCACACCGATTGTCCCGAGTGCAGTTACTGCAACAATGAAATAGAAAATCACCTTGAGAACGGACAATACAAAGCCTTCGGCTGTACCGTCCATTCGTGATTTATTAAGGATTTTTCGGAGAATCCCTATAATCAACCTGGTAATTATATATCCGATAACAATTACAGCTACACATACAAGAGCCTTTGAAAGATATTCAAGCAACTTTTCTTCAGTGATATTCATACCTACACCTCTGCATCAACAAGAAATTCGGAAATCTTTTCTCCGTTCTCATAAACAGAAACCACTATATTGCCGTTTTCATCAAAAGAAACGCTCTTACCTGTGCGAACACCGTTTTCGTAATTGCTCACATCAATAAGATTTCCGTTTCTGTCAAATCTTGCACCATAGCCGTCAGGAGTATTATTATCCCACTTACCCGCATGCATTGTACCGTCACTCAACCTGTAACCGACACCGCCGCCGTTGCGTGAATTATCGGTCCAGTTTCCAACATAATTTATACTGCCGTTGTTATAATAGCAAACACCGAATCCATTGCGCCTGTCATCAAGGTATTCACCGTCATATGAGGTCATACCGTCAGGAGAAACCGTTCTGCCTCTGCCCGTTCTGCAATTATTTTCATCAAGATTACCGAAATAGGTATATCTTCCCGATTTAGTAAGAATCACCACATCACAATGGGGTTCTTCTTCGTTTACAATTTCAGGATTTTCTTCATCGGATTCTTCTGTCGGCACATCATCTATTTGGCAATGTGTGCCGATATTTGCTTCAACATTTTCAAAATCAGTTTCTTCATCTTCGGAAGCTTCACCGGAGTTGTCAACAGTTACAACACTTTCAGAATCTTCTGTCTGTTCATCTGCTGTTTCTGCGACAGCGTCTGTATCATCTGCAATTTCATGTTCTGAAATTTGAGAATTTTCTTCAACCTCATCATCCGAAAGCTGTTCGTCTTTCTCGCCTGTTACAATTTTAACTTCCGCCGGTTCAAAATCTTCTTCGGCAGTATGATTTATAATTTCACCGAACAAATCCTTATTTGTTTTGTGAGCCTCAACAAGAATTTTCTCGATAATATCGTATGCCGAATAATCTTTCTTACTCACGGGTTCAGCCGTGTCGGAAACATTTGGAATATCTTCGTCCGTAAGATAAGCGCAATCTTCAAGATTATAAGCATTTTCGGGAACAAAATCATTTTTGAACAAATCACCGTTAAACACAAATCCGCTGTTGCCGTAGGATTTTTTCTCCGTAAACGGCATATCTGACGGTAAAAAACTTGCATCATACCAGAGCATACCAACATTTGAATATATCAAAACCCTTGAATTTTCATTTGACTGCTTATCAGACGGGAAAAGAGTTTTTACGGAAACAATCCCGTTATCGTCAATATCTTCGGTGACAAGGGTTATAATTCCGCTGACTTTGCGTGGATATATTCTCGTGATAAGCTTATCGGCAATGCTTCTGTTAAAATATTCCGTGCGTAACCATGTATGATTACGGTCAAAAAATTGTCTTTTGAATACAATTCCCCTGTCATTGTAAGTTATAACAGAATAAACTCCGCCTGTTGCCCTTTTTACGGACTGATAAGGAAGATTATCCCTTGTTACCTTCCACGAAAGCGGTTCGTTCTTCGTCAGCAGACAAGACATCTTGTAATCCATACCGTGAAGTTCGATTTCGGTAATTTCTTTTTGCTCTTTGCAGCCTGAATTAAAATAGTTTGCACGGACACCCGCAAGTGCATCATTCTTAAAATCAAGTTTTTCATAGTCTGAAACAAGAACGGAATATATAATTAAGCCGTCAGTCAGCTTTTGAGATTGTTCAAGCATTATTAATTATTCCTTTCAAGAAAATTCTGTGTAGCGTAACCCTAAAAGAAAATAAAGGGCGAACAATGTCCGCCCTGAAATAATCGAGTTATATTTAAATCAGATAGAAATTGTCATAGCAATCTTGTAAAGCTCTTCATCAAACACACGAGGCATATCAAGTGCTTCGTTGATATCAAGATCAATAATCTTGCCACCCTGCATTGCAACAACTCTGTTACCGATATTCTGCTCAAGAAGTTCAACAGCCTTAAAGCCCATCTGGCTTGCAACAACTCTGTCACGAAGTGTTGGAGAACCGCCACGCTGTACATGACCGAGGATTGTAGCTCTTGCTTCAATACCAAGACGCTGTTCAACATACTTTGCAAGATCTCTTACACCGCCGACACCCTCGGCAACAACAACGATAAAGTGTTTTTTGCCTGTTTTCTGAGTGTTGATGATTCTTGCGATTACATCTCTTTCGATATTGTACTGAACCTCAGGAACGAGGATAGCTGTAGCACCTGTTGCGATACCTGTCTGGAGAGCAATATCACCGCAGCGTCTGCCCATAACCTCAACTACAGAACAACGGTCGTGTGACTGTGCTGTATCACGGATACGGTCAACCATCTGAATAGCTGTGTTCATAGCTGTATCAAAACCAACTGTGTATTCAGAACAGGCAATATCGTTATCAATTGTGCCGGGAACACCGATACAGTTAATACCGGCGTTTGTAAGGCAACGAGCACCTCTGAATGAACCGTCACCGCCGATTACAACAACACCGCTTACACCGATGCTTCTGCAAAAATCGGCAGCTCTCTGAATACCGGCAGGAGTAGCGTACTCTTCGCTTCTTGCTGTGTAAAGCATTGTACCACCGTTACCGATGATATCAGATACACTTCTGAGGTTCATTTCCTCAACATCACCGTTGAGCAAACCGTTATATCCACGGTAAACACCGTAAACCTTCATTCCTTTATTTATACCGGCACGAACTACAGCTCTGACAGCCGCATTCATACCGGGAGCATCGCCGCCGCTTGTTAATACTGCAATTGATTTCTGTGTCTGTGACATTATAATCTACCTCCATAGGTTATTAACTTCTACCATTATAATACAATTGTTTTTTGTTTACAAGTGAATTTTCGCAATTTTAAAAAAATAAAAGATTTTATTACAAAAACATTTAATTCTTTTTACCGTTTTGTTACAGAAATCTGTGAATTTGTTCATAAATACACTGTTTTCACCTCTCTGTTTCGATAAAATAACAATATTTTGTAACAAAGCCTGTAAGTTTGTTGACTTTTATATAATATGGTTTTATAATTACCCTAGGATAAAAGACAGCTTTTGTGCCTGTCTTGTGACAAGTCACCTGAGTGACAATTTTTCGGGAGGATAATTTATATGACTAAGTTATATCTGGCTATTCCCTGTTATAACGAAGAAGAAGTTCTGAGGGATTCGGCGGAAAAACTGCTAAACAAATACAGCACGATGATGGCAGAGGGCAAAATTTCTGCCGACAGCCGTATTGTGTTTATTGATGACGGCTCAAAGGACAGGACATGGGAGATTATTTCAGAACTCCATGCAGAAAATCCTATTTTCCAGGGCATCAAGCTTTCAAGAAACAGAGGTCACCAGAATGCACTTCTCTGCGGTCTTATGACTCTTAAAGACAAGGCTGACGCTGTTATTTCAATTGACGCAGACCTTCAGGACGATATCAACACCTTTGATGAAATGGTGGCAAAGTACGAGGACGGTTGCGATGTTGTATACGGTGTTCGTTCTAAAAGAGAAACAGACACCTTCTTCAAGAGATTTACAGCTGAAGGATTCTACAAAATTCTTAATCATATGGGCGCTAAGGTTATTTTTAACCACGCTGATTTCAGACTTATGAGCAAAAGAGCGCTCAACGCTTTTTCATTATATAAGGAAACAAACATATTCCTGCGCGGTATGGTTCCGATGATCGGCTTTAAGTCTGATATTGTTACATATGAGCGTTCCGAAAGACTTGCAGGTGAAAGTAAATATCCGTTAAAGAAAATGCTTGCACTTGCGTGGGAGGGTATTACATCTCTCAGCATTCAGCCAATCAGAATAATTACATGGCTCGGTGCAATCGTATTCGGCATCAGCCTTATTATGATTATCTACTCGCTCATCAGCTTTTTCTGCGGTTGGTCTGTAAGCGGTTGGTCAAGCCTTTTATGTTCAATTTGGGCAATCGGAGGACTTCAGCTCCTTGCAATCGGTGTTATAGGCGAATACATCGGAAAGATTTATATGGAAACAAAGCGCAGACCAAGATTTATTGTTGACAAAGTTCTTGATGACGATGAACAGTAATAAATTTGCAAAAGTCCTGACGAGAATTTTCGGCGGATTGTTTTCGGTATGTTTCATTTTTCTTTTTATCAACATTATTGTTATAGGCTTTGACGGAAAAGTTGACAGAAGATTTGATTCGTTTTCAAAAATGTTCATTCTTTTGATTTTCGCAGTCCTGACAGTCGGTATATGTGCATTCTATTTTATTACACCGCCGATAAAAGCAATAAAAGGTGCAAAAGGTGCAAAAGAATTAAAGCAAAAGCAAAATTTGAATTGACCGATATAAACACTAAGAGGATTATTTTTATCGGTTGCGGCATTCTTCTGATTGCTGAATTTATTTTTGCTATGCTTACCGATTTTGAACCTGTTGCCGACCTGCATAACATCAGAAGATATGCTATGTATTTTTCAAGTCACGGCAATTTCGACCTCATTGAACAGGATTATGCACGCAATTATCAATACCTTATAAGATATCCGAATAATATGGCGTTACTTTTGATTGTATCGCTTGTCGGAAGATTAAGTTACCTTATATCCGGTCATTTTGTTGAATTTGCACCTGTTGTTGTAAATATTTTTGCAATTAACATTTCCGTAATACTGACAGCATTTACAGCAAAAAGACTTTTCGGCAACAGAAAGGCTGTATTTGTACTTGCTTTTTGTGCATTGTTTTTGCCCTATCTCACATATCTGCCCTACTATTACAGTGATTCGATGTCGATGCCGTTTCTTATCGGAGCGGTATATCTCATTGTTTCCGCATTTCAGGGTGACAACAGAAAAAGTATGTATGCAAAGCTTTGTGTTGCAGGTGCGTTGGTTTTCCTCGGATACAAAGTAAAGGGCAGTATTATTATTCTGTTTGCGGTTGGGGTTGTACTGTTTTTCTTAAAATTCAGATTAAAAAAAAGCAATTTGTCTTATACTTGTGTTTACGGCAGGATTCGGTGCGATTGGATTTGCTTACAATACCGCCGCTGACGCTGTCAATCCGATTACAAAGCAGCAATATGAAGAGTATGAGTACCCCGTAACTCACTGGATTATGATGGGGCTTAAGGGTCTTGGCAAATACGATGAGCATGATGACTATTACACTCGTTCATTTCCCTCGAAAAAAGAAAAACAGGATGCTAACATTAAGGTTATTAAAGAAAGAATAAAAGATTACAAATTTAGCGGTTTGTATGAACATATGATTGAAAAAGCTGTTTGGACATGGCAGGACGGTACATATTACATTTCGTACCATAACAGAAAGCCAAAGAATGATAATATTCTTATGGATTTTCTGCATATTGACGGAAAGTACAACAAGGCTTTCCAAAATTACAGTTCGGCTTTACAACTGTTCATTTTATTGATGATTTGTATTTCGGCAGTAAAAACTCTTATCAAACCTAAAGTTGATGAGATGCTGTTAATTAAAGGAGTTGTGTTTGCGGCATTCCTTTTCTTCCTGTTATGGGAAACAAGGTCAAGATACCTGTTTGATATGACGCCTCTGTTTATTCTGCTTACGATTGACGGTATGGATACCGCAAAAGCTTTTCTTGATTCATTCAGAAAGCCTAAACAACAAACAGAAAAACAGGAATAATTTAATAAAGTTTTCAAGTGACAGCCGAAACTGTCACTTGTTTTTTGTTATAAAATCAATGTTACAACATTACAAACTTTTTCATTAAAAATCAATATTTTCGTTTGCAATTTATTGTAATGATGCCTAAATTATGCTATTATTACTATATGTGCAATGATTTGCAAATCTCAAGCTTGAAAGGTAAAAATTATGGATTATGAAAAGCTGAAAAAGAGGGATTCCTCGCTGGACATTTTGCGAATAATCGCAGTCTTTACCGTTTTATCGGTTCATTTTTTCCTACACAACGGATTTTACAGCCAGACAATCGAAGGGACACCGAATGTATGTTGCTGTTGTAATGAGAACCCTGTTTTCCGTTTGCGTTCCCTTGTTCATGTTGCTGACAGGTTATTTGATGAGTAAAAAAGAACTGAGTAAAAAGTACTATTCGGGAATTACAAAAACACTTGTTGTTTTTGTAATCTCAACTACTTTGCGTGTATGATTTACAAAAACATTGCACAAGGTGATGTTTTTGACCTAAAATCTTTCATACTCGGAACGCTTGATTTTACCGGTTCCAACTACTCCTGGTACATTGAAATGTACATAGGGTTGTTTCTGCTTGCACCGTTCCTTAATCTTGCTTACGGAAAACTTAAAAGCAAAAAGCAAAAGCAGGTACTCCTTGTAACGACTGTTTTTCTGACAATCATCCCCTCGTTATTTAATATTTTCAATTTTGGTTCACTTGATTGGTGGACTAATCCGACTTCATCTGATGAGTTTCAGAAACTTGTCCCAAGCTGGTGGCAGGGATTCTACCCCGTTGCATACTACTTTGTGGGTTGTTACATAAGAGAATACGGATTGAAAATGAAAACAAGAACAATGCTTGTACTCTTTGTTTTTTCACTTTTCGTATTCAGCACATTCAATTATTTCAGAAGCTACGGCACAACATTCAAATCGGGTACATACATTTATTGGTACGGATTTGAACCGTTTGTTTTATCTGTACTGCTTTTTCTGTTGATTAAGAGAATCAAGACCGATAACTTCCCGAAAGCCGCTAAAATTGCACTTTGGAAAGTTTCTGACCTTGCACTTGGAATTTACCTTATTTCCTTTATTTTTGACAGCATTGTTTACCCCGTACTCTGCGAAAAAGTAATATTAATGCCTGACAGACTTCCTTATTACTTTGTTACGGTTCCGATAGTTTTTGTGCTTTCCGCCGCCGCATCATTTATTATGAATCTTGTTGCAAAACTGCTTATTGACGGTTTTAAATCGCTTGCGAACATAATAAAGGATTTGCGTTCAAAGCCTGACAAAGGAAAGTGGCAGCACATAATTTTTGCTGTGCTTATGGCTTTGGCTATTGGATTTTCACTTTGGAAATGCTATTACGGTTTTGGCGGTAACGACGAATCGTTTTATCTTACAATTCCGCACCGATTAACTCTTGGTGATTCGTTACTCGGTGACGAATGGCACCTCACACAGCTTTCAGGATTTTTACTTTTGCCGTTCGTATGGCTCTACACAATGATTACGCAATCTACTGTCGGAATAATCTTTGCGGCAAGAGTTTTCTATGTAATCTGTCACGCTGCTATTGTGTGCGTTATCTATTCAAGACTTAAAAAGTACGGATATTTCTCAGTATTCGGTTGTGTGCTTTATTTTCTCTTTACACCGTTTGACATTATGGCATTGAGTTATAACACAATGGGACTTGACCTAATTGCGCTCACGGGTGTTTTAATGGCAACAGCCGATTATTCAAAAAAATTACCGCTCATAATCAGCGGACTTGCATTTGCAGGCGCAGTTCTCTGCTGTCCGTACCTTGCGGCAGTTTATGTAATGTATATTATTGCAGTAGGAATTCACTATGTAATTAAGAAAACTGCCCTTAATAAAAATGTGTTCAATTCTGAACTTTTCTCGATTAAGACTTTTCTGTGGTTTACCTTGGGAGCAGGAATACTTGCGGCTATTTTCCTTGTATTTGTACTTTCAAGAGTAAGTATTAATGAGATTTTCTCAAATCTCCCCTATCTTCTTGCCGATCCCGACCATCCGCAAATGGGCTTTATGGCAAAGATGAATTACTACTTTAAAACCATCGTAGAATGTCACACTCATTTTAAATATGTACTTATGGCATACGGTGCTACCGCAATTGTTATGTTGCTTGACAGAAAGAGAAAACAACATCGTTCGGTTTATCTTATTCTTACAAGTGCAATCGTTATTTTGGCGCTTGTAATGTTTATGCCGACAATGACAAGCGTTTACTACAATGCGATCATGTTCCCGATGATTTTCATGGGCATCACAGCGTATGTTCTTTCTGAAAATAAGCAAAGAAGAACTGTTTGTCGTCACTCTTTGTTCTCGGAATTTTTTATTCTGTTGCATTGTGTTTCTCTTCAAATCAGTATTTTTATGTAACTGCAATGGCTTGCACCGCATCAAATATTGCAAGCTTTGTATTCATCGGGAATCTGATTAAGGAAATGAAAGCAAATCCCGATAATCTTGACTACGCTGTTCCGTGTAAATATTTAGCATTCGTGATGACTGCGTTTCTGATTATTCTGCAGGCTGTTTTCAGATTACCGTCAAGGCAGAACATTGCTTCTGGGACAGTGAACCGAAACAGCTGACACAGACAATTCAGAACGGTCCTGCAAAGGGTATAAAAACAACACCGAATAACGCACAAACCTATGAGCAGATTTATGCCGATATCAGTCAGTATCAGAATCTTGAAAAAGGAAACATACTGTTCCTTACGCAAAAGACATGGACTTATCTTGCGGCGGAGGATTTTCCTTACGGAACGCTTTCTGCATATGTTACGGGTGAAAATCAGAACAGTCTTGCAAGACTTCGCTCATATTATTCGGTAAACAGCAAAAAAATTCCGAAATATATCTACATTCCGAAGGACTCAGAGTGGGATAATCTTCAGCAGATTCTTCTTGAGGCACAGCAGAACGGTTACTCTTTGAGCGAAAACGAAGTTTCGTATAAACTTGTAAAATAAATAATATTTTACAGATTTCAGACATAAATATCACGCAGGGATAAAAATTATGATTTCTGCGTGATATTTTTTTGTTTTTCAGCACATATTCTTGAAAATGTACAAATAAAAAACTTGTTTTTTTTGTGAATTATGGTATAGTGAACTATGATAGGCAAGAAGGGCTTGCCACAGAATTTGGTCGCATTTTTGTGAAAATTTTAAGTTGGGGGCATAATCATGGATATTAAGCAGACTTATAACGAATGGCTTGAAAACGCAGTTGAGGACAAAGACCTTACGGCAGAGCTTGAAAGTATAAAAAACAACGAAGATGAAATTTATGATCGTTTCTACACAGCTTTAAAATTCGGTACCGCAGGCCTCAGAGGCATTATCGGCGCAGGTACTAACAGAATGAATATTTATGTTGTTCGTCAGGCTACACAGGGACTTGCTAACTATGTGCTTAAAAAGTACGGCAATGGTTCTGTTGCAATCTCTCACGACAGCAGAATTAAAGCAGATTTATTTATGAATGAGGCGGCAAGAGTTCTTGCGGCAAACGGCATTAAGGTTTACATCACATCAGAACTTCAGCCTACTCCCGTTCTCTCTTACCTTGTTCGTTACTTTAAATGTCAGGCAGGTATTATGGTTACAGCCAGCCACAACCCTGCAGCATACAACGGCTATAAGGCATACGGCGAGGACGGTTGCCAGATGACTGATGTTGCCGCAAACACTGTATATGACGAGATTTCAAAGCTTGATATGTTCAAGGATGTTAAAATTGCCGATTTTGACGAGGCAGTTAAGAGCGGCATGATTGAATATGTTGACGAGAGTGTTTATGACACATATCTTGAAAAAGTTATGGAACAGCAGGTTAACCCCGGCATTTGCAATGGTGCAGACCTTAAAGTTGTTTATACACCGCTTAACGGTACAGGTAATAAGCTTGTAAGAAAGGTTCTCGGCAAGATCGGTGTTAATGATGTAGTTGTTGTCCCCGAGCAGGAACTTCCTGACGGCAACTTTACAACATGTCCTTATCCGAACCCTGAGATCAAAGAGGCACTTGCAAAAGGTCTTGAGCTTTGTGAAAAAGAACAGCCTGACCTTCTCCTTGCAACCGATCCTGACGCTGACCGTGTAGGTATTGCCGTTAAGGATTATGACGGCAGTTACAGACTCATTTCAGGTAACGAGGACGGTGTAATGCTCACCAATTACATTCTCTCTTGTAAAAAGGCAAGCGGTAAGCTTCCTGAAAAGCCTGTTGTAGTAAAAACTATAGTTACTACAAAACTCATCAACAAGCTTTGCGAAAAATACGGCTGTGAACTCAAGAATGTTCTTACAGGCTTTAAGTATATCGGTGAAGTTATTCTCAACCTCGAGAAAAAGCATGAAGAAAACAGATATCTCTTTGGTTTTGAGGAAAGCTACGGCTATCTTTCAGGCACATATGTAAGAGATAAGGATGCTGTTGTTGCGTCAATGCTCGTTTGTGAAATGGCAGCTTACTATAAGAAACAGGGCAAGTCACTTGCTGAGGTTATAGACGGTCTTTACGAAGAATTTGGTTACTACCTCAATCAGACATACTCATTCGAGTTTGACGGTGCCGCCGGTATGCAAAAGATGTCTGATATTATGACAGCTGTAAGAGATAACACACCAAAGAGCATTGCAGGCTACGATGTTGTCAAGGTTTCCGACTATTTTCTCAGAAAAGAAACAGATGTTGCAACAGGCAGCGTTACTGACATTGATCTTCCTAAGTCAAATGTTATTGCTCTTCACCTTGCGGATGACAACGCTGTTATTATCCGTCCAAGCGGAACTGAGCCAAAGATTAAGCTCTATATTACTTCAGTCGGTAAGGATAAAGATAATGCTGCAAAAATCTGTGAAAAGCTTGTTGTTGCAAGCAAAGAGATTCTCGGCGTTGAGTAATTGGAATCGACATATAATAGTTACACCTAAAATTAAGGGGACAGATTTTTCTGTCCCCTGTTTTTATGTGTATTTTATCAAAAAACGCAACTCCCCTATCTGCAGTGTTAATACATTGTATAACACGCAAAGCAGAGGTGACTGCTGTTGCAGTCACCTCCGTAATCGGTTGATTTATAAATAGCAATTTTTAAAGGGGTATGTTGTTATTTTAAATTAAATAATATGCCCTTTGGACTCATCTCCAGTATCGGATATTATGCCCTCAACAATAATAACCTTGTATTACATTGGACTTATCTCCGTTCTTAAATTTGAATATAAAAGTCTTTTGACCGTTAAAATTCATAATATCAATCAGTACAAAGATTGCTTAAAAGCTTATCAACTTTTTCTCTGAATCAATTGTACCTGTCCTTAAACTAAGTCTTTGGAATTTTGGACTGTCAGCCTATATAGTCATCGGAATTAACTCCCTTTACTTTAGCTTCGACTAATTGTGTTTATACATCAGAGTATGTATACTACAATCAAACTATAAGACCTAAATTCTCATTGGAATAATCCTCCTGTTGTTTTGCAGATTTCTATGTCATCCCGACATTTTCTTTACTGCTAATCAATGCTTTATTTACGTACTCATATTAACTTTTCGTCAAATCAATATCAGTAACCGTATACCGTCAATTCCCGTTAATGGTATTTATTTTGACCTTGTATCGGTTTAAAATCTCAAGCATACATCGGAATATCTCCAATCTTGTCGCATAAGCGAGATTTAATTTAAGTTCTTATCTCATCGGAATTATCTCCTGACACTTTAGTTTACCTTGAATTTTAGAAATCAGATTGAAATTTACGGTTTCACTCTGTATTATAAGTTTCCAAATTTACATTCCGTTTGAACTGCTTATTAAATTCAGCCTCTTACATTCTTTAAATTCAGACTACTCTGTGTGCCGTTGTATAAGCTGTTCATCCATTGGTTTTAGTATTAATTTCCATTGGACTTATCTCCGTTTCGGACTTATTTTGCTTAAATAACGATTAAGCTTTCATTGGACTAACCACCAATTTTTAGATTTCAATATATATTAAGTTATAATTAAAATTCCGTTCTCCCGAGTATTAAATTCGATAACCTTTAATGCTTAATTGGACGAATTTCAATCATAAGATGTAGATTGCTAAAGACGAATTCGGAATGCTCTTGCGATTAAAAATTAATAAATATGTTTTTATAACATCAAAATAATCAGCTGTTCCGACAAAACAAGTAAGAATTAGAAGATCATCTCTTAGAATACACGGGCTGTAGAGTTAGGTGGCAAGCTCCGCATATAATCTCTGATTTGTTTGAAGTAAGGTTTTCTTGCTTTCATTTTTAAAACCTCCTTAAGTTCTTTTCTTTGTCTATATTATACAGTTAGTTGTCCACATTGTCAACACTTTTATTAAAAATATTTATAATTTTATTTTTAGAAAATCTATTGAAGTAAAATTTACATTGTGTTATAATAAAAATGTTGGGGTGTTTATCAGTCGGCAACTTTTTTGAGTGCCGACTTTTTTCTTTTTATATACTTCAAAATGCCTAAAATATTGATTATAACTAAACTATAGTGTATTGTTATGATGTCATAAAGTATTAAGGAGGTCATAATTGTGAACGATAAATTGCATATCAGAACGGCACAAATAAGCGACGCCGAAGAATTGCTCGCTATATACAAACCATATATTGAAAACACGGCAATAACATTTGAATACGATGTTCCAAGCATTGAAGAATTTGCAAATCGCATAAAAACTACGCTCAAAAGGTACCCTTATATTGTAGCCGAACTCAACGGAAAAATTGTCGGCTATGCGTATGCCGGAGTTTTCAAAGGCAGAAAAGCGTATGATTGGTCAGTTGAAACAAGTATTTATATCCGCCTTGAGAATCACAGAAACGGAATCGGCAGAAAACTCTACGAAAAGCTCGAAGAAATTCTCGCAAAACAGGGTGTGACAAATGTAAATGCTTGTATTGCTTACACTGAACATGAGGATAAACATCTGCATAACGACAGTGTTTGCTTTCACAAAAAACTCGGTTACAAAACTGTCGGTATTTTTCATAAATGTGCATACAAATTTGATAAGTGGTACGATATGATATGGATGGAAAAATTTATTGCCGAACACAGTGCTAATCCAAATGATATTATCCCCTACCCTATGCTGAATTTTTAACAGAGCCATAAGATATAAGTATCCCCGAAAAGTTCGATAAAAACTTTTCGGGGATTGAATTTGTCAATAAAAATGGGTACTATCTTAATATTGCTTACAATTACTATAAGCTGAAATTTTTAATAATATCCCACTTAATAATGCAATTTAGAATTATTTTTCAAGCTTTGCAAAACTGTCTTTGCAGACATATCCTGCATATTCTCCGAGATCAATTTGCTTGATATCGTGACTTACATGTCTCTCGCTTACAGGAATCATTTCCATATAGTCCCCGTAAAGATACTTCAGGTACTTATCATATTCTTTAGGAATAGGCAGTTTTGCATTTTCAAAATCAACCCATATCGCCTCATCAAGCCATTTGGCAGGAAAAGCTCCTCTTGAAACATTTCTTCCCATACTGTCAAACAGATATTTCGGATTTTTCATATTCTTATGAAGTGAAATAAGTTTGTTTTGAACCTTTTGCAAAAATCCAAGCGGAAAAATCTTTCTCAGAATATTCGCACACAAAGAAGAAAATCTGCTGTTTGCATTCACCGAAGTGCCTCTCCACTTATCAAGCACCAGCCATCTTGAGCTTGCAGTTGCTTTCATATGAATTTTTTGTAAGAAAGCATTGTTTGAAGTATAATCCTGTGCAAGCACATCAAGAAAAATTCCGTTATGAATATTGGGAAATCTTGATGTAAACTCAGTAGAAAGCAGAGTATCGTTTATTCGCAGTTTTGTAAAAGGAAAATGGCTGTCTTTTTCATTTTTTTGAGTCTGTGCAAAAAGATAATTCGGTAGTTCACTCGGCAATACCGAAAGAAACCTGTCGTAATCTTTTCTAAGCATCATAACATCTGCATCATCGTCCCACGGAATAAAGCCTTTATGCCTTACTGCACCCAAAAGACTTCCTCCGCCCAAGAAATACTTTATGTTATGCTTTTTGCAAATTCTGTCAACCTCAAGTAAAAAGCCCAGAAGTATCTGTTGAATATCATTAAGCTTGCCGTCATATGAATCGGAAAACATAAATATACTGTCATCATCCATTACCTCGTGTCCCGAAATAAGGAGTGCGTCCTTGTAGTTGACCATTGATAACCAGCCAAGCTTTTTCAGTCTTGTGCAGTCAATGGCACAGCCGTCCGTAGAATCACCTGTAGAAGTTATGTTAACCTCGCACTCATCAAAAGCATCCGAAAGCGTAAGTGAAAATTCAGCCGAATTTACGGTTGAAGTATCTGAGCAGGCGTTATACACCTGATTATTCTCACCGTTACAAAGAACAAACAGAACAGCAGAAATCAAGTCATTAATACTTATATAAGACACTTTAGGTGATCTATTCTTAACATTCAAAGATTTTCCGTGAACAGCCGATTCCAGCATATTCCTTACAAAATTGGAACTTGAATTTGCAGATATAATCTTGCCGCTTCTAACTGCTTTGATTGAAAAATCACACATATGAGATGCAGAAAAATAAAGATTCTCAACAGACTGAATCAGCATTGCTTTTAATGAATCCGAATTAAAAGCGGAATGTGTTTTTCTTTTTCGGAAATAACAAAATCTTTTCCGAGTGTTCCGTAAATTGAGGCGTCTGACACAAGAACAGTTTCTTTTATCTTTAACGCATTGACAGCCGAGATAATATTATTTGCCCTGTTGATATGATTTTTAAATACATCAACACTTTCAACTCTATCAGAAAGCAAAAATCCCGTTTCAATAAGTATATCTCCGCATTTATTAACCGAATGAAGTGAAGAATACTTTACGATGGAAAAATCTGATGAATCGATATAATCGAATCTCCTGTCATAACTTTCGTTATCCTCTACAAGCAAAAATACAGCTATGCCTGCTTGTTTTTTTAAGTTAACCATGCGAAGCGATGATACAAGAGAAAAGGCGAGTTCTCCGCCTCCCGCTATAAAAACAGATTTTCCGAATAATTTACGGATGTTCAAATTCTTATAACGCAAAGCTACAAGTGCTCTGTCCTGTTCAAATTGGTTAAGTAACAACTCAGACATAACTGTATTCCTAATTTCTGTTATTAATTTTCTTCAAGAATTCCGACTGCTCTTCTTATTCCTTCTTTAAGGTCAACAAGAGGCTTCCATCCAAGACTGCAGAGTCTTGAACTGTCAAGAATTTCGGGAGTTTTTGCAAGAGCGGAAGTATCAACCTCAGGCTCCTTTTCATCTTCGGGATTGGCAAAAGCCAAAGTCATATTTCTCTCAGGGAAAACCTCACAAGCTGTCTTTGCAAAATTTCTTATTGTTGTATCTGATTTTTCATAAGAAATGTTATACGGTGTAACATTTTCACCGTTAAGCATAATGTATATGAGAGCAGAAACCGTGTCGGTAACATAGCAGAATGAACGGTTAGCCGCACCGTTGCTTTTGAGAAGAATATTTTCGTGACGAACAACATTTGCAATAAACTGCGCCCAGACACGATCATCCGTAAGACTGCTGGCGCCGTAAATATAGCTCGGTCTTGCAATCTTTACATTAAGTCCAAACTGTTTGCAATAGCTTGCGGCAAGAGTTTCAGACGCTCTCTTACCCACTGCATAACAATTTTTATAGGAAGTAAAATCAATATAACCGATATCATCTTCGGAAATACTGTTTTTACCGTTGTGCAAAGCACCGTACACTTTAAGGCTTGAAACAACAAGTACAGACTCACTTTTGCTTTCAAGAGCAAAATCAAGAATGTTTGATGTACCGCTGAGATTTGCGTTAATAGTGCCTACAGGATCGGTTTCAAATTGAATATTACTTGCCTGACTTGCGGCATGAATAATAAAATCTGCTCTCTCACATTCAATCTTATTTGTAACATCGGCAACAACAAGCTCAATGTCATCTCTTTCAAGAAGAACACCAAACTTTTTCTCGGCTCTCTCTCTGTTTCTTACAAACGCAAGCAGCTTGATGTTATTGTTATAAAAGTCATTTCTTGCGAGAAATGTGAGAACAAGATAATAACCGATAAATCCTCCTGCACCGGTTATAAGAACGGTTTTACCGTTAAATCTGTTCCAATCAACATTTGTATTTGTAATTTCTTTAATATCGGAAAAAACCGTCTTTTTTATATTACTTTGAACATTATAATCCATATTTAAGTTCTTCCTTTGCAAACTGCTTGTAGTTTTCATAATAGAACTGTGATCGCAATGTTGTGAGATCCTCAGGTGTTGTTACCTTAATGTTGAATCTCTCGCCAAGGAAAAGATGAACCTTTTCGCCTAGCTCAATAAAAAGTTCACTTGAGGAAACAGGGTTTGTAATACCTCTCTTATAAGCTTCTTCGTGAGCCCAAAGAATTCTTTCCATTGTATATCCCTGCGGAGCCTGTGTAATGTACATTGTACTTCTCTGGTAACTCTTGCCGCAGGTTTCTCCGTCCTCACTGTAAAGAAGTGAATCAATACTCGGAGTAACAGGAACGGCTGTTTTGTACTTTTTTGTATCCTTAATACAGTTAGTGATGAGTTCTTCGCTGAGCATAGGACGAACACCGTCACAGATGAGGATGATATCCTCAGGATCTTTTGAAAATTCGGCAGTAGCCATTACGCCGTTGTGAATAGAATCAAAACCGTTAGCGCCGCCCGGAACAACAGCCTTTACCTTTGGGACATTGAATGCCTCAATAAGCTCATTAAGGTAGCCGATCCAGTCAGCCTTACAGGCAACAACAATCGCATCAACCTTAGGATGACGGGCAAAATGCTCCATTGTGTGAATAATAATCGGCTTTCCGCCAACCTCAAGAAACTGTTTAGGCATATCGGAATACTTCATTCTTGCACCGATACCGCCTGCAAATAACATAGCTGTAACCATAGTAAGACAATCCTTTCAAAAACACAAATCAGACTTCACTTTACAAAATGCAGTCAAATTTATTTTTTTAACAGCAGAATTACGCAGTAAAAAACGCGTCTGCACTTTGATATAACTATTGATATGATACCACATTAATGCATTTTTTGTCAACAAAAATACTTTGTACGAATGTTTTAATCGACTTTGCCGGTTTACGGTGAATTTCTTATACCGTATTTTCAAAATGCTTTTTATTTAGGCACATCATTTTGACGCACAATTTAATATTTTTCATACCTTATAAAATTAATGCGGGAAAATGCGAGAATGAGTAAAATTGTTTTATTCTTTATTCCCATTTTTCTTTTAAGTATATATAAATACAGAAAATTTTGATAAAATAGAAAAAATTGCAGAAAGCTGTGTTATTTATGTTTGACAAAAATTTGATTGATTTATCGGTTATGTCTACCGAGCAGATTGACAAAATTATCAGAAAAGCTAAAAAGATTATGCAGAGTCCCGCCGACTATCGACACGCCTGTGACGGCAAGATTCTTGCTACATTATTTTATGAACCGAGTACAAGAACACAGATGTCATTCCAGACAGCCATGCTCAAACTCGGCGGAAGAACAATCGGTTTTGACAACCCGATGAATTCATCCGTTTCAAAGGGTGAAAGCCTTAAAGATACAATAACAATTGTGGGCGAATATGCCGACATTATCGCAATTCGCCACCCTGTTGAGGGTACTGCAGCTGCGGCATCTCTCTATGCAGGTGTTCCCGTTATCAACTGCGGTGACGGCGGTCACCTTCATCCAACTCAGACGCTTGCCGACATTATCACTCTCAGCTGTGAAAAAGGCAGACTTGATAACCTCAAAGTAGGTGTATGCGGTGACCTTCTCAACGGCAGAACAGTTCATTCACTTATCAAGACACTTGCAAAATATCCGAACAACAGCTTTGTACTTATCTCAACAAAGGAACTCAGCGTTCCGCTTTATGTTATTGACATTCTTGAAAAGAACGGCTGTAAGTATGAAATTTCTCATAGCCTTGCAGATGCAATCACAGACCTTGATGTTCTGTATATGACAAGAATTCAGCGTGAGAGATTTGCAAGCGAAGAAGATTATCAGGCACAGAAAAATGTTTTTGTTCTCGACAAAGAAAAACTTGACAAGGCAAAAGAAGATATGATAATTCTTCACCCATTGCCGAGAGTAAACGAAATTACAGTTGATATTGATGATGATCCGAGAGCGTTGTATTTCAAACAGGCTCAGTACGGTATGTACGGCAGAATGGCACTTATTCTTCTGCTTTTGCAGGATGATGAGTTCTTTGTTGAAAACAGACCGTTTGTTGTATCGAATCATCACTGCAACAATCCGAAATGTATCACACAGCAGGAGCCATATCTTTCCGAACCTCAGCTATGAAAAGCTCGGCATGGTAATGTGCGGTTACTGCGACAAGAGAATAGACTGAGGTGTATTAAATGAGTGAACATAAGAAAAAGAAAAATCCGGCGGCTACTATGATGATGACCTCTCTCGCCTATATCGTACTCGGCATTGTGACGGTTGTCTTTCCGCAAAAGGTGCTTGATGTTTTGTGCTATGCACTCGGCGGTGCAATGACTGTTTACGGACTGTTCAACATAATTTCTTTCTTTGTTGACAGAGAAGGCGGAATGTACTTTGAACTTGTAATAGGCGTTATTTCAACCGGCTTCGGTATATTTGCTCTGTTTTCACCCACTTCAATTGCGGCAATAATCAATATTCCGATTGGCATTATCATTATTGTTGACAGCATCATGGATATGAAACATTCGCTCACGCTTAGATCGCTCGGTATGAAAAAATGGTGGATTCCGTTTATCATAGCGATTGTAATGATTATGTTCAGTCTTACAACAATTTTCTTTACAAACATTTTTGGCGCATTGCTTATGATTGCACTCGGAATTGCACTTATTTATGAAGGTGTTTCGGGATTTTCACTTATTATTCTGCTCAGCCGTTATCACAAAGAATACGACCGCAATCAAAGAATGATTGATGCAGAAGCAACCGATATAAACTGAATATGATTAAACCGTCCGCAGAATTTTACGGACGGTTTTCTTTTTTTATACGGTAATGTATGCGCCGAGGTGGATACTGCAAAGAATGCATTCTTTAACGGTAAGTTCTTCGGACTGCTCCATTGCCGATTTGTACAAATAAAGTTGTTTCTTGTAAAGTCCTGCAAGTTTTGTTATATCTTTTACCCTGTCGGTTTTGTAATCGACAATAACAAGCTTTCCGTCCTCAACAAACGCAAGGTCAACCGCACCCTGAATTATTACTGTTGCATCGGTTTTTACATCTTTATATTCATCAAATACTTCCGACGGTTTAAGCCTTGCGGTAAATCGTTTTTCACGCATTACAAGCTGTGATGCAATTATACGGTCAATTAGTTTGGTTGACAGAAATTCATTAAGTGTTTTTCTGTCAATCATATCAACCTGTTCCTGTGTAAGTTTTCCGTCATTTAAAAGACGGTCAATTTCAGTGTCAAGACTTGCTCTTGCCTGTTCAAAATTGCAGTATTGCAAAAACTTGTGGTGAGCAGTACCTCTTGCAACAGGAGCGGAATTTTGTTCGGCAACAAATAACGGCTTTGAAAGAATCCTTTCAAAATAATCACCGTTCTGACTGTGTGCAATATCGGACGCACTTACCTTTTGGGGAAGCGAAAGAATATCCCTGTTTCTGTATTTGAAATCAAGATTCTTTTTCAAAAGCTTTGCATAATCAAAAGTATCATCGGATACATCGGCAACCTGTAACAGATTTGTTGAAGTAATATCGTCCTCAAAGACATTATCCTTATCAATCAATTTTTCATCAACAATAATCTGCAATTTCCAATCTGATTCTCCGTTGTGCGGAATTACCTTTGAACCCGGCATAATATCGTTACGCAGATTATTGAGTGACGGGTGAACTAATGCACAAAGACAGAGCCAGTCGCAATAGCTTTGACAGCTTGTGACAGTATAGGGTTCAATTACACTTTCGGACACAAGCTTTGAATTCAGCCTTTTAAGATAATCACTGCACTTCTTTACTGCACCGACACAGATAAGCTTTTCCTTTGCTCTTGTGAGTGCAACATAAAGCACACGCATTTCCTCGGCAATAAGGTTTTCTTCAATTTTAAGCCCTGTTGCAAGGCGTGGGAATGTGTTATAAACAACACCATTGCTCTGGGTCTTGATGCCGAGTCCCGCCTTGCTATCGAGAAGAATATCGTTTCTAAGGTCGGTTTTATTGAATTGGTGGGTTATGTCGGCAATAAAGCAAACCGGAAATTCAAGTCCTTTTGACGCATGGATACTGAGAACTCTCACGGCATTTGCAGAGTCGCCCTCATTTTGTGATGATGCGTCAAGGTTTGTCTTATTGGCAATAAGCCTGTCGGTATATGAAATAAAATCAGAAAGCGTTTTGTAGCCGTTGCTCTCAAAACTTCTTGCATATTCACGCAACAGCTCCAGGTTTTTAAGTGACGAGTCATTACCGCTGACTGCAAGCGAAATCGACATAAACCCCGTCATTTCACATGCCTTTGAAATGAGAGCGTCAACGGAATTTGTACAGGCACAATCACGCAGAATTTTAAGTTCATCAACAAATTTTCTTGCCTTATCGTTTGTTTTCGCATATTCGCAGACAGAAGAGTAAAGCGAAGATTTTCTGCTGTCACAACGCATTTCGGCAAGCTCATCGGGAGTGAACGCATACATAGGACTGCACAAAACCGACAAAAGCGGAATATCAATCCCGGGGTTGTCAATTACACGCAGAAGGTTGAGCATAATTTTGATTTCAACTGCATCAAAAAAACCAGACTTATTCTCGCTGTAGGCAGGAATACCGCTGTTGTTCAGGGTGTTGACATAAGTTGCGGCCTTTCCGCTTGGACTGCGAAGAATTATTGCAAAGTCGCCGTAACGGGCTTCACGCATTATATCTCCGTCCTTAACTCTAAAGCCCGAGTTAATCATATCGTGAATTTTATCAGCTATGTACTTTGCCTCAATTTCTTCTTTTTCAAGGTCTGAGTTTTCGGATTCAATCAATGAAATTTCAAAATTGCAATCATCAGACTTTGGAAACTCAGCACCGTTTACCAGCCTTTCATCGGAATTATATTCCATTTTTGCGGATTCCTTGGTCATTATTCTTTCAAAAATAAAATTGACCGCATCACACACCTCAAAACGACTGCGGAAATTTCTGTCAAGAATTATAGTTGCAGGATATTCGGGATTTTCTTCATTGAATCGTTTATATTCGTTTTTGCGTTCAATAAAAATTTCGGGCTTTGCCTGACGAAATCCGTAGATACTCTGCTTTACATCGCCAACCACAAAAAGATTGCTTTCATCATTGCTTACCGACTTGAAGATAAGGTCTTGAACATCATTTACATCTTGAAATTCGTCAACCATAACAGCATCGAATCTGTTTGAAATCTCCTGAGCCTGAACGGTTTTGGTATAGCCGTTTTCATCATCAGGCTTTGCAAGAAGTTTTACAGTAAGCGATTCAATATCGGCAAACGATAGAATATTTTTCTTCGCTTTGAGTTTGGAAAGCTTTTTGTCATATGCACGAACAAGTGTAAACAAGGTAGATATGAACCTATGAAGCTGTGACAATTCAAGCCTTGCATCTTCCTCACTCCAAAAAAACAATGATTGGAGTTTCTTCACCGTTTTTTTTGTCTCATCTCTGTTGGATGAAATAGAAATTTTAATCGGATTATCCTTGTATCCTTTCGGACTTTTCATTTTTCCTGTTTCAAAAGAAAATATTGCCTGTCTGATTTCATCCCATGATGAAGAAACAAATTTTAATTGGACATGGGTAAAATATGCCAAATCACCGACAAGAAGGGGTTCGACTGCATCCTGAAGTTTTTCGTCATCTTTTAATCGAAGAATAGAATTTTCAGTCAGATTGATTCCGTGAAGCACGGCACTCAGAGCATAGTCGATTATAATTTTGCCCCACACAGTTTTTTCAATGTCGGTTTCAGAATAGTTTTCGAGCATATCATCAAGCCATTTATCGGGGAACGGCTGAGTTGTAAGAAACTCGGATATTTTAAGGACTGTTTCACGCAGTTTTTGGTCGCCCTGTTTTCCTTTAAAAAGATCAAGCAAAGAATAAAAGCAGTCATCTTCGCTGTCATAAAAGCTTTCAAATGTATTATCAAGTGCCTCTTGTCTGAGAATTTCAAGCTCACCCTCATCAGCAATACGAAAATCTCTTGCAACATCGAGCGTATGAAAATATTCACGGACAATATCTCCGCAAAAGCTGTCTATTGTAGAAATATTTGCACTGTACAAAAGCTGTCGCTGTGCAAGCAAATGAGCGTTATACGGATCATCTTCAAGAAGTTTGTTGACTGCCGCCTGTATTCTTTCTCGCATTTCGGCAGCCGCCGCCCTTGTGAATGTTACGATAAGAAGGCGGTCAACATCAAGGGGATTTTTCTCCCGTGTAATAAGCTTTATTACACGCTCTACAAGCACGGCAGTTTTGCCCGAACCGGCGGCAGCCGATACAAGCACCGAACCGTCTGTTGCATAGATCGCATTTTTCTGTTGCGGAGTCCATTTTCTTGACATTACTATTCCTCCTTTCCGTTAATTTCGTTTGTAATTTCTTCGATAACGGTCTTGTTATCGACAGAAAAACAAGTTATCGGGTTACTCTGTCTGTAGGCACATACGCTGTCGTAAGGACAGTGTTCGCATGAATCGTGACCGCCTTTGAGCGGTTTCGCCTCAATGTTGCCGTTATAGATATTCTTGCCCATTTCAGCGATGAGCATATCAACCTTTTTAAAGATTTTACCGAATTCTGCAAGTGTTGCAAGGCTTGTTGAAGAAACAGGTTCGCCCGCTTTAATTTTTACAGGAATGTATGTTGCGACGTCTGTCTTATCCATTCCGTGAATTATTTCTGTATCTTTGAGCAAAAGTCCGTTCATCTTGAGCTCTTTATTAAGTTCATCGGGCAGCTTGTCAATTGATTTCAGACTGTCTGACGAAATATACGGAACGGTTGCAGGCATATACAAAATCCCGGCAGGTACAATTTCTCCGTATTTGTCACCGCCCGAAGCCTCGATTGAATGGAGATACAAAAGCATCTGAAGATTGATTCCGTAGAGAATATCGGAAAGCTTAAACTGTTTTTTGCCTGTTTTATAATCAATAATACGCAAATATGTTATATTGGCTCTCTGCATAATATCTACTCTGTCAACACTTCCGCAGACTGCAATTTTGTGACCGTCGGGCAGTACGATTGTATATGACGGAATATCCTCGCCAATTTTAAGTTCACAATCGGCAACAAAAAATTCACTCTGGGAAAGCTCCTCCATAATATGTTTCATCAGATACATCACATTATCAAGAATTGTCTTTAGGCGGTATGTGAATGAATTTGACTCAAGCTGTTCTTCGCCGAAATATTTAACTGCATATTCCGCAAGATATGCACAGACAATTTTTTGGAATTTATCTTCTTCAAGCGATAAATACTCTTCCTTAGTATATTCGCCGAAAAAGCGTTCAAGTATATAATGAACAATCGTTCCGTACTGCATGGAGTTGATTTCTGCTCTTTGTCTTTCCCGAACATTCAAGCCGTAATTACAAAAATAGGAAAATCTGCAGAGATTGAATTTTTCAAGCTGTGACGCTGAAATATTGAGATTTTTACCAAAAAGCTTTTCGGCATTTTTCTTGTCAAATATCTTAAAAGGAACTTTGTCCTTTGCATTTATGAGTGAATCAAGCTTTGCGGAATATTCGGGATTTTGTGCAAAAATTTCAAGCAATGATTCGGGCACTTTTTTGCCTTTTCCGATCATATCGGCAACTGTATCAAAAGCAGGACGGAGTGCGTACATACTTTCTTTTTGACCGTCAAAATCAAATTTGTCATATGCAATGATATTTTTAAATACCTTTTTACATTGCAGAACAATTTCGGACGGCTGATAGGTTGTTCCCTTTATGTCCGATGAATAAAAAGATACGGAAAGAAACTCACTTGCAGAGGTCATACAGGAATATGCCATAAAGGTTTCAAGATTATTAAGTGCCGCAAAATCGTCACCTAGTTCAATTTCGTTCATTGCAAGCATCTTTAACTCAAACGGTGAGAAAATGCCTGATGTATGCGGTATTGCTGGGAAAATTCCGTCAACACAACCAATGAGAAATGACGCTTTCTGCTTAGAAATTCGTACCCTTTGAGCGGTTGTTATCGTTACGCAATCTATTGTTCTCGGAATATCTGACAATTGCATTGCGTTAATCTGTAAGCTCAAAAGCTCGTAATAACGCTTTACAGTCATTGTTTTTGTACCGATTACAGCGGCGGTTTTGTCAAGAACAGCCATAAACATATTCCAAACTCTTATCTGCTCCGCACCCACCGATTTATCGTACGAGCGTTCAAATTCCGCATACATTCTGCGTAACGCATCGGGAACTTTAAGTTCTTCAAGAAGGGCATAGAACAGCTTTGAAATTTCAAGTCCGTTTTTATCCTTTGCATTTTCTTTGAAAAGAAGTAACGGTTCAATAACTGATTCACGCAGATTTTCGACCTTTGCAAGAACCTCTCTGTCATAATCCGAAAACCTGTCAGAATAGCCTTTTGGATTCTGAACAAATTTATTTTTAAAAGCCGAGCCTGAAACATTCCATACAAAGAGGTAGTTTTCAAAAAGGCTTATTTCTTCAACAGAAAATTCAGTTAAACCCGATTTCAAAAGTGCAAGGACATCTTCTCTGTCAAAATCGTAAATAAGGCATCTGAAAATTGAATTTACAAACCTTATTACGGGTTTTACATCAATATCTGCGTGTTCATCGCTGAAATACGGGATTTCGTATTTTTCAAGAATTTCGGACAAAACACCTTTGTACGGTTCTGTATCGTGACAAATTACGGAAATGTCGGAGTAGAGATAACCTTTTTCTATAACAAGGTGCTTGATTTTACCGGCAACATATTCGCACTCGTCATACATATCAACGGCATTATAAACACAGATATTTTCAGGAACAATTTCAAGCGGTTCAATGTGCGGTCTGAAAATATTCTGTTCAAGCAAAGCAAGGTTATCATTTTTAAAGCGGTACAAATCGGTAAGCTTTATCGGAGCTTTAATATCAACTCCGTCACGCTTTGCATATTCCTTGAGAATTTTATATGTCAGTTGTGAGGTTGCAAAAACCTCCTCAGAACCGTCTGTAAGGGGATCAAGAGTAAGGGTAAAATATGTAGCGGTACAGTCACGAATAAGGCTTCGTACCACCTTGAGCTGTTGCATTGTAAAGCCTGAAAATCCGTCAAAGATTATCGTATAATCCCTGAGAACATTATTCTTTAAGAGAATATCATTAAGCCTTGTCAGGTCATCCATAGGATCAATATAGCTTTGGCTGACAAGAGCGTCGAATGTATCGCTTATGAGGGCGGTTTCGTTGAGTTTTGTCTTTAAGGTTTCATCGTCAACAAGCATTGACGCACTTCTGAGTTCATCGCTTGTAACCGAACTTTTCTTCAAATCGGAAACAGTCTGCAGCATAACATCAACAAGGCTTTTGTTGCCCTTTGATGAAAGCAGACGGAGTTTTTCGGTAAGTTCTTCAAGCGCAAGGCTCATTACAACGGCTCTTGTACCCTCGTCAATAACATTATCGGCTGAGTTTCCCGTCAACTCAAAAACATATTTGCAAAGTCTTGAAAAACCGAATACAAGAACTTTCTCGGCTTTTTTTGCACCGAACACATCAAGCAGAGTCTTTTCACATTCAAATGTGCTCTGGTCAGGCACAATCAGCATTACGGGAAGATTGCTGTCGGCAAGTTCGCCTGCAATCTTCAAAGTCTCGGTACTTTTTCCGCTGCCGCTTTTCCCGAGAATAAATCTCAACATTTCATCACTTCCATAAATTTAATTTACAACAAAGTAATTTTATTTTAAATATCTGTACAAATAATAACATATTCCGTGGGTTATTTAAAGAACTTTGCAGTTATTAAACAAAAATTTTCTGAAAAAGTTCTACTATGAAAAATTTATATTCCACCTTATCATCAGTTACTAAGCTGTATTCATCATCCGAAAGAACATCTTTTGCCCTGTCTTTTCCCTCGTCTGCCGTTGAAATGCAGATTGACGGGTACATTACGCACCACCAATTATGACCTTTTGCATTGCCGAGTGTTATGCGAAGTGCGTCGTACATTCCGGCAGGCAGAGTATAGCTTTCGTAATGGCGGGTATCAAAGTGCATATTGACAATTTCAGCTTTTACAGGATAGTTATAGCCGTTTTTGTACACCTCATTTTGTGCAATTTCTTCTATAGTTTCAAGGTTTGCTTTTACAAATTCTTCGGCATCCGACTTTGAATTTGCCGTATCAAAAAGAATTTTTGTCCTTTCAAGAACCTTGTCACGCACCTTGAGTTTCAGAGTCTGATCTTCTTCCGAGTCTGAATTTGCAAGTATGTGAAAACGAAAAACATTGTTAGGGATTTCAGCACACACCGCCTGAAACGGAATTACCGAATAGAGTGTTGTAAGTACGAATGCAATTATTGCTGATTTGATTAAAAGTATTGATTTATTTGTTTTCATAAAAATAACCTGTCCTCTCTTGAAATAAGTATGGACAGGTTATTGTAATTTTAATCAGAATTATTAAATTTTATCAAAGCACCTTACAACCGTCTGAAACGGGCTTGCAGAGAAAAACTTCTTTGTAACTTTCACAAAGCTTGTCATAGCACTTCTTGGCTCTGCGTGATGAAGTGAACACACCGAACACGGCTGAACCCGAACCGCTCATACCTGCTCCCCTTGCCTTTGACTTGAGCATAATACCCTTGATTTCATTAACTTCCGGAATTTGTAGAGCAAGTTCAAAGTCATTGAAGATTGTTGTTGAAATCATAAACATATCTCTGCTGAACAGTGCCTTTACCATTTCATCGGTATAGCAGGCGTGAGGATTGAGTGCGTCAACCTTTTTGTATGCATCGGCAGTAGACACGCTGACTGAGTCGGGTTTGCAGATTACAATGCTGTCACAACGAAAAGAGGCAACTTTTTTGATTGCAGTGCCTATTCCCGTGCAAAGCTTTGTTCCGCCCTCAAGGCAGAAAGGCACATCCGCACCTACTTTTTCACCGATTTCTCTCATCTCTGCCGGCTTGAGCATTGTTCCGAACATATTGTTCAAGCCTAAAATAACAGCCGCACCGTCACTGCTTCCGCCGGCAAGACCTGCCTGTGTGGGAATTTTCTTGTCAATATCGATATGAATGCCCTTAACATCCGTTTTGCAATAATCAAAGAACTTGTAAGCCGCCTTTGCACAAATGTTTGAATCGTCGCACGGCACGCCCTCACAGTTACATGAAATTGTCACCGTACCGCTTTCATTGTCTGTAATTGTGATTGTATCATACAAATCAACGGCTTGCATAACAGTTGAAATATTGTGATAACCGTCTGCTCTCTTTGAAAGAACATCGAGAGAAAGATTTATTTTTGCAGGAGCAAGAACTTTTACTTCCATATTTTAACCCTTTTTCAGTTCATCAAGAAACTCTTTGATTCTTTCAAGCGCAATTTTAAGATGCTTGATAGAATATGAATATGACACACGGACAAAGCCTTCGCCCGATTCGCCGAACGCAGTACCCGGAACAACGGCAACATGCTTGTCCACAATAAGTCTTGTACAGAATTCCTCACTTGTAAGACCTGTGCTTTTGATACACGGGAACACATAGAATGCACCCAAAGGTTCAAAGCAGGTGAGTCCCATTGCGTTAAAGCTGTCCACAACAAGCCTTCTCCTCATATCATACTCGCCACGCATCATCTCTACATCCCTGTCACCGTTGCGCAAAGCCTCAATAGCAGCATACTGTGCGGTTGTAGGCGCAGACATAATTCCGTACTGGTGGAGCTTTGTCATCTGAGCAATAACAGGAACAGGACCGAGTGCATAACCAAGCCGCCAGCCTGTCATAGCATATGATTTTGAAAAGCCGTTTACAACAATGGTGCGCTCATACATACCGTCGATTTCAGCAATTGAAACATGGTTCTTATTGCCGTATGTAAGCTCACAATAAATTTCGTCCGAAAGGATAAAAATGTTGTGTTCCTTAATTACCTCTGCAATTTCTTCAAGATCTTCCCTTTCCATAATTGCGCCCGTTGGGTTGTTCGGGAACGGAAGTACAAGAAGTTTTGTCTTTGGAGTAATTGCGGCACGAAGGTCTGACGCTTTAAGTCTGAAATTATCTTCGTTTTTTGTGTTTATAATAACAGGCACGCCGTCTGCCATCACCGTAAGCGGTTCGTAACAAACAAATGAAGGTTCGGGAATGATAACCTCATCACCAGGATCAAGCAATGTCCTGAAAACAAGGTCAATTGCTTCGCTGCCGCCGACAGTTACAAGCGTCTGCTTTTTGGCATCATACTCAATACCGAATCTTCTTTTGTAGTAAGCCGCAATTTCTTCACGAAGTTCGGCAAAGCCTCTGTTCGGAGAATACCATGTCTTACCTTTTTTCAGGCTGTTAATGCCTTCTTCACGGATGTGCCACGGCGTCTGAAAATCGGGTTCGCCGATACTCAGGGAAATGACATCGTCCATTTCGTTAGCTATATCAAAAAACTTACGGATACCCGAAGGTTTTATCGTTGAAATCTTTTTATTAATAAAATTATTGTAATCTATCACAGAATTAAATGCCTCCCGTCACGCTTCTCTTCATCACTGAAGAGGCACGCCCCTCTGTCCTTGTAGCGACGCATAATAAAGTGTGTACCCGTTGAAAGCACACCGTCAATTGTAGAAAGTTTTTTGGCAACAAACATTGCGATATCCTGCATCGACTCACCTCTTACAATGAGAGCAAAGTCATATGTACCTGCCATAAGATAGAGAGATTCAACCTCTTCAAAGCCCATGCAGAGTTCTGCCATTTCGTCAAAGCCTGTTTCCTTTTTGGGAGTTACCTGAAGTTCGATTAAAGCCTCAACATAGCTGTCGTCAACCATATCCCAGTTTACGACTGCCTGATAGCCCTTGATTACCCCCGAATTTTCGTATTCCTTAATCTGCGCCTTAATGTAATCCTCAGGCTCGCCGAGCATTGCCGCTATTTCCGCTGTTGTAAAACCGGAATTTTCACTTAAAAGCTTTAATAATTTGTCCATATTTATTCCTCCCTGAGAATATATTAAACGCAAAATTTTGCGTTGTAGACTGAATTTGCAAAAAGCGACATCAAAGGATGTCGCTTTGACAATTTCAATTTTTAATATTTATCTGCGCTTCTGCGCTGTTTGCACTGTTATTTGCTTGCTCTGTGGCAGTTCACATGGCTTTAGCGGTGGAAACTGTCTGCACATAGATTATACAACCTGTACCTCTCGCTTGTCAACTGTATTTATCATATTGACGCATAAGGCGGTCATCAAACATATCAATTCGTTTTGCGCATCGGCAATTTCAAGTTCGCATCCTAAAGGGTGCTTGATGTGATTGCATATCTGTGCGTTGTCAACATCAACAATGCTGAAATTTTTTGAAATTACATCACCGAGAATTCTCCAATTATTGCCGTAGAATCTGCATTGAACCATATTGTTGGTCATAAGCACCACGAGGGTTGCTGCTGTTTTGTCTGTTTTTAGAGTAAATGAATTTACTCCTGCAACGGGCAACTGTCGAAGTCTTGCAACAAGGTTTTTATTCTCATCAAGAATATTAAGCCTTACAATGTTGTTGACAACACCACGCATACTTCTCTTTCTGCGTTTCATAACAGCAGTATATTTATCCCTGCCCAATTCATCACGAATCAGAAAACAAACATCGGACGGAGATACATCTCGTGTAATAAACAATTTCATAAAATCACCGTCAAAATTTTATTTCTTAATCTTCTTCAAGATTTTCAAGCCAAAGATTTACACACGCATCACTCGGCATTCTCCAGTCTGAACGAGGCGAAAGTGTTACAGAACCAACCTTAGGTCCGTCAGGCAGACATGAACGCTTGAACTGCTGAGTAAAGAATCTTCTGACAAAGGTTGTGAGCCACTTTTTGATTGTGGCATTGTCGTATTTTCCTGCAAATGATTTCTTTGCAAGGTAGTATATTTTATTCGGCTCAAAGCCAAATCTTACCAAATAATATAAGAAAAAGTCGTGGAGTTCATAAGGACCAACCACATCTTCGGTTTTCTGTGCAATTTCGCCGTTTTTATCGGGCGGAAGAAGCTCAGGGCTTACAGGTGTATCGAGAACATCAAGAAGAACGGTTTTGAGAACTCCTTCGCTGTGCTGTGCCTCATAGGCAGTGAGATAGCGAACAAGGGTTTTCGGAATTGACACATTTACGGCATACATACTCATATGGTCACCGTTGTAGGTTGCCCAACCGAGAGCAAGCTCAGAAAGGTCGCCTGTACCGATAACAAGACCGTTATATTTGTTTGAAAGATCCATGAGAATCTGTGTTCTTTCTCTCGCCTGTGAGTTTTCGTAGGTTATATTTGTAACGCTTTCATCGTGGTTGATATCTGCAAAATGCTGACGAACAGCTTTTGTAATGTTGATATCTTCAAAAGACACTCCGTAAGCCTCAGCCAAAAGCTGTGCGTTTGATTTTGTACGCTTTGTTGTGCCGAAACACGGCATTGTTACAGTATGAATATTCTTTCTGTCAATACCGAGCATATCAAAAGCATGAACGCAGACGATGAGAGCAAGCGTACTGTCAAGACCTCCTGAAAGTCCTAAAACCGCATTTTGAATTCCCGTGTGAGCAAGTCTTGTTGCAAGACCTGTTGCCTGCATTGTTATAATCTCCTCACAACGGGCATCAAGATCTGATTTGTTTGACGGAATGAACGGAGTCTGAGAGAACTCTCTTGTAAGTTCGGTATGTTTTAACGGCATATCAAAATATACCGAGGTAAAGTTATTGTCATCACTTTTTGTAAAAGTATTTGTCTTTCTGCGTTCTGCCGAAAGCTTTTGAACATCAATATCGGCATAGATAATGCCTGTTGTAAAACGCTTGCTTTCAGCAAGCAGAGATGCGTTTTCGGAGATTATGTTCTGTCCCGAAAATACCATATCCGTTGTGCTTTCGCCAAAGCCCGAATCGCTGTAAATATATGCACAACAAAGCTTACCGCTCTGCATTTTTACAAGGTCACGGCGATACTGTGCCTTGCCTATTACATCATCCGATGTTGACGGGTTGCAGATTATAGTTGCGCCGTGTTTTGCGTGTTCAACAGACGGAGATGCGGCAACCCACAAATCCTCGCAAACTTCAACACCGAAGATGAAATCACGCATTTTGTCACAACAGAACACAAGATTGTCTGAAATTATGGTTTCGACGCCTGCATATGAAATTTCATCATAGAGGTTCTTACCGCTTGTGTAGTGACGAACCTCGTAAAATTCGCTGTAGTTAGGGATGTTGACCTTAGGTACAATGCCGAGGATATCGCCCTTATAAATTACTGCGGCACAATTATAGAGTGCCGATTCAATTGCGACGGGAACTCCTGCAATTGAGATTATGTCAAGGTCTGCTGTTTCTTTAAGAATTTTCTCAACTGATTTTTCAGCCGCATTTAAGCAAAACACGCTGATAAAACAAATCGGAACAGGTGTAACCCGTTACGCAAAGCTCGGGAAACACAACCAGTGACGCACCGTTTTTGTGTGCCTCTTTAATCTGTTCAATAATATTTATTGTGTTGGTTTTACAGTCTGCAACCCTGATTTTCGGTGTTGCGGATGCAACCTTTGATGAAACCGTATTTCATAAAATTATACCTCACAAAATATAACCGCAGAAACAAAACGCTCCTACGGTTATTATACATCAAATTTTCCGATTATACAAGCATCAGAGCATTGTTCTTGTTACCCGTCTGAGTCTTTTTCCGTGAAAAAGATACTGACTTTCAAGCGTCGGTTCAAACTTTGTGATGTAGCAACTCATATATCCCATAATCAGCCAGAACCACACCACCATAAACGATATGTCATAAAGCAATGCCTTTTCAAAGCAGGCAAAAATCAAATAAGCGAAAAGAAAAGCAAACAGACAGGGATAAACATCGTCACGATATGTTTTTTTCTGCAAAAACAGGTGCTGTGCGGAATGTTTTGCAAATCGAAAACCGAAAATTCCGAAAAGAACAAAACCGATTACACCCGTTGAAACAAGAATTGTAAGAAAACCGTTGTGCAAATCACTTTTGTGATACGAATATTCCAAAGCACCGTTTGAATATTCGGCACTGTAAAGAACAATATTTCCGTTGGAAATTCCGATAATCGGCGACAGTTTGAAAAGATTGATTGATTCAAGCCAAAGCTTCTTTCTTCCGCTGTCAATGTTTTTGTTTTCGTGTGAAAAGGTGATTTTATCCTTTTCAAGCTGTTCTCTCTGTTCGGGAGTCAGTTCTTCCTGCACAAGCTCGCTTTCGGTCTTGCCTAAAAGCAAATCGACAACAGAGGTTGTCTTTGATACAACACGGAAAAGCCTTCCTGACAAATCGTTCTGAACATCAAGGCAGAGCCTGTAAGGAAAACTCCCACAAGAAACAGCGCTGTAATTTTCAAAATAATTTTTGAAGGTGAAAGTCCCGCCTTGTCGGCAAAGAACATATAAACTATATAAACAATTGCATATCCGAGAGCAAGCACAAGTGAGGCGTTTGAATCGCACAGAATGAGCGAAAACGCATTTGTGGCAAGACAGGCTACAATCCATATCTTACTGATACCGGGTTCAGGAACTTTTTCGGCAATTCTGCGCATAAAATGCCCTTTTGAAAGTATATGGCAACAGAAAATCGACACCACAGATATGAAGCCGAGGAGATTCGGGTTGACATAACAACCGGTGAACCTGTTTTCGTAAACGGTAAATTTAATCCAGTACCATTCAAATTTAAAGCCGAACATAAGGCAGGTTATCCCGATTATGTTCATTACCGTGGTTGCGTACATTATGAATTTTGCAATGTGATAAAGCTCTATTCTGTAATCAAATTCAGGCTCTGTATGCATTCCGTAAAAAAGAAAAAACACATTACAACGTGCAGAAGCATAAGAAGGCTGAAAAGAAATGTCTGTGAAAAATTGATGAGCATCGAAAATACCGTTACGGCAAGAAATGCTCCGATCCATATTCCGAAGCGCAGTTTAAAAAAAGTATTATTATGTCTTTGATTATATACCGAAAGGCATACACCCCATATAAAGAGAAAAACAAGAAGTACATACGCAGGAATCTGGAGAAACGTCAAATGTTTGTAAAAAACAAATCTATAATGTAGATTCTTCTAAAAAGCGATGAATCGGAAAAAAATCCTCTGAGCTTTTGTTTAAAAACGGTCATCTGAATACTCCAATCAAAACGAAATCAGCTGAAAACTTCTTTTACGGTTTTGAACATCAGCTTTATATCGGAACCAAAGCTGAAATTTTTGACATATGAAAGATTGAACTTCATTTTTTCGGGAAGAATTTTTTCAACATAAACCCTGTCAACATCTATCTCGCCTTTCAACAGCTTTTCTTCGTCCTTATACATAATTGACGCCAACGAGGTTATTCCGGCAGGCATAAGGAGTGTTGCAAGATATTCGGGTTCGTACATATCTTACATAATGCTGAACCTCCGGACGGGTTCCGACTATTGACATACTGCCCGAAAGAACATTGAAAATCTGCGGCAGCTCGTCAAGACGATATTTTCGCAAAATTCTTCCTGTTTTTGTAACTCGGGAGTCGCTGTCGGTTGTGACAAGTGTTCCGAGCCTGTCAGCTCCCGTTACCATTGTACGGAATTTAAGAATTCTGAACTTCTTTCCGTAGGTTGTAACCCTTTCCTGTCTGTAAAACACAGGACCTTTTGAGTCGGTTTTAACTAAAATCGCAATAATTGCAATCGGAATGATGAGAAACACAAGAAGAATAACAGAAGCAAAAATATCAAGAATTCGCTTTAAAACAAAACTTCCCTGTTTTTTGCAGAGAATGTCATAGTATTCTTTTACTTCGGCACACTGAAACTGCGGCGGAAGCTTTTGAAATGATTTCATTAAATAAAAAACTCCATTCTGTGTGTATATTGAACATACGGTGGAACGGATTAATGCGATAAAAGTTGTTTTTTCCTTATTTTCCCACACTAATCCATTATCAAAAGCATTATATATCTTTTAAAATCATTTTTCAAGGCTATTTGTCTTACAAAAAGTTTAGGCTCTATAATAAAAGTTGGGGTAAGGGATAGAGCCTACAAAAAAATTTCAAAAAAGTAGAGCATATTTACCTAAAATCCGTTAAAATGGAATTGACTAGAAACCAGAACGGAGGACAAAATAT
>ENA-OQKQ01000082-OQKQ01000082.1-human-gut-metagenome-genome-assembly--contig:-NODE-82-length-37890-cov-5.789476_pt1 | contig 37890 bp, 30 predicted proteins | sample MGYA00242651_ERZ504803 | MGnify/ENA primary metagenome ERZ504803 (study PRJEB26092, sample SAMD00036380) | human gut metagenome | host: Homo sapiens | study: EMG produced TPA metagenomics assembly of...
CCTTTGATATGGGAGAGAACACTATTTATGTAGAGTATTCTGGCGTTGAAAATGAAAGTGAAACTGTAAAAAACAACTTGGTAGACACAATTTTGAAGTTGATTGAGAACGGTGCATTTGATTTGAGTCAAATCCAAGAATAATCGGTGACAGAAGGAACGTCCCTACAGCCGCGCCATATCTGCTGGTGTGTCAATGTCCATCAATTCAGTTTTGTTGGTGACGGGTAGCTGCATTACCTGAGATTCGTGACTGTGGACAACGACATTCCCGCCTTTTCCCTGTGGGAGAGACATAAGCTCATCAAAATATTCTTTTGGAAATATCACAGGTGCTCCTGGTGTTTTGTCATAACACGTTCTCCATATATATGATGGCTCATTTTTAGAACATAATAATAGTGATGCTATAGATTCCGTCTTTATGAGTGGCTGATCGGAAGGAATAAAAGCACAGCGGTCAATATAAGAACCAATTGTATCCAGACCAAGACGGATCATATCATTCCGATATGGAGAGGAGTGAAGGATTACCGGTATACTATATTCTGTGCAAAGCTTTTCAATATCCTGGTGTATGGTGACAACAAGTCGTCTGGCAAACAAATCTTTTGTTATATCAAGTATCCACTTTATGAGTGGCTGTCCGTGATATTCAGCCATGAGCTTATTGCTGCCAAAGCGCTTTCCCTGTCCTGAAGCCATGATGATACATCCGGAATTGCCAAATGGTCTGTCAAGGTCAACAAGGAACACATCTTTATGGCTGCACAGCCAGTTTAGAAATGAGAGATCCTGTTTTCGAACGACCATAATGATCCGCTTTTTATTCATGAGCCTTTCGAAAGCTTTTTGATAATCGTATGATGTGTTTTCAAGATATCCAATTTCGTCTACAGTAATCCATGGTGCTGTTGTGTCTGCTAGGCTTTCTAAAAAAGCAATACATGTGCTGTTAAAGGCATCTTTAATGGGCTGCATGAGGTTCTCGCAACCTGTGGCATCAGAGCAGAATCTGCCTATACGTACAACTTCACCGCTAGAGTTGTTTTTCATGTATACGCCTTCTTTTGGAACGGCCCATGATGTAATTCCGGGCATTTGTCTGTCGAAAAGTGAAGAGAGAAGTGTTGATTTGCCACTTTTCCTGTCACCGGTAATAACGATATGTTTCTTTTGGCTAGTCAGAAAAGATCTCCATATACAATTTGCTTCCGGCCTGAATACAGGCTTCTCTATATTGTTCATATTTTTTCAGCCATTCCTTTCCCTCTGGTGTTATCGTGCTCCCTCCACCTGACCTGCCGCCTGTTGTGCGGTTTGTAAGTGAAAATCCCAGCGCCTCTTCAGCGTTTTTTATCATGCGGAATGCTTTGCTGTAGGCAAGACCCATGGACTGGGATGCTGAGCGGAGAGAACCGTTTTTTTCATAGCCAAAAGAAGGCGGTATGGACCTTCACCAAAGAATTTCTCATCATTATCATCAAAAAATGTATTTTAATAGCAGCTCTCAATGCATATCATCCTCCTTCATCATGACAAGCTGGCGTTTTCCCTGACGGTTGCGAAGTTCTCTGATACTGATTGTACCATAAACTTTGGACAGAAGCATTTCCATTTCCTCAATGGGTGTTTTATCGGGATATACTTCACCGATCAGTTTGGATTCCGATAAAACCAGAAGAGTGTTGCAGTAATTTAATGCAAGTGATGAATCGTGAAGCGTTACCAGAGACACCGCGTGGTTTCGTTCAACATAGCTGCACAGAAGGTTCATAATCTGGTAACGCAGCCTGAAGTCCAGCGCACTTTCCGGTTCGTCCAGGAGTAAAAGCTTCCGTTTTGCCACAAATGTACGTGCCAGCAGGGCAAGCTGTTTTTGGCCCTCGCTCAATGTCTGAAAATTATCGTTTATCCGTGAATCAAGTCCGACAATTGCAAGAACTTTATAAGCCTTTTCTTTCATGGCCTCAGTAGGGGGTTGAAGAAGCTTAAGCTCTGGGTTAAATCCCATCATGACAACATCTAAGAGAGATATGTCTATGGATATGCCGCTTTTTTGAGGGATATATCCACATAGCTGTGCTAGTTTTTTGTGAGGCATATGTTCCAGCTGGAGATTATCTAACTCGCAGCAGCCACTATGCGGAATCAAATTGGCAATAGCTTTGATAAGGGTAGTTTTGCCACAGCCATTCTCGCCAAGTATACCGACAATTGTACCTTCTTCTGCAGAAAAACTGATATTATTTATCACATTTTGCACATCTGTGGTGTTGGTGCGACTGATGTGGTGGTAGCCGGCTGACAGATCGCATATGTTTAATATACTCATTTTACAGGTTTCCTCCTTATGCATAGATAGATAAGAAACGGTGCTCCTACGATACTTGTGAATATACTGACCGGCAGTTCTGTGGAACATACACTGCGGGCAAGGATATCGCCGAAATTGAGAAGACATCCACCTATAAGACCACTCAGAAGCATAGTTGATAAGCGGTTATTTTTGAGCAGCATTCTGGCTCCGTGCGGAGCAAGCAGAGAGATAAAGCTGATAAGTCCTGTCATGCTGATCACACTTGAAGTTGCCAGGGTTGCGATCAAAAGAACCAGCATTCGTATCTGGTTAACATTCACGCCAAGCATTTTGCCCTCTGCGTCATCAAGGGAGAGCATTATGATCTGTCTGTACAACAGGAACATTATCAGCAGGCAGACCGCACATAGTATTACGTTTGAGCCAATGGAATATATGCTTATGCCATTAAGACTTCCCATGATCCAGTATTCAATTGATGCTAATTGTTTTTCAGGGTCGGCAGTCAGTTTCAGACACACAAGAGCGGTCTGGGCAAGACTGTGTACTGCGATGCCTGCCAGTACTATGCTTTTCCCATCACGTTCATATGTCAGCGATGACAGAATCAGAACCAGTATCACACAGCATATGGCTCCGGCAAAGGCAGATATGGTTACAGACATTGTTCCGGACAAAAACAGAATGCCAAATGCGGCACCTGCGCTTGCACCTGAGGATACACCTATGATGTCTGGAGAAGCCAATGGGTTCTTAAAGACAGTCTGATATACAAATCCTGCTATGCCGAGAACAAATCCCCCTATACAGCCGATTATTCCGCGGCTTGCGCGAAGCGTGAGAAATACACGCCACTGCATGTCATCGCCCTGCAGCAATCCATTCAGTGTAAGAGGATATCTTCCGACAAAAAAACGAAAATATACTGAGAGCTGCCAGAATGACAGCTCCCAGTATAATAGTTATTGTTGCTTTGTTTTTATTTTTACGCTTGTTATTAGTTGTTGATTCCATAGAATGTTTCATAATAATTTGTCATTTCAGTTGTATATGTGTCAGCTGATACCTGATCAGGATGAAGGATCCCTGCAAGCCATACAGATGCCAGGATTCCTGCAGGTACCGGGCTATCCAATGCTTCCATGTCTCCAGGAATAGCATATACGTGGCTGTTTTTTACAGCAGTGCATTCTGCAAGGTTTGGATCGTTCAATACGTCATCTACTGTATATTCGGCATCCGATGCGATTATTATATAAGAAGGATCCCATGCAAGAAGCTGCTCATAGCTTATCTCGGCCCAGTAGGTGTCTGTGATAGAATCAGCTGCATTTTTTCCACCGGCAAGCTCTATGATGCTTGACTGATACATAGAAGGACCGGCAGTAGACAGGAATGATGAGTTGCCGGCAAGGTATACACTTTCAGGTTCTACGCCAGACAGAGCTGAAGTAAGCATATCCTTCTGAGAATCTATATATGCGAGCAGCTTTGCAGCTTCTGAGTTGGTGTTAGTTGCCGTAGCTATGGTGTTGATCATTTCTGTCAGAAGATCCTGACTTTCAGGATTGACGAGCAGTACTGTGATACCGAGGTCTGTCAGGCTCTGGGCTGCATCCTTAAGCTTCATTGGCAGAATAACTAGATCAGGTGAAAGAGCAGCGCATGTCTCAAGGTTGAACTCTTTGGCAGTTCCAACATTAGGCAGCTCAGTCAGTTCTGGTGCAGCAAGCTTATAAATAGGGCGCTTGTCTGCTTTTGCCTCAATACCGACAACTTTATCCTTGAGTCCAAGAGCGATCAGAAGGCTTGAAGAAATATAGTAGCCACTCACGATAGAAGATGGCTCTTTTTCAATTGTAACTTCACGGCCGGCCTGGTCAGTAACTGTTACAGGGTAGACAGTCTGTTCAGCATCTGCTTCAGTGGAAGACTCTTCAGAAGATAATTCTTTAGATGATGCTTCTTCAGATACTGAAGCAGCTGTGGTGCTTTCCGTAGTACTCTGTGTTGTTGTAGCGCTGTCTGTACCACAGGCTGTAAGTACTGCCAGCATAGTACAGATAAGTATGATAGATAGTTGCTTTTTAAAAGTTGTTTTCATGAATTCAATGTTCCTTTCGTTATTCTTGAAATAATACAACGGTATTGTAACAAAGCATCTTTTCAAAGACAAGCTGTTTTAATATAATATATTTTGAAAAATTGTGTTTATATGTTAAAAGGAGCTTTTATGGTAACAATACAGAATTATGTACGCGCACAAAGTATTGATGTGGCATATGAACTGAATCAGAAAAAGGGAAGCTGTATTATCGGAGGAATGCTCTGGACAAAAATGCAGGATCGCCTGATACAGACAGCCATAGATATGTGTGATCTGGGACTTGATAAGATTGAAGAAAAAGATGACGAATTCATTATTGGTGCAATGGCATCACTCCGTCAGATAGAGCTGCATGACGGATTAAACAAATATACACATGGTGCAGTATGTGAAGCTGTGAAGGATATTGTGGGGGTTCAGTTTCGGAATCTCGCCACGATTGGCGGAAGTATATGGGGACGTTTCGGATTTTCGGACATTCTGACAGTTTTTTTAGCTATGGATGCATTTGTGGAGCTTTATAATGGTGGTATGATTCCTCTCAGGGAATTTGTCAACATGAAGCAGGACAGGGACGTGATTGTACATCTGATCATCAGGAAAACTCCTGGGGTTTTTGCTTATGCATCAGTCCGAAATCAGAGAACAGATTTTCCAGTCATTGCCTGTTCAGCATCATGCGTGGATGGAGAATACCGTCTGGCTGTGGGAGCAAGGCCTGGAAGGGCGATGCTTGTTCTGGATGAAGAAGGTTTGCTCACAGGGGGACTTTCAGATGATACAGAGAAAGCATTTGCCAATTGGGTTTCTGACAAGGTTCCGGTTGGAAGCAATCATCGTGCTGGTGCAGAATACAGAAGCCGTCTGATACGTGTGCTTGGACAGAGATTATTGAAAAAAATTGAGGAGGAGCAGCAGTGGAAATAAAAGTTAAATTAAATGGGAAATTTGTCTCGGGAAATATAGCTCCTGATATGCTCCTTATAGATTTTCTGCGCGATCATGGCTGTTATAGTGTGAAACGCGGCTGTGAGACGTCAAATTGCGGTCTGTGTACAGTGCTTATGGATCAGACTCCTGTCCTTTCCTGTTCGGTGCTTGCTGCCAGGGCAGATGGACACGAGGTGCAGACCCTTGAGGGCCTTCAGGATGAGGCGGCAGAATTTGCCGGATTCATTGCTGATCAGGGTGCTGATCAATGTGGTTTCTGCAACCCGGGTTTTGTGATGAATACAATAGCTCTTCTCAGAGAAAATCCTGACCCATCGGATGATGAGATCAGGGCATATCTTGCCGGGAATCTGTGCAGATGTTCCGGATATGAGGGACAACTGAGAGGAATCCGAAATTACTTAGACAGTAGAATTCCTGCAGATGACAGACAGTAAAGGGGTGAACTCATGGAACATAAAAAATATAATGTAGTTAATAAATCCGTTAGAAAAAAGATTCTATGCAGTTACTTCTTGGCAAACCGGTATATGTGGATGATATCACTCCCGGTGATGCACTTGTTGTGAAACTGCTTCGCAGTCCACATGCGAATGCTATTGTGGAGGATATAAATGTCTCCATAGCAAAAAAAATACCCGGAATAGTAGATATTTACACATGGCAGGATGTGCCAAATAGCCGGTTTGCAATAGCAGGACAGACATATCCTGAGCCGTCACCGTATGACAGACTCATTATGGATCGCCATGTGAGGTGTGTGGGCGATGTGGTTGCAATCATAGCAGCTGAGGATGAAAAGTCAGCAATCAAGGCTATGAAACTCATAAAGGTAAAATATAAAATCTTAGAGCCTGTTCTGGATTTCCGTAAGGCAAAGGATAATGATATATTGGTTCATCCTGAGGACGACTGGTTCCCACCGGTTCAGGTAGGAGGCGATCCAAAACGCAACCTGATAGCAAGCGATATAGGCGGTGATGGCGATGTTGATGCTGTTATAGCTGACTGTGATGAGGTACTGGAGAACAGATATCATATGAGAGCCTTTAACCAGGCTATGATGGAGACTTTTCGAACGTATACACACCTTGACCGTTATGGAAGGCTTCATGTAATTTCTTCTACACAGATCGTGTTTCATGTACGTCGTATTCTGTCAAGAGCGCTTGGCATTCCAAAGAGCAGGATCAGAGTGGAAAAACCACGTATAGGAGGCGGATTTGGAGCAAAGCAGACAGCGGTAAGCGAGGTGTATCCTGCATTTGTGACCTTGAAGACAGGACGTGCGGCCAAGATCATATTTACGAGACAGGAAAGTCAGATCGCAGGTTCACCGCGCCATGAGATGGAGGTGAGTGTTCGTCTGGGAGCAGACCGTGATGGACATATAAGGGGACTTGATCTGTATACGCTGTCCAACACAGGAGCGTATGGGGAGCATGGACCTACAACAGTCGGACTTAGCGGGCATAAGTCAATTCCATTATATACGGGAGGTCTTGAGGCATATAGGTTTGGATATGATGTTGTATATACGAACACTATGGCGGCTGGTGCATACAGAGGCTATGGAGCTACGCAGGGAATCTTCGCACTTGAGTCTGCGGTGAATGAGCTTGCGGAGAAATTGGGGATAGATCCGACTGTGATCCGTGAGCAGAATATGCTGCGCGAGGGAATGAAGATGCCTGCGTATTATGGTGAAACGGCAAATGCGTGTGCTCTTGACAGATGTATGGCCAGATGCAAGGAGATATTTAACTGGGATGATAAATACCCTGTCAGGGACATGGGAAACGGAAAAGTCAGGGCTGCAGGAGTGGCAATGGCCATGCAGGGTTCTTGTATATCGAATGTGGATGTAGGATCTGCAACGGTCAAGCTTGCGGATGATGGTACATTTAACCTGATAATCGGTGCTGCAGATATGGGAACTGGATGTGATACTATCCTTGCACAGATGGTTGCGGAGTGCATGGACTGCTCGGTTGATGACGTGGCGGTATTTGGAGCAGATACAGATGCTTCACCGTATGATTCCGGCTCATATGCTTCATCCACTACGTATGTAACAGGAAAGGCTGTGGAGCTAGCATGTGATAAATTGAAGAAGAAACTGTGCGCAATTGCAGCAGGAATGCTTGGATGTGAACAGGATGAAATGTATTTCGAAAAAGGCATGGCATATCGGACAGGAACAGATCAAAGCGTTTCTTTGGCTGATATAAGTGTTAAGGATCAGGTTGCAAATGATATTGCCGCTGTAGCTACAGTCTCTCATTCGTCTCCGGTTTCGCCTCCTCCATATATGGTCGGAATGGTTGAGATAGAACTTGACAGATATACAGGAGAAGTGAAGATATTGGATTATGCTGCAGTCGTGGATTGTGGCATAGCCATAAATCCGGCACTGGCACGTGTTCAGGCGGAGGGAGGCATAGTTCAGGGAATCGGACACACTCTGTTTGAGAACATCACCTACAATGCGAAGGGATGCCCGATAGAGTCGAGTTTCATGCAATACAAGATACCAACCCGTCTGGATATGGGACATTTGAGAGTGGAATTTGAAAACAGCTATGAGCCTACAGGTCCTTTTGGAGCCAAATCGATAGGGGAAATAGTTATCAACACTCCGGCACCTGCTATTGCACATGCCATATACAGGGCGACAGGTGTATGGCACAGAGAACTGCCGATCACACCGGAGAAGATTCTTATGTCCATGCCGGAAGAGTGATTGGAGATAACATAAGCAGAATAACAGAATCTGTAATATGAAAAAAATATACAGGAGAAAACAACAGATGAAAAATAAGTTTAAACTTTCAGAAACAGCATTCCAGCTTGATGGAAGGATGCCTCTTTCCCAGGCGATACCTCTTGGACTTCAGCATGTCCTTGCAATGTTTGTCGGAAATTTGACACCATTATTGATTATCACAGGAGCATGCGGACTGGTCGGTGGTGAATTTGCTGATCTTCAGCTTTCACTGCTTCAGAACGCAATGCTCATCGCTGGAGTTGTCACCCTGATACAGCTTTTCTCAATAGGACCTGTTGGAGGAAAGGTACCGATCATTATGGGTACATCTTCAGGTTTTATAGGAGTATTCAACAGCGTGGCGGCAACCATGGGCGGTGGAGTGCTTGCGTATGGTGCGATTATGGGGGCATCCATTATCGGTGGCCTGTTTGAGACTGTGCTTGGCTTTTTCCTGAAGCCATTGCGCAGGTTTTTCCCGGCTGTTGTAACAGGTACAGTGGTTTTATCCATTGGACTCAGCCTTATATCGGTGGGAATAAATTCGTTTGGAGGTGGAAATAATGCCGCAGACTTTGGCTCCATGGAGAACCTTCTGCTTGCATTATTTGTCCTTGTGGTTATTCTTTTCTTTAAGCACTGGACAAAAGGATTTTTAAGTTCGTCATCTATTCTTTTTGGAATAATCGCAGGTTATATCGCAGCGATCATAATGGGACTTGTTCTTCCGAGAACAGGTATAACTGCTGATGGTGTGGAATATACAAAAGCCTGGGTGCTGAACTGGGACAAGGTGAAAGATGCTTCCTGGTTTGCGATTCCACAGCTCATGCCTGTAAAACCGGTGTTTGATGTGCGCGCAATCCTTCCTGTGCTCATAATGTTTATTGTTACAGCGGTGGAGACTGTAGGCGATATATCAGGTGTTATGGAAGGTGGCCTTGGAAGGGAAGCCACAGACAAGGAGCTTTCAGGTGGTGTGATGTGTGATGGTCTGGGTTCATCTCTTGCAGCTGTGTTTGGAGTCCTTCCAAATACATCGTTCAGCCAGAATGTGGGACTTGTAGCCATGACTAAGGTCGTCAACAGATTTGCGCTTGCAACAGGAGCGATATTCCTGATATTATGTGGTCTTTGCCCTAAACTTGCAGCACTGGTATCGATCATGCCTCAGTCAGTGCTTGGCGGAGCTGCAGTTATGATGTTTTCTTCGATAGTTATCAGTGGTATTCAGCTCATAACAAAGGAACCATTAAGCGCACGCAACCTGTCCATAGTTTCGGTAGCACTGGGCGTGGGCTATGGAATGGGAGCCAATCCGGGTATTCTTGCAAATGCCCCTCAGCTGCTCCAGCTTGTTTTTGGAGGCTCAGGAATTGTTCCTGCGGCAATGGTTGCAATTCTGCTTAATATTATCCTGCCTAAAGAAAAGTAGTAATTGGGGACGCTCCTCGTTACAAAAGGAACGTCCCTGTTATATATAACAAAAAGTTGTGCTACAAAAGTAGTTGTTGATAACAAAAAAATATGCTAACATAAAAATAGTAGTTTTCGAATGTATGTTCGATATAGTATAATATATACTGTATATACATTTGAGACTGCTATTTTTTAGCTTGAAAATATATAGTAATAAAACATATTCGGTATGGAGGAGAAGTTATGTACCTTGTGATAGACGTAGGCGGAACATTTATAAAGCATTGTGTGATGAACAGAGATGCGGAGATCCAGGAGAAGAGCAAGGTTGCGACTCCGGGAAGATTTGGACATGGCCTTGAGAGTATTCAACAGGGATTGGATGCCTTTCTGGATATTCTTCAGGGGATATATGAAGACTACAAGAAAAGATTTGATATTCAGGGAATAGCCATATCACTTCCTGGACAGGTGGATGTGGATAACGGAATCTGTTATGCCGGCGGAGCGTTGCCATACCTTGACAAAGCACATGTAGGCGAGCTTGTAAGCGAGAGATGCGATGGACTTAAGGTAGCGCTTGAGAACGACGGCAAATGTGCAGCATTGTCGGAGATATGGCAGGGAAATGCAAAGGACTATAGCAGCGCAGTTGTATTGGTATTTGGCACAGGTGTCGGTGGAGGAATAGTCATAGACAGAAAGATACTCCACGGCAGAGGTATGGTTGCCGGTGAGATGTCGTACCTGTTTGAGGATGTGAACAGGGATAATATAGACAAACTTGTACCGCTTGAGGCGAATCTCAAGAATACAAAGAAACATGTAAAACTTCCGGACAATGTCACCTGGACGATGCAGGCATCGGTAAGCTCACTCAGAAGAGAGGTGGCAGCAGTCAAGGGCATGAGGGAAGATGAAGTGTCAGGTGAGATGATATATGAGTGGGAGACTGCCGGTGATAAGGCGGTCATAGATGTGCTTGAGGACTGGTATCTGAACATCGCGAAGCACTGCATGAATATACATGTCATTCTTGCACCGGACATCATACTCCTTGGAGGTGGAATCAGTGCGGAACCGAGATTCATACAGGGCGTGAAGAAGTACGTGGATAAGCTTGCAAAATTTTCAGTGATCTATAATGAGATGCAGGTTGGACTGTGCAAATTTGGCAACGATTCCAATCTCATAGGAGCACTTTTCAACTATCTTCAGAAGTATGAGGGTGCCCACTAGATAAGAAAACGGAGATCATATCAGGATGAAACACAATGACGGAAAAGAGACGGACATCAGAATGAAGCACAATGACGAAAAAGAGACTGACATCAGAATGAGCGCAGAAAAGAGTAAAGAAAGAAGCATAGAAAAAAGCAAAGAAAAATGCAAAGAAACGAATACAGAAAAGAACACCGATTATAGAAAAAAATCGCACGAGATGGATATGTTAAATGGTTCACTGGCGCTTAAGATGCTTATATTTGCCATGCCACTTGCCGCCAGCAGTATACTGCAGCAGCTTTTCAATTCGGCAGATGTAGCTGTGGCAGGAAGATTTGCAGGAAGTGATGCCCTGGCGGCCGTTGGAAGCAATGCGGCGGTTGTTGCCCTGTTTGTGAATGTGTTTGTGGGGCTTTCAGTGGGTGTGAATGTTCTTGTGGCCCATTATATAGGCCAGAACAAAAAAGATTCCATAAGCAGGTGTGTGCATACCAGCGTGAAGTTTGCCCTTATATGCGGAATAGTTATGCTTGTTGTGGGAATGTTTGTGGCAAGACCGATTCTTGAGGCCATAGATACCCCTGAGAGGGTGCTGGATCAGGCTGTACTTTATTTGAGGATATACTTTGTGGGAATGCCGTTTATCATACTTTATAATTTTGGAGCGGCTGTGCTCAGAGCTATAGGTGATACAAGGCGTCCGCTTTACTGCCTGATAGTTTCAGGTGTACTCAATGTTGTACTCAACCTGTTCTTCGTGTGTGTGTGTAAACTTGGAGTGGCAGGCGTCGGCATGGCAACGGTCATATCAAATGTTGTCAGTACGGGAATAGTCATGTATATATTGATGCATGAGGAAGGTCCACTCAGACTCGATATAAAGAATATACGAATAGATAAAGTGTGCCTGGGAAAGATACTCAGGATAGGAGCTCCATCAGCGATACAGACGGCAGTTTTCTCATTGTCAAATGTGCTGATACAGGGCGGAATCAACAGCTTTGGTCCTGATGCTGTGGCAGGCTCATCCACGGGTCTTAATTTTGAATATTTTGCATATTTTGTCATATCCGCATACGCACAGGCAGCAGTGACATTTGTGAGCCAGAATTATGGTGCAGGTGAGAAGGAGAGATGCAGAAAAGCTCTCAGGATTGCCATGTTAGAGGGCATGCTTATGACGGCTGTGTTCAGCAGTGTCATGATGATTTCAGGGGATTTTCTTGTGAGATTTTATACAACAGATACAGAGGTTATAAAGTATGCACTTATAAGAATGAAGCATGTCATGCTCCTTGAGGCGATGACAGGAACATATGAGATGACAGCTGCGGCACTCAGAGGCCTTGGCAGATCCATGCTGCCGGCTATTATAACAGTTGTGGGTTCAGTAGTGTTCAGGATCATATGGATATATACGGTGTTTGCGCGATATCATTCTTTTGGCATGCTTTTGAACGTGTATATAGTTTCATGGATAATAACAGGTACGGCGATGATAATCGCCTACATACTCGTATCGAGGAAAGTGCTGGGGCATACACGGGCCGGCGGGAAAGCTGCTGAGACGGCTGCTGTATAGTATGTGACCCAAGGCACATAAGCATCAGAAAGAGAAGATTAAGACTGAGCAAGAAGTGACAGGGGGATTGGCTGTGGATAGGGATAAGAAAGATAGAACGTATATTGCGATAGATCTGAAATCCTTCTTTGCATCGGTTGAATGTGTTGAGCGCGGACTTGATCCACTGACCACCAATCTGGTAGTGGCAGATGCGTCGAGAACAGAGAAGACCATATGTCTTGCTGTTTCCCCGTCGCTGAAGAGCTATGGTATACCTGGAAGAGCCAGACTGTTCGAGGTGGTGCAGAGGCTTAAGGAGGTCAATGCCAGCAGGAGAACACTTTCACCCGGTGGAAACTTTTCCGGGGAGAGCTGCGATTCCAATGAGCTTGCGGAGCATAATGAATTTGCGGTTTCGTATATAGCCGCTCCGCCACGTATGGCATATTACATGAAGTACAGTACGGATATATATAACATCTATCTGAAGTATGTAGCACCAGAGGATATGCATGTGTATTCCATAGATGAGGTGTTCATGGATGTGACGGATTATCTTGGGATATATAAGATGAGTCCGCACGATCTTGCCATGACGATCATACAGGATGTGCTTGCACAGACCGGTATAACAGCAACAGCAGGGATAGGAACGAACCTCTACCTGTGTAAGATAGCGATGGATGTTGAGGCAAAGCATATAGCCCCGGATAAGGATGGAGTCAGGATAGCAAGTCTTGATGAAATGTCGTACAGACAGAAGCTGTGGAATCACAGACCGCTCACAGATTTCTGGAGAGTGGGAAAAGGATATGCGAGAAAACTTGAGAGTCATGGACTTTATACAATGGGTGATATCGCCAGATGCTCACTGGGACATGACGATGAGTATTACAACGAAGATCTGCTGTACAGATTATTTGGTATAAATGCAGAGCTGCTCATAGATCATGCATGGGGCTGGGAGCCTTGTACCATTGCAGATATCAAGGCTTACAAGCCGGAGAGGAACAGCATAGGTTCAGGACAGGTGTTGTCATGCCCATACAAATATGAAAAAGCCAGACTTATTATCCGTGAGATGACGGATCTGCTCGTGCTGGATCTTGTGGATAAGAATGTCAAGACAGATCAGATGGTCATAACAGTGGGGTATGATATAGATAATCTCAAAAAGAACGCTGCGGGAGCGAAATTTTCCGGAGAGATACAGACAGATATGTATGGGAGAAAGATACCGAAAAGTGCCCATGGAACGGTGAATCTTGGAGAGTATACATCATCTACAAAGGTCATCATGGATGCGGTGACCGGATTGTTTGAAGAGATCGTAGATCCTTTATTGTATGTCAGAAGGATATATGTCACGGCGAACAATATCATATCGAATACTGCGGCACATGAGAAACAGTCAGCAAGGCAGCTCAGTCTGTTTGATGATTTTGGAGACGGGGCAGCAGAGACGGAGAAAAAGCAGCAGGATATGAAGCGGGAGCAGAGCATGCAGAAAGCGATGATAGAGCTCAAGAAGAAATTTGGCAAAAATGCAGTCCTTAAGGGAATGAATCTTGAGGAGGGCGGTACGACGATAGAGAGGAACGGACAGATAGGCGGTCACAAGGCTTAGGAGGGGCTTATGGAAGATAATTACGATGATATAATACAGCTTCCACATCACGTGTCCTCTGTTCATCCGCACATGTCTATCCATGACAGAGCAGCACAGTTTGCCCCATTTGCCGCACTCACAGGACATGGAGCAGCCATAGCGGAGACTGCAAGGCTCACCGATGAGAAGTTGGAGCTGGATGAGAGTCAGAAAATGGTTCTTGATCAGAAACTGTTGAATATAATGCATAATGCAGACAAAAAATGTGTGAGTATAGAGTATTTTGTAAAGGATGACAGAAAAGCCGGTGGAAGATACGAACATGTGTCGGGATATATACGCAATGTTGACGTATATGGGAAAAAGATAGTTATGGAAGACAGAACCGAGATACCGATAGATGATATATATGATTTAAATATTGATCAGAATGGAGATGTATATTTGCATGAATAGAGAGACTATGGTGATAGCACACAGAGGAGCGAGTGCCCTTGCGCCTCATGAGAATACACTTGAAGCGTTTCAGATAGCTATAGATCTGAAGGCGGATATGGCGGAGTTCGATGTGAGGAAAACCAGTGATAATATACTCATAGTATTTCATGATGGAACTATAGACGGCAGAAAGATAGGAGATATGACATACAACAGGATCAACGATATTGCATCAAAAGAAGGCTACAGAGTGCCTACACTTGACGAAGTCCTGGAACTCTGCAGCGGAAAGATATGTCTTGATATAGAATTAAAGGAGAGCGGATACGAGAGGCGTGTCATAGATCTTGTCAAGGGGAGATTTGGATACGGTGAGTTCTCGATAAAATCCTTCAAGGACAAAGTGTCGTACAATGTGAAGGCCATAGACCCGAGGATAAAGACCGGACTGCTCGTCGGTAAGAAAAAGGCTAAGCTCGGTGTCAGATTGAATGAGTATTTTCCTGAGAGAAGAATGAGACGGTGTAAAGCGGATTTTATATCGCCGAATTATCTTCTCTGCACGAAGAAATTTGTGAAGAGAATGAAGCGCAAGCACATACCGGTATATGTGTGGACTGTGAATGATCCACACTGGATGAGACGTATGTGCAGACTGGGCGTAGATGCAGTGATAACAGACCGCCCGGATATAATGCGTTGAAAGACCTAGAAATATTTGTTATATTATTCTATAGGTGGAGGAGTTGTACATAGGAGGATAATATGAGCAAAGTACTATACTTTGATTATGCGGCATTCTGCGTGTTTACTCTTATCATGGTCTCAGTCATCATGAAGAAGATGACCAGAGGAAAATTAAACAGGCAGTTTCAATTTGTGCTGACCATTGCAATGGTTGCCACAGCGTTTGATATAGGCGCCATCGCATTTGACAATATGGGTGAAAGGCATGTAGTCACCCAATACATATTCCATACGGGATATCTCTTTTTCCATGTCGTTTCATCGGCTATGTATGCCGCTTATGTGGTGAACATAGTGGATGCCATACATATATTCAGAGGTAAAGTGAAGAGTTTCATACTGGCACTTCCAACGTTGCTGTGCATGACCATGCTCGGAGTTAATTTTTTCACTCCGTGTGTATTCAGTATAGGCGGACAGGGAGAGTACAGAAGAGAGTTTTTCATGACATTTCTGTATGCTGCTGGAATATTTTATATGATTCTGGGCTTCATGGTTGTTACGAGATATCACAGGAGACTTACAAGAGGAAGATTTGTATCAACCATAGCGATATTCCCATTGGTTGTTGTTGCGGCCGTATTTCAGATGTTTAACCCGGATATTCCGATTGAGATGTTTGCAAATGCGATTGGATTACTGTTCGTTGCGTTGCTGATACAGAGTCCGGAGCAGGTTATAAGCAGTGCCACGGGCCTGAACAAGATCACAAGATACATGGACGACGTGAGAAATTCTCTGGATAATGGTCTTGATATAACGGTAGTTATGATAACTATGGAGAATGACAAGACTCTTCGCGGGATTCTGGGAGTTGAGGAATATCATAAGCTGCTCAGGGAGATCTCTGAAGACTTTTTAGAGTGGAGCAGACCATACGGATATGATGTTGAGTGGTATTATCTGGGAACCGGAATGTTCAGATGTGTCATGAACCAGCGTATCAAGGATCAGGCTGAGGATTTTGCGGAGCGGATAAACGAGAAGCTGAAGAAGGGATATAAGTATAATGATATGTTTATAAATCTATTGCCGATAATATGTATCACCAGATGTCCTCAGGATATAGAGGATGTTGACAGTGTGATGCGGTTTGGCGGTGAGCTTGCTGAGCACGAGTATACAGGCCGTGTTCTCTATGCCAGAGATATCTATAACAAGGAAAGATATGATCTGATGCGGGACATGGACATGATACTTGATAAGGCATTTGCCGAGAACAGGTTTGAGGTTTACTATCAGCCGATATACAGCATAGATTCTGGAAAGTATAACAGTGCTGAGGCACTTCTGAGATTAAATGATGATATGTATGGATACATTTCGCCGGAGATATTTATCCCTGCTGCGGAGGAGAATGGAATGATCCATAAGATAGGTAAGTTCGTTCTTGAAGAGGTGTGCCGTTTCATAACTGGAGAGAAATTCAAGAATCTCGGACTGGAATATGTTGAGGTGAATCTGTCGGTCATCCAGTGCATGAGCAGTGAGTTATCAGAAGACGTGCGGGCGGTGATGGAGCGTTACGGAGTCAGCAATGAGCAGATAAATCTTGAGATTACTGAGACTGCGGCTGCCTATGCTCAGACGACAATAATGGACAATATCAACAGTCTCACAGATTATGGTATTGCATTCTCACTTGACGATTTTGGAACAGGTTATTCCAATATGAAGAGGATAGCATCCATGCCGTTTGCGATAGTTAAGCTGGACAAGACATTTGCGGATATAGACACAGATGACAAGATGATGAAGGTTGTCAAGAACACCATAAGCATGGTTAAGGATATGAATATGAAGATCGTAGTGGAAGGCGTGGAGACGGAGGAATCCCTCAGGGAGTTCAGCAATCTTGGAGTGAATTACATTCAGGGCTATTATTTCTCAAGACCATTGCCACAGGATAAGTTCATATCAGAGGTGAAGAGAGTTAACCAGAGCTAAGAGAAAGGACGGCGTATGACAGATATAGAGAACCGGGTCGTTGATGAGGTAGAGAAGGTCGTAAAGGGAAAAAGAGATATAATAATCAAGGTCTATGCTGCCATACTTGCGGGTGGACATATACTGCTTGAGGATATCCCGGGTGTGGGCAAGACCACTCTTGCAACGGCATTTGCCAGAACTCTGGATATGAAATATAACAGAGTCCAGTTTACACCGGATGTTCTGCCGAGTGACATAATGGGATTTTCCATGTACAATGCAAAAAGCGGTGAGTTTGAGTACAGAGAGGGTTCAGCGTTCTGTAATCTGTTCCTTGCGGATGAGATAAACCGAACATCGCCTAAGACTCAGTCGGCACTCCTTGAGATCATGGAGGAAAAACATGTGACAGTCGATGCTGTTACAAGGGAACTTCCACAGCCTTTCACGGTCATGGCAACCCAGAATCCGGTTGGTTCGTCGGGAACGCAGATGCTTCCGGAGTCCCAGCTTGACAGATTCATGGTGAGACTTTCCATGGGATACCCATCCCACGAGGCTGCGGTGCAGATACTTAAAGGTCAGGAATTTGTACCTATGGACAGTGTAGAGAGAATAGTGACGAGAGATGAACTGATAGGTCTTCAGGATAAGGCGAGAACTTTGAGTGTGCATGATTCAATATTTGATTACATAGTGACTCTGGTTGAGGCTACCAGGGAGAGTGAGCTCTTCTCGATGGGAGCAAGTCCGCGAGGCGCAAATGCACTTCTGCGGATGAGCAGAGCAATGGCGGTGCTCTCTGGAAGAGAATATGTTGTGCCGGGAGACATAGCAGAGGTGTTCAACGACGTGCTTGGGCACAGGGTAAAGCTTGCAGCCCGTGCCAGAGCTAATGGAATGACTGTCGCAGAGGCTCTGGATGAAGTGAGAAGTCAGGTTAAGGTTCCAAGGACTTAGAACTGAGAACATAAGAGATATAAGTAAAGGAGGATCAGCGGATGAAGTACGCATGGCATGTATTCAAATACATTCTCGTGTTTGTTATAAATCTGTTGATCCTTCTTTTTGTGCATTCATATTTTAATTTCATAGTTATGATACTGATGATAGTTCTGCCGGTCGTGTCAATAGTATGCACCTTTGTGCTTTCAAGGCATTTGACTGTAAAGTTTGGCGGCGGGGAGCAGAACCTTACGGTGGACTCGCCATTTCTCGTATCGGTTGTGCTCGACAACAGCAGCATTATTCCGAATATGAACACAGAGATAGAGATAAGCATGGAGAATGATCTTTTCCATACAAATGGCAGGCATACGCTGTGCATACCTGCATATTCGCGCAGTGCGAATGTGGTGGACTACCAGATAGCCCAGTCGTATGTAGGTGCACTGGAGGTGAAAGCGGACAGAATATGTGTTACTGACTGGCTTGGATTTGTGAGGATAAAGAGCAAATGCAACTCGGTAAAAGAGTACAAGGTTTTCCCTTCCGGAACGGTTGATGTGGAGGCGGATATGACCGCGGTTTCACAGGGGATGAACGAGGCTGAGGAGAGCCGGAAAAAAGGCCATGATTTCTCCGAGGTTGTGGATGTGAGAGAATACCAGCCGGGGGATAAGCTTCAGAATATACATTGGAAGCTGTCAGCAAAAAAAGACGTGCTGATGGTAAAGGACAGAGAGAGCATGTCGTCAAGCCAGCTCATGATATTGGTAGAGCTTGCCGATGATGAGACACATATATTGAATGATGTACTGAAATCCGCCTACGGCATGGCTGTAAGTCTGTTGGATGAACAACTGCCGTTTACATTCTATTACTGGAGCGGCGCGCAGGGCGATATAGTCAGGACTTCGATAGACAGCAGGGATGATCTCGCTGAATGGATGGAGAAGATCTTTTATGAGCAGGCGTATGCAGATTTTGGCTATGGGTTATCGATGCTTGAGAAGAATCTGGATTCTGACAGAAGGATCATAGTTGTTTCCGGCGATATGAGAGCGGATGGCAATGTAGTGTTTACATATGGAGATCGTGTGAAAGGATACATAATTGGGTAGAATCTTTGGTAAAAAAAGAAAACTGAAGACAGGAAAGCGGTAGAATTCTGTGAAGGTGTAAGGCTGCTCAACGATCCGGAGATCACAGATGGAGGCAGAGAAGGCGCGGATTACAGAAAAAGAAAGCTGCGCAGAAGAAAATCGGACAGCAGAGGTATTGCTACAAAATGCCTGCTGGAGATATTTATCATAGGTGGTTCAATGTGCGGCTTTTTGTCGTGTATAGATATGGCGTACGGTGTTCCCGTTATATTTCTGGCGTATGCGCTGCTGGCCATGTACTTCTGTGGTCTGTTCAAATCAGGCAAGGTGTGGGTGAGAGATGTTGGATATGTAATATTTCTTGTCGCTTTTGTCCTGTTCATCATGCTTCTCAGACGTTATATAAACAGTGGATTTTATGCTATCGTAAATGAGTTTCTGGATCATGTGACTGATTATTATGGAGCCCAGGAGGTTAAGGTATTCTCCGAGACTTTGTCCAACAGGATGCTCACTGTTCCTGTGGCAGCCATCGCTATAGGTTGTGTAGAGATAATAATCCTCAACATTTTCCTTAACACGAATATGAGTGTGTTCTGGGCAGTGTGGTTTTCACTTCCTGTGTTTATATTACCATTGTTTTTCAGGCTTGAGCCGGATGTTATTTACATGTTCATGGTATCCACAGGACTTTTGGGAGTTATCTGCCTTAAGGGAAATGGTCACTTCCGTATAACTGACAAGGACAGTACGTTTGAATATGATGAGAAGAAGCGAAGATTCAGTTACAGGCATAGTGACAGGGCGTCTCTGCAGCTTGCGGCCGGTGTGGCGGCTGTATGTATATTGGTGGGAAGTGCGGTTATTCTTGTCAAGCCGCAGCAGACTTATCTGTACAGGTATCGTGATAGCTCGGCGAAGAACAAGATCGAAGGCCCGCTTGGAAACCTCATCATGTATGGATTTGAATCCCTAAGGAATTCGGCGAATACCGGAGGACTGGCGAATGGAAAGCTTGGAGGCGTGTCGGATGTCACACTTGATGGACAGACGGATCTGGTAATCACATTTGCACCATATAGCACAAACAGGATCTATCTGAAAGCGTTCGTTGGTGATGAGTATAGCTGGGATCATTGGGACAGAGATAAGGATGGCGACTATCCGTCACCGGTCAATTCTGAAGGACATGCCAGAGGACGAATGGATATACAGAACATAGATGGCGCCGGAGATCTAAAATATTACCCTTACTACACTGATATAGAAGCCATGAATACTTACAAAGAGGGCGATTCATTGTACAGTGTGGAGTACAGTCCATCCGCTCTGGCTGAGCCGGTTATGTCGTCGGTGGATGACAAGTATCTTGAGATTCCAGAGGAGAATATGGATTCAATACGAAGATTCTGTGAGAGCGCAGGAATCACGGAAAAAGACAGTGTGGATAATTTGTTGCAGAAGGTGTATATATACTTCCTGGAGAATTATCCGTACACACTGCATCCGGGAGCCACGCCGAGGGATGAGGATTATGTCAATTATTTCCTTGATACCACGAAGAAGGGTCTGTGTGCCAATTATGCCACTGCGGGGGCGCTGATCCTGAGATACATGGGGATACCCACAAGATATGTGGAGGGGTATGCCGTGGATTACACCGAGGTCCTTGACGGAACAATGCTCGATGAAGAACAGTTCAGTTACGATGATTATTATTCAGGCTCATCAGAGCTTGGAAGAACGGCTGTTGTTCAGGTGGATGTGGACGATGGCGGAGCTCATGCGTGGATAGAGGCGTTCATACGTGGCAGATGGCAGGTCGTGGAGCTGACACCTCCGTCGAGTGAAGATGAGGATGAGACCCAGGATGATTTCTGGTCCAGATTTGGAAGATGGCTCGTAGGTGATGACAGCGGAGATACCGGAACAGATACGACCGGCACAGCATTTTCACTTGGAAATGCCGTGTGGATAATATATGTTCTGGCGGGATGTATAGCATTTGCAGTGCTCTTGTTTGTGGGACGTATAGCAGTCAGGAAGATAGTTCGTTTTGTGGGTTATCACAGGAGAGATAAGACTGGAAATGTGATAGCTTACTATAGGTATATGTGTGATTATGCAAGACTTGCGTCGGATGATTTTTCGAAGGCGGGAAATCACAGGCAGCAGCTTGAATATTTCTGTAAGGGCGCAGATCCGGCGGAGACTGAGGACCTTGCGGCATATATGGAAGGCATAAGCTATGGCGGCGAGGTGTCCGGGGACGAATATGTACAGCGTATGGGAGAACTTCGGGTGCTGTTCAGGAGCTTTAGGAGACAGGTTCCTTTTATGAAGAGGATATACATATTCCGAATGTTGTAGTATAGTTGACAGGTAGCAATGGATAATGGAGGTATAAGAGATGCTTGGAATCATAGGTGCGATGGACGAGGAAGTCGCAAGACTGAAAGAGATGATAGATGGGCTCCAGGTCACAGACAAGTGTGGCATGAGCTTCTACAAAGGACAGATAGAAGGAACGGATGTCGTGGTCGTAAAGTGCGGTGTCGGCAAGGTCAATGCGGCCATGTGTACCCAGTCGCTGATCGACATGTATGGAGTGTCAGCTATCATCAACACCGGAATAGCCGGATCACTGGATGCTGACATAGATATAGGAGACATCGTTCTGGCTACGGATACCGTGGAGCACGATATGGATGTATCCGCCCTTGGATATGAGCCGGGTGTGATCCCTGATACAGAGCTGAGCGTGTTCAAGACCAGCGATGAGCTGCTTAAGATAGCACAGGACTCAGTGGATGCAGCAAATATAGAAGTCAAGGTGTTCACTGGAAGAGTGGTGAGCGGCGATCAGTTTATCTGGAGCAAGGACAAGAAGAAATGGCTTGTGGAGACATTTGGTGGAAGATGTGCAGAGATGGAGGGCGCGGCCATAGGACATGTTGCAGTGCTGAATAAGGTTCCGTACCTTGTTGTCCGGGCCATATCGGACAAGGCTGATGACAGTGCAGAGATGGATTATCCTACATTTGCGGCAAAGGCTATAGAGAACAGTGTAAACATGATGACAGAGATAATAAAGAGATATGAGGTGAAGTAGACATGGATAAGATAGCAAGTTTTCAGATAAATCATCTTCTCCTGAATCCGGGCATTTATGTGTCGAGAAAGGATAAGGCTGGGGATCAGATCCTCACAACATTTGACATAAGGATGACAAAGCCGAATTATGAGCCGGTTATGAACACTGCGGAGGTTCATACCATAGAGCATCTCGGTGCGACATTCTTGAGAAATAATGAAGAGTATAAGGACAGGGTCATATACTTTGGACCTATGGGCTGCAGGACGGGATTTTATCTCATACTCGCAGGCGATTATGAGTCGAAGGATATAGTGGAGCTTATGATATCAATGTTCGAATTCATAAGACATTATCACGATCCGATCCCTGGAGCAAATCCAAGAGAGTGCGGCAATTACCTGGATATGAATCTCGGTATGGCGAACTATCTTGCAGAGAAATTCCTGTCACAGGTTCTGTATGATATAGATGACAGCAGACTTAATTATCCAGAGGGTTAAATTCCAATTTACAAATGAGATCAAAATATACAGACCATGTAAAAAACGGGTGATTTTCAGTGGAAATTCGCTTTGTTGAGGAATGTTTGCCATTCTATTGACAATGAAGCTTGCGTGCTTTTTAATGCACGTAAGCTTTTTTTGTGCACATAAAACAGCTAAACAGATTCATGAAGACGGCTCTTACCGGATACGGTTATGAATGGGCTGAAACTCAAACAGAAAGGAAGAGATTATGAAAAGATTGTATGTATATAAGATTCTGCTGGCTGTTCTTCTGGCCGTATGTGTGGCCGGTGTGGTTTTTTATCATAGGTTCAGTACAAGGTCAAGTGCTGACGAACTGTATGCCGGGGAGAAAAGCAGGCATACTGATGTTATGGCCACCTCAACGGATGGAATTGCGGCTATGGCCGGATATGAGATAAGTTATGAAGATGTGGACTGCATCCTAAGCGGCGATGTGGTGTTTTACAATGGGATGCCATACACGAGGCATTACACGGTGCATAAGGATGGTGTAGAGTACAGGGCATACTGCGGCGATCATAAGAAATATGAAGTTAAGAGCACGGACAAGGTGGCATTTTCCGTGACAAATGACAGACTGCTTCAGAAAGCGTTTCTGTATGGACCGGGAAGTGAATATGAGTGGTCTGGTTTTAAGGGGGTGTCCGCAGATCACAGACAGCTCATCATGACACTGACTTTGAATTATATAAGACATGGACAGTATTTTGACGTTATAGACGAATTCTATAAATACATATCGGAGACAAAGCGAGATGAGATCGTCCTTCAAGGAGATCAGGCAGATATAGAGATAATAGATGATGGAAGCAAAGAGAATTACGGTAATTATGTAAGTCTTAAGGATTATACCGGTTATGTGGACAAGAAGACTGGTGAGAAGAGAAGAAGAACCAGGATAATGAGGTGTAAGGCAGATGCTGAGAATGGAGTGAGGATCTCGGTACCGGCGGATACATGGCTCCATATCAGGAAAAGCGGAGAAAAGGAGTTCACCATCCACAAGACAGGTAAGGTAACTATAATGGGAGGCGACAGATTCTTTTTCAGTGCTGAGAAGGCTCATAAGGGAACGGGCACAGTAAAGTCTGGTAAAGGGATCCCCGGAGTTACAGTGTATACTGTAGATTCCACTCAGGTAGATGATGACCAGCAGTTGTTATTTGGAACGGTAGCTTCAAGCAGTATTTCTATGGATATTGAATGGACGGGAGAGAAGCCTGTTCTTGGAAAGTTCAGTCTGCACAAGACCGACAGAGATTCCGGCGCCGGTGTGGGAGAAGCTCTGTACAATATTGAGATGGAAGTGAAAAACGGCACACAGAGTCTGCGCACTCTGGTGGCTCAGATAGAGACTGATGAGAATGGACATGGTATAGTTGTGATGTCAGAATATGGCGGACTTGGAACCTATGAGATCACAGATATGCCGTTCGGAACATACAGGATATATGAGGAAAGGGCTCCGTACAACTATGAGAGAAACAGTGCTGTGGCACAGCTCGTTATAAACGAAGAAGGAGAATTCCTGTCCGTGGATGGCAAGGAGGTCAGTACATCCACGGAGCTTGAAATAAGCTGGGAGACTTGGGACAAGGTGATCTCAGGCAAGATTGATCTGAGCATATACAAACAGGATGTGGAGACGGGAGATAAATCTCAGGGAGATGCTGTCTTGTCAGGGGCTGAGTTTACAGTCAATTATTACAGGAATTTTTATAATTCCGTGGACGAGCTTCCAGAGAAGCCGGATCAGAGCTGGACGCTTAAGACGGATGACAGCGGTAAGTGCGGCCTTGAGGATGTGGTTTTGCAGACGGGAACAATCACGGTTCAGGAGACAAAAGCCCCAGAAGGGTACACGCTTGTGAATTCAATATTTAAAAGCACAAAGAATGGCAATATTATAAAGGATAGTTCAGATGGAATATATCTGGACAGAATAGAACAGGATGGCGACACTGTTCGTCTGGTAAATGGCTACGAGCTTGTGGTCGGGAACCATGTCGTAAGAGGTGACTTCAAATTCAAAAAAGTGGTTGCCGAGGATGGGACAGCGATCGCAAATGTGAGATTCCTCGTCGAGAACTCCGATGGCACCCAGTCTGCGGAGATAACAACTGATGCCAATGGCGAATACTCCAGTTCTGCGGATGATATCTGGTTTGGGGATGGAAAGCCGGACAAGACCAAAGGGTCACTGCCGTACGGAGAGTACACATTGACAGAGCTTCGTTGTGATGCAAATAAGGGAAAGTATAAGAGCATTGCTCCGATAAAATTCAAAATAGATTCAGATGAGTGCGTGCTTGATCTTGGGGACATAGTTGATGAGAGGATGCCGGAGATAGAATCTGTAGCGAAGAACAGTGAAGACGGATCGAAGTTCATTGATCCGGATGCGGAAACTGTAGATATCACGGACACGGTGAGTATGAAAGGGCTGGATATCGGGCACAGATACAAACTGAGCGGAAGCGTTGTCTCACAGGAGTCGGGCAGACCGCTTGGGGCAGATGGATCAACGTCAGAGAAATGTTTTACCGCAGATGCAGAGGAGATGACGGTGGATGTGAATTTCAGGTTTTCGACTGACAGCATAAGTGGTTCGGCTCTTGTCTGCTATGAGGTGCTTACGGATGAGGATTATGAGGGAGAGGTCGTAGCTTCACATGAGGATGTGAACCTTGCTTCACAGACAGTTTATACAAAAGAAAAAGAGAAGATCAGAGGGAGCATAAGTGTCCACAAGACGGATGATATTCTGGAGACACCTCTTGCGGATGCGGAGTTCACATTGTATAGGGCATCTGATCATGAAAAGCTCATGACAAAAAAGACTGACAAAGCCGGCAGTGTAGAATTCACCGGACTCGAGCCGGGAGAGTATTATATAAAGGAGACCAGAACTCCCAAGGGTTATATTGCCGACCCGGGGGTAAATTCCATACCGGTGAGCGTGCCGGAGAGTGCAGATGAGCCACCGGTGATAAATGTCAAAAATCACTATGGCATGGTGCATATACTCAAGACGGATCAGGAGGAGGGCAGTCCGCTTGCCGGGGCTGTGTTTGGCATATATGATGACCGGGGTGCTCTGATCGCAAAAGCTGAATCGGAAGAAAATGGACAGGCTGTATTTTACGGACTTGCCAGAGGCACGTATAGCATAGAGGAGTTAGCTGCCCCGGAGGGTTACGAAAAAACAGACAAAAAAATTCAGATAGACACATCAAAAAGTGAATATACCATGGATGATCCGGTGATCATAACAAATCAGAAAATAAAAGAACATCCATCACCCGACACGCCAAACACTCCTGATACGCCGGACACCGGAGATCGGGATCCTGTTTCGAAGGTCATACTGCTTATGTGCTTTGCCGTAGTTTCGGTTGCGGGAATCGTATTTTACAGGAAAAAATTTACCGGAGAATCAAAATGACAGTAATAATAACATGGGACAATGTGGTTGACCTTTAGATTTATAAGTGATAACATACAAAATGGACTTGTATAAATAATAAATATCACGTGAGGTGCGAAAGATGAGTAAAAGTTTTGATGATTTATTGGCAAAGGTTTCACAGTGCAGCAGAAAGACAGTTTCAGTTGCAGTAGCACAGGATGCGCCTATTCTTGAGGCTATAAAGGCTGCAAAGGAGAAGGAAATCGCAGACGCTATACTTGTAGGTGACGAGGCTAAGATCAGAGAGATCGCAGATCAGATAGGTATGGATCTTACAGGTTATGAGATCATAAATGAGCCGGATGATATTGAGGCTTCACTTAAGGCAGTGAAACTTGTTCATGATCATAAGGCTGACATGTATATGAAGGGACTTCTCTCAACAAAGGATTTCCTGAAGAGTGTCCTCAACAAAGAGGTTGGCCTCAGAAATGGTAAGCCACTTTCACATGTATGTGTATTTGAGATCCCTGGTATTGACAGACTCCTGTACCTTACAGATGTTGCGTTCATGACTTATCCTTCACTTGAGGAGAAGAAGTCGATCATAGAGAACTCTGTAGAGGTTGCTCATGCGTGCGGAATACCTTGTCCAAAGGTTGCTCCACTTGCAGCAGTAGAGGTTGTAAATCCTAAGATGCCTGTAACAGTAGAGGCTGCTGAGCTCACAAAGATGAACGAGAACGGTGAGATCACAGGCTGTATAGTTGACGGACCTCTTTCAATGGATCTTGCGATCGAGCCAGAGGCAGCTATCCATAAGGGAGCTACAGACAGAAAGATCGTTGGAGATGCCGATATCCTTCTGTTCCCAGACATACATGCAGGTAACCTTGTATACAAGACACTTGTTCATACAACAAAGTGTAAGAACGGATGTATCATAACAGGTACAGATGCTCCTGTAATCCTTACATCAAGATCAGATACATTTGAGGTTAAGCTCAACTCAATAGCACTTGCAGCAGTGTTGCAGAGTCACTTAAGGCAAACAATAAGCCATACATAAAAAACATTTGGAGGTTTAAAAAATGTCATATAAGATTCTTATAATAAACCCAGGTTCAACATCGACAAAGATCGGTGTGTTCGAGGACGAGACACTTCTGTTTGAGGAGACACTCAGACATACAACAGAGGAGCTTGCAGGCTTCAATATGATAGTAGATCAGAAGGACTTCAGAAAGAAGGTTATTCTTGATGTCCTTGCTGAGAAGAACTTTGACATCAAGACACTTGATGTATGTGTAGGACGTGGTGGAATGCTCAAGCCAATCCCAGGCGGTACATACGCAGTAAGCGATGACCTTCTTGAGGATCTTAAGATCGGTAAGCAGGGCCAGCATGCATCAAACCTTGGTGGTATCCTCGCAAGAGAGATCGGTGATGAGCTCGGAGTTCCTTCATACATCGTAGATCCAGTCGTTGTTGATGAGCTTATGCCATCATCAAGACTTTCAGGAGTACCTGAGCTTCCAAGAATAAGCGTGTTCCATGCACTCAACCAGAAGGCAGTAGCCAAGAGATATGCAAAGGAAGTTGGCAAGAAGTACACAGACCTGAACCTCATCGTAGTACATATGGGTGGCGGTGTATCAGTTGGTGCCCATGATCACGGTAAGGTAGTAGATGTATACAACGCACTTGACGGTGACGGTGCATTCTCACCAGAGAGAGCAGGTGGCGTTCCTTCAGGAGCACTTGTAAAGATGTGCTTCTCAGGCGAGTATACACAGGCTGAGGTTATGAAGAAGCTCGTTGGAAAGGGCGGCTTCAACGCTTACATCGGAAGCAACGATGCAAGAGATCTTGAGAAGCTTGTCAATGAGGGCGATGAGCATGCAAAGCTTGTTCAGGATGCATTCTATCAGCAGGTTGCCAAGGATATAGGTGGTATGGCAACAGTTCTCAGAGGAAAGGTTGATCAGATCATCCTCACAGGTGGAATCGCATATTCAAAGCACACATGCGAAGAGCTTGAGAAGAGAGCAGGATTTATCGCTCCATTTACAGTATATGCAGGAGAGGATGAGCTTCTTGCACTTGCTCAGGGCGCACTCAGAGTCATGAATGGCGAAGAGGAGCCAATGAAGTATTAAGAGAAAAGTGATTTTCAGATAAAAAGTTCATGGCATATAACAGAAATTGCCATTATAACATAAGCCGTATTGTTAATAATACTAACAAGACGAAAGTCTTAAATAATTATTTCAATATGGAGGTACAGGGTTATGGCAAGTTCAAACTCTAACAAGACAAGTGTTCCAGAGGCAAAGAGTGCTATGAACAAGTTCAAGATGGAGGTAGCCAAGGAGATCGGTGTTGATCTTAAGGATGGCTACAATGGAGATTTAACATCAGCTCAGTCAGGTTCAATCGGTGGCGAGATGGTTCGTCAGATGATCAAGAGACAGGAAGAGCAGATGTCAGGAAGATAAGCCTGGCTTATAATCTCCGTTAGATCTACGAACAAAAAGAAGACCTGGTGTATGATCCATACATCAGGTCTTTTGTGTCGTGAAAACTTTGTATTATAATAATAGTATAATGGACTGGACAATCATTTGCACATTATGATATAATCGATGATTGATGTGGACTTTGTCCACACATATAAACAAGAAAAAGATAAATGGATGCTATCTGAGTGCCTTAATTGTAGGGCTTAAGGCACCATTTGCACATTTCAAGGAGGAAATAAAAAGATGAGTTTCACAGTAGAAAAGCTTGAGCACAGCATGGCAAAGCTTACAATCACAGTACCTGCAGCAGATTTTGACAAGGCAATGACAGCAGCTTACAACAAGACAAAGAACAGATTCAATGTTCCAGGCTTCCGTAAGGGCAAGGTGCCAATGGCATTCATCGAGAAGATGTATGGCCCGGAAGTATTCTATGAGGATGCTGCAAATGCAATGATCAACGAGTATTATCCAAAAGAGGCTGTAGCTTCAGAGCTTGAGATCGCATCACAGCCAGTTATTGACGTAATAGAGATGGGCAAGGGCAAGGATTTCGATTCACAGCAGAGGTTGCTGTAAAGCCTGAGGTTACACTTGGCGATTACAAGGGAATCGAAGTTGAGAAGATCGACGTTGAAGTAACAGATGATGAGGTTCTTGAGGACATCAAGAAGGAGCAGCTTCAGAACGCAAGAAAGGTACTCGTAGAGGGAAGAGCAGCACAGCTTGACGACGAGGTTACTCTTGACTTCGAGGGTTTTGTTGATGGTGTTCCATTTGATGGTGGAAAGGGTGAGAACTACAAGCTCGTTCTTGGCTCACATTCATTCATCGATACATTTGAGGATCAGCTTGTTGGTAAGAACATCGGAGAGGATGTTGAGGTTAACGTAACATTCCCAGAGGATTACCAGACTGAGGAGCTTGCAGGAAAGCCGGCAGTATTCAAGTGCAAGATCAACTCTATCACAGAGTCACAGCTTCCAGAGCTCAATGATGAGTTCGCAAGCGAGGTAGGCGGATGCGATACACTTGACCAGTACAAGGAAGAGGTAAAGCAGAAGATACTTGCAAAGAAGAACAGAGACGCTGCAAACGAGAAGGAAGCAAAGGTTCTTGACAAGGTTATCGAGAACGCAACTATGGATATTGCAGATGCACAGGTTGAGGATATGCAGAAGAGAATGAAGGATGAGTTCGCTCAGACACTTCAGTATCAGGGAATCAGCCTTGAGCAGTATATGCAGATCGTAAACGTTACAGAGGAGTCTCTCATGGAGAGAATCAAGCCGGACGCACTCAAGAGAATCCAGCAGAGAGCAGTTCTTGAGGCTGTAGTAAAGGCTGAGAACATTGAGGCTACTGACGAGGAAGTTGACGAGGAGCTTTCAAAGATGGCAGCTCAGTACCAGATGAAGCTTGAGGATATCAAGGGATTCATGGGCGACGCAGAGAAGGACAGCATCAAGAAGGATGTAGCAGTTAAGAAGGCTGCAAAGCTTCTTGTAGATGAGTCAAAGGAAGTTTAATATTTTAACAGACAGATTGGCTTGATATGTATTGGAGGTAGATAACATGGCATTGGTACCATACGTTGTAGAACAGACTAGCCGCGGAGAGCGAACATACGATATTTATTCTAGATTGCTGAAAGACAGAATCATCTTTCTTGGAGATGAGGTAAATGATGCAACTGCAAGCCTTGTTATAGCACAGTTGTTATTCCTTGAGTCAGAGGATCCTTCAAAGGATATCTCGTTATATATCAACAGCCCGGGTGGATCAGTTACAGCCGGAATGGGAATATATGACACAATGAGATATATCAAGTGTGATGTTTCAACAATATGCTGTGGAATGGCAGCGAGCATGGGAGCATTCCTTCTTGCAGGAGGAACAAAGGGCAAGAGATATGCGCTTCCAAACTCGGAGATCATGATACATCAGCCACTTGGTGGAACTCAGGGGCAGGCAACAGAGATAGAGATCGCAGCCAGACATATATTAAAGACAAAAGAGAAACTCAACAAAATGCTGAGTGAGAATACAGGAAAACCACTTGATGTTATCGCGGCAGATACAGATCGTGATAACTGGATGACTGCTGAGGAGGCTTGTGCATACGGCCTTATCGACAGCGTTATAACAAACAGATAATACAGATAGAGATATCTGATATGTAGAAGATGTATCAGTTGGTTGGAGCCAGCCTGCAGAACCGGCGGTGTATTCGCAGATTCTGGAAAAGACTGGCTCCAGACAATTATAAATAGTGAATAATCGAGGTATTGTAATGGCAGATCGTAGTGACGAGAGAAAACAGCTCAGATGTTCTTTCTGTAATAAGACACAGGATCAGGTTAGAAAACTCATAGCCGGACCTGGGGCTTACATATGTGATGAATGCGTAGAGATATGCTCAGAGATAATAGAAGAAGAACTGGTTGACGCAGGACTTGATTCAGATGGTGATATCAATCTGTTAAAGCCAAAGGAAATAAAAGAATTTCTTGATGAGTATGTAATAGGTCAGGAAGAGGCAAAAAAGGTACTGGCGGTTGCCGTGTACAACCATTATAAGAGAATACTTGCGCAGAAGGATTTTGAGGTTGAATTACAGAAGAGTAATATCCTCATGGTTGGCCCAACGGGATCAGGTAAGACATATCTTGCCCAGACCCTTGCAAAATTGTTAAACGTTCCTTTTGCAATAGCAGATGCTACAACTCTCACAGAGGCTGGATATGTAGGAGAGGATGTTGAGAACATTCTCCTGAAGCTTATACAGGCCGCTGATTATGACATAGAGAGAGCTGAGCATGGAATAATCTATATTGATGAGATAGACAAGATCACAAAGAAGAGCGAGAACGTATCCATAACCAGAGACGTGTCGGGTGAGGGCGTTCAGCAGGCTTTGTTAAAGATAATAGAGGGCACTGTGGCTTCAGTTCCACCTCAGGGTGGAAGAAAGCATCCGCATCAGGAGCTTATCCAGATCGATACGACCAACATATTATTCATATGTGGTGGTGCGTTCGAGGGACTGGAGAAGATCATAGAGAACAGAGTTGGCCAGAAATCAATTGGCTTTAATGCAGAGGTTATAGAGCAGTCAGAGCAGGACGTTGGACAGCTCCTCAAGCAGGTTATGCCACATGACTTTGTAAAGTATGGACTTATTCCTGAATTTGTGGGAAGAGTTCCTGTTGCAGTGACTCTGGATCTTCTGGATGAGGATGCACTTGTGAGAATACTGACAGAGCCAAAGAGTGCAATATGCAAGCAGTATAAGAAGCTTTTTGAGCTTGATGGAGTTCAGCTTGAGATAGAGGATGATGCACTCAGAGAGATAGCAAAGGAAGCTATGGAGCGTAAGACCGGAGCTAGAGGACTTCGAGCTATCATGGAGAATGCTACACTTAATCTTATGTACGAGATCCCTTCAGATCCAACTATAGAGAAGTGTGTTATTACCAAGGGTGTCATAACAGGCGATGAAGAACCTGTACTGACTTACAGAGATCCATCAGAGGATACAGACCTTCCTAAGAAAAAGGTAAGGAAGAAAAAGGCAAATACAGATAACGGCGAGAGTGCATAGTCATTATTGCCGAAATGAGACGTTACAACGCTGACATACATTTGCGCCCTTATAAGCCTTTAAATGTGCAGTGTTGATAACGTCTTATTTTTTAATGATATATACGGAGATAACAGGTATGAATGAGAAAATGTTAGAGATGACAATGATTAGTCTTGACGATGGCGTGGTTATGCCGGAATTGTCCTTCTATCTTGATGCGACAACGCGTGAAGCCTGCGAGGCGGTGGGACATGCAGTCAAGAATGAGGAATGTATATTTCTGGCAAATCCTGTTCATAAGAACGGCGATAAGACAGTTTCGTTTTATGAGATAGGTGTCATAGCCAGGATAAAGCAGTTTGTCAGACTTCAGAACAAGGGCATGAGAGTTCTCATACAGACTGAGAAGAGAGCGCGCCTTGTGGATTACAGCAAGGATAAATATTATGTGTGCCACGTGACAGATGTGGAGGAGACTAACGACATCAGCGAGGATGAGGAGAAGGCTATACAGAGCATACTCAAGGAAAAGCTTAAGGAAGCATTTGACGAGGGTATAGTGAAGAACAACGTTCTGTACAGGGAGATACGTTCATTCAAGTCTGTCAGAAAGCTGGTTGACAGCATGGCCGACTATGTGAATATATCTGATGACAACAGGCAGGAGCTTCTGGAGATGTTAGATGTCAGAAGCCGCGCTATGAGGTTGATACAGATAATGGAGGAAGTTCTCGGAATCGGCAAGATCAAGAAAGAGATCATGGAAAAGGTCAATCAGGAGACCGCTGAGAATCAAAGAAAGTATGTGCTCAGAGAGCAGATGTCCGTTATCCGTAAGGAGCTTGGTGACGACGGCGTAGATGCAAATGTCAGAGAATTCCAGAAGAGACTCGATGAGGCGGGCTGCAGCCAGGAAGTATACGATAAGATAGAAAAAGAGATAAATTACTATAAGGGCATACCTCAGAATGCAGTGGAGAGCAGTGTGTCGGCAAACTATATCGATGTGATGCTCAGCTATCCGTGGAATGTGTCAACGGAAGATAATAATGATCTGCAGTCAGCCATAGACATACTTGACAAAGATCACTATGGCCTTGAGGAGGTCAAAGAGAGGATCATTGATTATATTGCTGTTCATATATTGAGCAATAAGGGGAACCTTCCGATCATTTGTCTTGTGGGACCTCCGGGAACAGGAAAGACATCCATAGCAAGGTCGATAGCCCGTGCAACATCGAGGAAATATGTCCGCTTATCACTGGGCGGAGTCCACGATGAGGCGGAGATCCGAGGTCACAGGAAAACATATGTGGGAGCTATGCCTGGAAAGATTGTACAATCCATGATAAAGGCAAAGACGAACAACCCGCTCATGCTTCTCGATGAGATAGACAAGGTGAGCAGTGATTACAAGGGAGACGTGTCATCGGCACTTCTCGAGGTGCTTGATGGTGAGCAGAACAAAGAGTTCAATGATCACTATTTTGGAGTACCGGTGGATCTGAGCAATGTACTGTTCATAGCAACGGCGAACGACCTCTCCGGTATACCGGGGCCGCTCCTCGACAGAATGGAAGTTATAAATATATCGGGATACACGGAGAATGAGAAGTATCATATAGCAAAGCTGTACCTTGTGGAGAAGACCCGTGAGAAGAACGGACTGACAAAATCTCAGTTCAAGATAGATGCCGGTGCCATAAGGGAGATCATAAGCCACTACACGAGAGAGGCGGGAGTCAGAAGTCTTGAGAGAAATATAGACAAGGTGTGTCGGAAGGCCTGCCGCAAGATACTCACCGGTGAGATGGATGTGGTCAAAGTCACAAAGAAGAATATCCAGGATTTTCTTGGCCCATACAAATATAAAGATGAGAATGGAAATCTGAAGAATAAAATTGGCGCTGTCAGAGGCCTTGCTTGGACGGCGGTTGGCGGTGTCACTCTGGAGATAGAGGTCAATGTGCTTCCGGGGACAGGAACTCTTCAGCTCACAGGTAAGATGGGCGATGTTATGAAGGAATCCGCTTATGCGGGAATGAGTTATATCAGATCCCTCAAGGAATCACTGGCGCTTGGAGACGATTACTTTGCAAAGCACGATTTCCATATCCATATACCGGAGGGGGCAGTTCCAAAGGATGGTCCGTCTGCCGGAATAACCATGGCGACAGCGTTGTATTCAGCCATATTTAACGTGCCGGTTAATGGCAGAATAGCTATGACAGGAGAGATAACTCTCAGAGGAGAGGTGCTTCCTATTGGAGGCCTGAAGGAGAAGCTCCTTGCAGCCAAGATGATCGGTGTTAAAGATATACTGATACCGTCGAAAAATGAGAGCGATTATCTGGAGCTGGATGAAGAGATAACATCGGGAGTCAATATTCATTTAGTGGAAGACATGAGGCAGGTGCTTGACCTTGCCCTTGTCAGATAAGGAGAAGTATATGATAGTAAAGAGCGCTGAGCTTGAGACTGTGTGTGGAATTACAAGTAAATTACCTGATAACGATCTCCCGGAGATCGCATTTGCCGGCAAGTCAAATGTAGGAAAATCATCTCTGATAAATGGATTGCTTAACAGGAAGTCGCTTGCCAGAACATCCGCGCAGCCAGGTAAGACACAGACGATCAATTTCTATAATGTAAATAAAAATCTGTACTTTGTGGATCTGCCGGGATATGGATATGCAAAAGTATCGGTGGAGATAAGAGCAAAATGGGGCAAGATGATCGAGAGATACCTTCACGGTTCTCCGCAGCTCAAAAAGGTATTCCTGCTGATAGACATAAGACATGTGCCATCGGAGAATGACTGCATGATGTATGACTGGATCGTGGACAATGGCTATGAGCCGGTGATCATTTGCACAAAACTGGACAAGATCAAGAGAAGCCAGGTTCAGAAGAACTTGAAGCTCATACGTGAGAAACTGGATCTTGTTCCTGGAACAACGATGATACCGTTCTCCGCACAGACAAAGCAGGGAAGAGATGAGATCTGGAATCTCATAGAGGAGACACTGGCACAGGAGCAGCAGTAAAGTAATATGAACATATAGTCAGATAAATAGACAAAAAAATGACTGAGAATATCGAGGAGTATAATTCTTTTCGGTATTCTCAGTCATTTTTATGCTGATATTAGCTGGATGTGTTGGATGCCCATAACTGTTTTACGAGTATATCATATATCTCAGTGCTTTTCTGACGCCAGTTGTCACATATGGCAACAGCCACGGCCTGGGTAGGCACGCTGAACTTTATATCCAGCAGCGGCTCGTTCCTGTCGTTGATGACGCAGGAGACGGTATATTCATTGGAATCGTTGAGGTAGTAGTCAGACTGTATCTCAGTTTCCTTTTTGAGGTTGATCTGCTGTTTCTCAAAGAAATCCAGTATATCCTGTTTGATGGCATATGGGATCCTGTTCTCGAACATGCTCAGGGCTTCCTCACCTTTGTAGGTTATCTTATAATGGGATGCGCCTCTTATGCTTGATACATATACAAATTCGCTTTCTATAAGTCCGTTTATGGCTTCCTGAAGAGTGAAATAATTGGTGTAGCCCTTCTCCAGAACAAAGTCTGAAATCTGTGAATTGGTCAGAGTGAAGTTAACTCTGTCAAGCATATAGAGCACTATGAGTTTATATAATACAATAGATTCGGTTCCCATATCGTGTATCCTTTGTTAAAATGTTTGTCCGTGCTGATGAACGGACAACATTCATATGATAACATTAGTAAAATTTAAAATCAATATATTTACAATTGTTCTATTTATGTTATAATGAGCGAGAATAATATGCGTGCTTAGCGCATTTTATTTTTTACCGTAATTGAATTTGATGTATCATTGAGAGACACTACTTATTTCTTAGAGTGTTTATATTCCCATAATACTTAATTTATTTGTTAATCATTGGTTTCAGTGAAAGGAGACAATTATATATGGATTTTAGTAAAGCTTCTCTTGCAGAGCTGCGTCAGTTTACCAAGGATAATGGTATAAAAGGCTGCTCGGGAATGAAGAAGGCGGAGCTTGCGCAGTTCCTCATAAAATATGTGGAGGAGCATGTGACAGCGGTTTCAGTGGAAAATAAGAAAAATGTGTCAGAGCCTAAGACCGAGCATGTGGTCAGAGAGACAGCCGGAGACACAGAATACAGAAAAACCAGGATAGTACATCACTCTGAGGGCTCAAGAGGTGATGATTTCAGGGAGAACAATGGACAGAGACGTATGAGAAGAATGGCTACATATCAGGATCACAGCCAGAATCAGGAGAGATACCAGGATAGAGGTCAGAATCAGGACAGAAACCAGGAAAGGTATCAGGACAGAGGTCAGAGCCAGGAGAGATACCAGGACAGAGGCCAGAATCAGGACAGAGTCCAGTCAAATCAGGCGGCACAGAACGTGAACGAGTATCTGCCGGAGCTCGACAGTGGAAGACAGGCTCACGGAATACTTGAGGTCATGCCTGAGGGATATGGCTTCATAAGAAGTGCAAACTATCTTCCGGGAGATCAGGATATATATGTGTCACCGGCACAGATCAGAAGATTTGGTCTCAAGACAGGAGATATAGTCACAGGTAATATAAGAAACAAGACACAGGGAGAAAAGTTCAGTGCCCTTTTATATGTGGCAAGCGTGAACGATGAGGATCCTGTGGTCATAGCGGCCCGCAAGAGCTTTGAGGAGATGACCCCTATCTTCCCTAATGAGAGGATAGAGCTTGACGGAGACGGTGCTCCTATCCCTATCAGGATGATCAATCTTCTTGCCCCTATAGGTAAGGGACAGAGAGGCATGATCGTTTCACCACCTAAGACAGGAAAGACGACTCTTCTCAAGCAGATCGCAAAGCAGATCAGCAGAAGATATGAGGATATGCACCTGCTCGTCCTTCTCATAGATGAGAGACCTGAGGAGGTAACAGACATAAGAGAGTCCATAGAGGGCCCTAATGTGGAGGTTATCTATTCAACATTTGATGAGCTTCCAGAGCATCATAAGAGAGTGTCAGAGATGGTCATTGAGAGAGCAAAGAGACTTGTGGAGTCCAAGAAGGATGTCGTGATCCTGCTCGACAGTATCACACGTCTGGCAAGAGCGTATAACCTCACGGTCGCTCCTAGCGGAAGAACTCTGTCAGGTGGTCTTGATCCTGCAGCGCTTCACATGCCAAAGAGATTCTTTGGTGCCGCCAGAAACATGCGTGAGGGAGGAAGCCTTACGATCCTTGCCACAGCGCTGGTCGACACGGGCAGCAAGATGGATGACGTTGTATTTGAGGAGTTCAAGGGAACCGGTAACATGGAGCTTGTGCTTGACAGAAAGCTCTCAGAGAAGAGGATATTCCCTGCCATAGATATAGCAAAATCCGGCACCAGAAGAGATGATCTTCTCCTCAACAAGGAAGAGCAGGAGGTTGTCACAGCCATTCACAAGGAGCTCATGGGAAGTAAATCAGAGGATATTCTTGAGGATGTCAGAAAGCTGTTTGTCGTACCAGAAACACAAAGATTTATCCACTATGTAAAGCAGTCAACTTCTCAGAAATACAGCAGGATTGTGAGATGATTTTGTCAAAAAATCAAAAACTGACTTGCATTG
>ENA-OQKQ01000083-OQKQ01000083.1-human-gut-metagenome-genome-assembly--contig:-NODE-83-length-37270-cov-4.717147_pt1 | contig 37270 bp, 38 predicted proteins | sample MGYA00242651_ERZ504803 | MGnify/ENA primary metagenome ERZ504803 (study PRJEB26092, sample SAMD00036380) | human gut metagenome | host: Homo sapiens | study: EMG produced TPA metagenomics assembly of...
GTCACGGCAACCTGTACCTTTACATCCGCAGTGTTCTGAACTGTTCCATTTAATGAAATGATTCCTTCCAGTGTATAGACACCATCTGCCGCTGCATTATAATTCTCTGTATTCCATACAACCGGCATCTGCACTGTCTTTGCAGTTTCAGAGCCGTTACGCTTCAACTGTACACTGACAAGTTTCGGAAGATTCAGATCTGCTGCTTCTGTTCCTTTGTCTACCGTAATTCCCTCTACAGCTTCTGCTGCCTCAACCTGATACTTTGCTTCGCTCTGAATACCATAAATCTCAAACTCTTTCAGACCGATCGCATTTCCTGCTGCCTGGCTGTTGATTTCAGTAAAGAGAAGTCTGACATATCTGACAGACAATGGTGTCTCTGTCTCATAAGTATCTGTCTGGTTTGTAAGTCCTGCATTCTTTTCAGAAATGCTTCCATTTAAGTTCTGTAGTTTGTTCATCTATTCTAAATTCCAGATATCGTTCCATCTTAATACTTTTCCTGTGTAATATATTCTGATATTGATACCATTGATATTACAGGGCAAAAAATAAACTGTCAATGCAAAATTATGTCAGCGTAATGCATAAAATATACTGAAGAAAAATTGCAATTGTGCTATGATATAAGAATCAAAACAATGAAAGCGGGGCAGAAAATAAATATGAAATACTTAATCATTGGAGCCGGAGGAACCGGTGGTGTTACCGGATATTATATGAAAAAAGCAGGCAAGGACGTAACCCTGATCGCGAGAGGCGAACACCTGAAAAAGATCCAGAAACAGGGTCTTACATTGGAGAAAATGTGGGATAAAACAGAGGAAAACATAAGCATTCCTGCTACAGATATGGAGCATTATGCAGAGCATCCGGACGTAATTTTTGTCTGCGTAAAAGGCTATTCCTTACAGGAAACGATTCCGTTTATCAAACGCATTGCCAGGAAAAATACTATCGTAATTCCAGTGTTGAATATATATGGAACAGGTGGAAAAATGCAGAAAGAACTGCCGGATCTTCTGGTAACGGACGGCTGCATCTATGTTTCTGCCAACATTAAAGAACCGGGAAAACTTCTCCAGCATGGACAGATCCTGCACATTGTATTCGGCGTAAGAGACAAAGCAGAATTCCGACCGGAACTGAAAGAGATTCAGAAAGACCTCTGTGACAGTCATATCGACGGGACTCTTTCGGAAAACATCCGCCGTGAAGCACTGGAGAAATTTTCCTATGTATCCCCGATCGGGGCAGCAGGACTCTATTACCACGCAACTGCCGCAGATTTCCAGAAAGAAGGCGAAGCCAGAGAACTTTTTAAGACCATGATAAAAGAAATCGCAGCACTTGCAGAAGCCATGGGAGTTCCTTTCCAGAAAGATATGGCAGAAGTAAATTTAAAAATCCTTTCCAACCTCGCACCGGAAGCAACCACTTCCATGCAGCGGGATATCATGGCAGGAAAACAGTCCGAAATTGACGGATTAGTTTACGAAGTAGTAAGAATGGGAGAAGAATATCACGTTCCGGTACCCGCATATGAGAAAGTGGCAGAAAAACTCAGAGCCCTGTAGCGAAGCGGATTGCGAATATCCGCCTGACCACCGAAACAACATGAAAAAGGGATGCGAATTACTCGCATCCCTTTCGTACTCATTTGGACAATAAAATTATAATTTAATTATAATTAACTTTAATTCAGCAATTATAATTATAACTGAGGACCAGCTGCAACAAGTGCTTTACCAGCAGCGTTTCCTTCGATTTAGCAAAGTTCTTGATGAATCTTCCAGCAAGATCTTTCGCTTTTCTTCCCATTCAGAAGCGTCAGCATATGTGTCACGAGGATCAAGGATACCTGTGTCTACGCCATTAAGCTCTGTAGGAACTTCGAAATCGAAGAATGGAATCTTCTTAGTAGGAACATTAAGGATATCTCCGTTAAGGATTGCATCGATGATACCACGAGTATCTTTGATGGAGATACGTTTTCCAGTTCCGTTCCATCCTGTGTTAACGAGGTAAGCTTTTGCTCCGCTCTTTTCCATCTTCTTAACAAGTTCTTCTGCGTATTTTGTCGGATGCAGTTCAAGGAATGCCTGTCCGAAGCAAGCTGAGAATGTAGGTGTAGGCTCTGTGATTCCACGCTCTGTACCAGCAAGTTTAGCTGTGAATCCAGACAGGAAGTAGTACTGAGTCTGCTCTGGAGTCAGGATAGATACTGGAGGAAGTACTCCGAATGCATCTGCGGAAAGGAAGATAACATTCTTAGCAGCCGGTGCGGAAGAAATCGGGCGAACGATTTTCTCAATGTGGTTGATTGGATAAGATACACGAGTGTTCTCTGTAACGCTCTTATCAGCGAAATCAATCTTTCCTTCTGCGTCAAGTGTAACGTTCTCAAGAAGAGCATTTCTCTTGATTGCATTGTAAATATCCGGCTCAGAATCCTTGTCAAGGTTGATAACCTTAGCATAGCAGCCGCCCTCGAAGTTGAACACGCCGTTGTCGTCCCAGCCGTGCTCATCATCACCGATGAGGAGTCTCTTAGGATCTGTTGAAAGTGTAGTCTTACCTGTACCTGAAAGACCGAAGAAGATAGCTGTGTTCTCACCGTTCTTATCTGTGTTAGCTGAGCAGTGCATTGATGCGATGCCCTTGAGCGGGAGGTAGTAGTTCATCATTGAGAACATACCCTTCTTCATCTCACCGCCGTACCATGTGTTGATGATAACCTGCTCACGGCTTGTGATGTTGAATACAACAGCTGTTTCTGAGTTAAGACCAAGCTCCTTGTAGTTTTCAACCTTAGCCTTTGATGCGTTATAAACAACGAAATCAGGCTCAAAGTTTTCAAGCTCTTCAGCTGAAGGAGTGATGAACATATTTGTTACAAAGTGAGCCTGCCAAGCAACCTCAACGATGAAACGAACAGCCATTCTTGTGTCCTTATTAGCACCGCAGAAAGCATCTACAACATAAAGCTTCTTGTTAGAAAGCTCTTTCTTTGCGATTTCCTTAACTGCCTTCCAAGTTTCCTCAGATGCAGGATGGTTGTCGTTCTTGTACTCGTCAGAAGTCCACCAAACAGTGTCCTTTGAGTTCTCGTCCATAACGATGAACTTGTCCTTAGGTGAACGACCTGTGTAAACGCCGGTCTTAACATTAACTGCGCCAAGCTCAGTTTCCTGACCAACTTCATAACCCTCGAGTTCGGGTCTTGTTTCTTCTTTGAAAAGCTCTTCATAAGAAGGATTGTGAACGATTTCAGTGGTACCTGTAATACCGTACTTTGTTAAATCAATCTTTGCCATTTCAGTATCAACCTTTCTATGTTTTCTGAATTCACATAGATAGTGGAATTGCGACAAATACCCCTTGTCAGCGTTAATATCCAACACCCTATGTTCGCTAATAGTTTATCACAAAAAAATCGGCTCGTCAAGCAAAACAGTAATCAAAAGCAGTTAAAACAGACATTGTGATTATATTGTCCATACTCTTTTATTGTAAGATAAAAAATCGAATTTATGCTAAATCAAAAATGACAAATTTTAACAATAAACGCAAAAAAGTCCGACAGAAATCTGTCGGACTTAAAATGCAAGCTATAAGTAAAATTACTTAAGTTCTACTTCAGCGCCAGCCTCTTCGAGCTTAGTCTTAATAGCTTCAGCGTCTTCCTTAGAAACGCCTTCCTTGAGAGCCTTAGGAGCACCGTCAACGAGTGCCTTTGCTTCCTTAAGACCAAGACCTGTTACTTCACGAACAACCTTGATAACAGCAATCTTGTTGCCGCCTGCAGCCTTAAGAACTACATCAAACTCTGTCTGCTCAGCAGCAGCAGCGCCACCGTCAGCAGCAGGACCAGCAACTGCAACTGCAGCAGCAGCTGATACACCAAACTCATCCTCTACAGCGTGAACGAGCTCTGAAAGCTCAAGAACTGTGAGGCCTTTTAATTCTTCAATAATAGCAGTAATTTTCTCTGATGCCATTGTAATTTACCTCCAATATGATAATTAGTAAAATTTTAATTAATTGCAGCCGATTATTCTGCTGCATGAGCTTCTGCCTCAGCAGGAGCCTCTTCTGCTGCCTCAGCAGCACAAGCTTCAACGCCGCCCTTGTCAACGATAGCCTGTACGGCACGTGCAAAGGATGCGATAGGTGCCTGGAATGCACCAAGAACATTTGCAAGAAGAACTTCTCTTGTTGGGAGCTTTGAAAGGGCAACGATTGTGTCCATATCAATTACGGCACCGTCAAGATAAGCTGACTTAACCTTAAAGTTGTCATGATCCTTAGCATAGTTGCAAAGAATTCTTGCAGCAGCAGCGTACTCGCTGTCGCTTGTAGCAATAGCTGTTGTACCCTCGAGAACAGGCTTAATGTCATCAAGACCTGCTTCCTCGCAAGCACGGGAAAGAAGTGTGTTCTTTACTACAGTGTACTTAACATCGTTCTCACGAAGCTCTTTTCTGAGCTTTGTATCGTCCTCTGTGTTAATACCTTCGTAGCTGACAACCACACCTGTGATTGAGCTTTTGAGTCTTTCTGAAAGCTCTGCAACAATTGCTTTCTTCTGCTCTAAAACACTTTGACTTGGCAAGATAAATTCACCTCCAAAATATTTGTAACGCAGTTCATAAAAAACAGCCGTCCGTTTTACCTCGGACGGCTGCAAAAACACAAAACAATGTAATTTGCATCTTCCTCGGCAGGCAGGAAAAACCTTTACGCTTACGCACCTGCTGTCTTTAGAACAGCGAATTTTATATATTCACACTATCGTGTAAATAACTGAAATTAAGCACCAAACTTAGCAGGGTTGATGCGAACGCTCGGACCCATTGTTGAAGTAATGGCAACTGAGCGGATGTACTGACCCTTAGCTGCAGCAGGCTTAGCCTTTACGATAGCGCCCATGAGAGTGTCAAGGTTTTCACCGAGCTTCTCAGCGCCAAAGCTTGCCTTACCGATTGGGCAGTGAATGATGTTTGTTTTGTCAAGACGGTACTCAATCTTACCTGCCTTAGCTTCTTTAACAGCCTTGGCAATGTCAGGAGTTACAGTACCTGCCTTTGGGTTTGGCATAAGACCGCGGGGACCGAGGATTCTACCGAGACGACCTACAAGACCCATACAATCGGGAGTTGTAATAAGAACATCAAAGTCCATCCAGTTCTCCTGCTGAATCTTCTGTGTCATATCCTCAGCACCGACAAAGTCAGCACCGGCTTCCTTGGCAAGCTCTTCGTTAGCGCCCTTACAAATTGCAAGAACTCTAACCTTTTTACCTGTACCGTTAGGAAGAACAACCGCACCTCTAACCTGCTGGTCAGCATGACGGCTGTCAACGCCGAGCTTTACATGAAGCTCAACTGTTTCGTCAAACTTAGCAACTGCAGTCTTGATAACTGTGTCAAGTGCCTCGTTTGTATCATATAATTTAGTTCTGTCAACGAGCTTAGCAGCGTCAACATATTTCTTACCGTGTTTCATCAGTCTTCCTCCATTGTTAGGTGGTCAATCGGAATTATCCTCCCACCCGGAAATAATTAGTCAACTACTGTAATACCCATGCTTCTTGCTGTACCGGAAATCATGCTGATAGCAGCATCAAGTGAACCTGCGTTGAGGTCAGGCATCTTCTGCTCTGCAATCTTTGTGATCTGCTCACGAGTGATCTGAGCTACCTTTGTCTTATTAGGTACGCCTGAACCGCTGTCGATACCGCAAGCCTTCTTAAGAAGAACCGCAGCAGGCGGAGTCTTTGTAATGAAAGTGAATGAACGGTCTGCATATACAGTAATTACTACCGGAATGATAAGACCGATATCATTCTTTGTACGCTCATTAAAATCCTTTGTGAACGCAACAATGTTTACACCGTGCTGACCGAGAGCCGGACCAACAGGTGGTGCCGGAGTAGCCTTTCCGGCGGGAATCTGCAGCTTAATTAAGCCTACAACCTTCTGAGCCATTGTGTTTGCACCTCCAAAATTCGTGGTAAATTGCGGGACGCCACTGTGTAGGGTCCCTCCCACAGGGAGCGTTACACTCCCAATAAAAAGCCAATCGGCTGATTATTATTTGATTAATCTTCTATCGGTTCAGCCTGAGCAAGCTCAAGTTCAACCGGAGTTTCTCGTCCGAACATAGAAACAACTACGCGGACATAATCTTTGTCAGCATCAATTTCTTCAACAACACCGACAAAATCCTCAAGCGGACCGTCTATAATGCGAACTGAATCGCCGACAGAATAGTTAAGCTTAACGCTTCGTGTTTCAACACCCATTCTGTAAACTTCCGCATCTGTAAGTGGTACGGGCTTTGATCCGGGTCCCACAAATCCTGTACAGCCTCTGATGTTGCGAACAACATACCAGGTTTCGTCTGTATAGACCATCTTAACGAAAACATAGCCCGGAAACAGTTTGTTTTCAACCTCTTTGGTCTTATCGCCGACTGTTTCGGTTACGATTTCAACAGGAACTTTGACATCAATAATCATATCCTGAAGATTTCTGTTTTCGGCTGTGGTCATAAGATCTGTTGCAACCTTATTTTCATAACCCGAATAGGTATGAACAACATACCATCTTGCTTCTGATTCTGCCATAACAACTTTCTTCCTTTCGTGATTCAAGCAATGTCAGATACGAATCAGGCGGTTGTGTTCATAAAAAGACCAACGAGAGCGTACAAGCCCTGATCAAGGGCAAAGATAAATACGCCTACAACAGCTACCATAGCAATGACAATACCAAAGTTCTTTGTTGTCTGCTTCGCTGTGGGCCATGTGATCTTTTTGATTTCACTCTTACAGGAGCCGAGGTACTTTGCGAGCCTTTTGAAAACATTAGGCTTTTTAGCAGTCTTTTTAGCAGCTGCTTTTGCATTTTCAGACTTTTTCTCAGCCATGATGTACCTCCGTTATTTTGTTTCCTTGTGAAGAGTGTGTTTTTTACAGAAACGGCAGTACTTGTTCATTTCAAGTCTGTCAGGACTGTTCTTCTTGTTCTTCATTGTGTTGTAATTACGCTGTTTGCACTCTGTGCAGGCCAATGTGATTTTTACTCTCATAACGGCACCTCCCGGTTTTTTCGGAATATTTTAGCCTCCCTCAATAGGGCACAAAAAAATAAGCCCCTTTCAGAGGTAAGGTTATTCTACCATATATAAAGGCTTTAGTCAAGCCTTTTTTTCAATTTATCCGCAGAAATTCTGTGTTTTCTGCGATATTCCGTAAAACCCGCCCGTCAAGACGGGATTTTACGGTGAATTTCAATTAAATCAGTTCTTTGTAAGAGTGTTTGCCTTTGCCTTAACTTTCTTAACTTTTTCAGGCTTTACCGTTTTGCCCTTAAAAGCTCTTGCATTTAAAGCGGCAACCTTGAGTTCATCGTTGAAATGCTCATAAAGCGCATTATACTCAGCATCATCAAGTGAATTGAGCAAAACGATTGTGATGATTGCCCTTGTGTCAACATCACCGTTGTTGTACTGAACATTGAACACATTTGCAAACTTCTCGATTTCATTCTTATTTGCACGCTTAATATACATGGGAATCTTCGGCGCAATATGCTCTTTTGCGAATGTTGCGCCTCTGAACGGGAAGTAACAATCCTCCTCGTTTTTAATTTCCTCACGAAGCTCGGGGAAATATGTTACAAAACGCTTTGCAAGAAACTTCGGATCGGCGGTTCCGTCGTCATCCTTTTTCTTTTTCTGCTTAACCTGCTTTGCCCTTTTGATTGCAAGTGTGCCCGAAACGCCTTCGATAAAGTCATTTGCGATACTGTCGGCGTCCTTCTGTGTGCCGACTGTTTCATCGTAAAGCCATGTTGCAAGTGTTTTCCATTCGTTGTCGGGACCTTCATCGGTCATTGTGCAGGAACGGAGCACCATCTGTTCCTTATCCTTATAATATACTACCGAATATGCAAGTGACGCACTTGTAAAAAGCGAAACAAGCTCGTTGTCGTTTTCGGCAACAACCTTCTGCTTTGTATAATTCTGTTTTACAAGTTCTTCTTCAACCTTGCCGACGATATAATCAAAAGCTTTTTTAAATTCCAACTTAATCTTCCTCTCGGATTAGTCTGTCAGAATTCATTATACAATCAAATAACAGATTTGTCAAAGGTTTTGACTTGCAAGACGCACATTATTGTGTTATTATTTAAGCTGTATATTAATGTAAAAGAAGGTTTTATTATGTCTTGTCAAGATGCTATCGGAGTTTTTGACTCCGGATTAGGCGGACTCAGCGCTGTAAAAGAGTTTTTGCATGTGCTGCCAAACGAGAAAATAATATACTTTGGAGATACGGGAAGAGTACCCTACGGCAACAGAAGTCGTGAAACAATTTCAAAGTATGCCCTTCAGGACGCAAATTTTCTGTTGAAACACAATGTTAAAACAGTTGTTGCAGCCTGCGGTACGGTAAGTTCGGTTGCAGGCGATATGCTTGAAGAAAAGCTTTCCGTTCCGTACACGGGTGTTGTAAACCCGACCGCATTCATTGCCGACCGAAAAACAAAGAACGGTAAAATCGGAATTATCGGCACTGCCGCAACTATTTCGAGCCACAGCTACAAGCTCCGTCTTGAAAAGCTTAATCCGAAATATAAGGTTTATGAGCAGGCGTGTCCGCTTTTTGTTCCGCTTGTTGAAAACGGTTTCATCTGTCGTGACGATCAGATTGTACGGCTTGTCATCAGAAGATATCTTTCCGAACTCAAGGAAACAGGCGTTGACACTCTCATTCTCGGCTGCACTCACTATCCGCTTTTGCGTGACGCAATTGCTGACTTTATGGGTGACGGCGTTACGCTTGTTGATTCGGGATATGAAACTGCAATCTATTGCTCAAAAATTCTCAGAGAAAACAATCTGCTCAACACAGACGGTGTGCATCAGACTCCCGAATTTTATGTAAGCGACACTCCCGACGGATTTAAAAGCGTTGCAGGACTGTTTCTCGGCAGAAATATGGAGCATACTGTTACACAAATTGACATTGAACAGTATTAACGAGGGAAGATATGACAGATAAGGAAAAGAAAAAATGCAAATATATGATTTCCATTCTGGGCGAACAGATTCTTGACGATGAAAGCGACAGAATTGAGGTTCTCACAGAGGGAAATTTTCTGATGAAAAAAGACCATTGTTACATAGGCTATAAAGAATATGACGAGGATGCACCGCAGAGCTTTTACGACAATCTCATTAAAGTTCAGGACAATACGGTGACAATTACACGCAAAGGTCCCATGCGTTCACAGCTTATGCTTGAAAAAGGCAGACGGCATCAATGCCTGTATCAGACGCCTGCAGGCGACCTTATGATAGGAGTTTTCACAAAAACAATGAACAACTCCCTCACCAAAAACGGCGGAACGCTTGAGGTCAGTTACACGCTTGATTTCAACAATGACCTTGTGAGCGAAAACAAGTTTAAAATTACGGTTGAAGAAAAAGAAAAGTTTGAAAATGAGGTAGATTGATATGGATACATACGCACTTGCTGTACAACAGCTAAAAAAAGCAATTGAAAACGCTATTGAAAAGGCAATATCAAACGGTGAACTTCCGCAGGCGGAGGCCGCTCCGTTTATCATTGAAACACCTGCCGACAGAAGCCACGGCGACTTTGCAACAAATGCGGCAATGGCAGGCGCAAAGGCATTCCGTATGCCGCCTTTCAAAATTGCACAGGCTATCACATCAAACCTTGACCTTGAGGGTACAATGTTTGACCGCTTTGAAACAGCAGGTCCGGGATTCATCAACTTCTTCCTCGGCACTGAATTTTATTCGGCTGTAATCAGAGAAATCCTTGCCAATCCCGAGGCATACGGCAGAAGTGAATACGGCAGAGATGAAAAGGTTATGGTTGAGTTTGTATCAGCCAACCCGACAGGTCCTATGCACATGGGCAACGCAAGGGGCGGCGCTCTCGGTGACTGTCTTGCCGCTGTTCTTGACAAAGCAGGCTACAACGCATGGCGTGAATTTTATGTAAACGACGCCGGCAATCAGATTGAAAAGTTCGGCTGTTCACTTGAAGCGAGATATCTTCAGATTTTCAAGGGCGATGAGATAGAGTTTCCCGAGGACGGCTATCAGGGTGAGGACATCAAAGACCTTGCAAAAGAATATGCTGACCTGAACGGCGACAGTCTTGTTAATGTAAGCGCAGAAGAACGCAAAAAGGCTCTTGTTGACTATGCACTTCCTAAGAACATCAAGAAGATGCAGGCTGATATGGAAAAATACAAGATTTTCTATGACAAGTGGTTCTTTGAAAGCGAGCTTCACAAGAGCGGTGCTGTTAAGGCTGTTGTTGACCTTCTCACGAAAAAAGGACTTACCTACGAAAAAGAGGGTGCCGTTTGGTACAAGAACAAAGAGGTACTCACACAGAAGCTTCTCAAAGAGGGCAAGTCACAGAAATACATTGACAACCTTGAATTAAAGGACGATGTTCTCATTCGTCAGAACGGCAACCCGACATATTTTACAGCCGACATCGCATACCACAAGAACAAATTTGACCGTGGATTCACAACTCTTATTGATGTTTGGGGAGCAGACCATCACGGTCATGTTATGAGAATGAAAGGCGCAATGGACGCTATCGGCTATGACGGTGACAAGCTCAATGTTGTTCTTATGCAGCTTGTTAAGCTTGTTAAGGACGGTGAGCTTGTAAAAATGAGCAAGCGTACCGGCAAGGCTATTCAGCTTGGCGATTTGCTTGACGAAGTGCCTGTTGACAGCGCAAGGTTCCTCTTTAACACCAAAGAGGCTAACACACAGATGGACTTTGACCTTGACCTTGCAGTAAGTCAGGACAATCAGAACCCTGTTTATTATGTTCAATACGCACACGCAAGAATTTGCAGTATCTTCAAGTCGCTTGCAAAAGAGGGCATTTCTCCGAGAGAATGTACAGACGCAGAGCTTGCGCTCCTCACAGCTCCTGAAGAAAAGGAACTCATCAATCATCTTGCGTCATACACCAACGAAATCATCAGTGCGGCAAAGGATTACGATCCGACCAAGGTTACACGCTATGTAACACAGCTTGCAACACTTTTCCACAAATTCTACAACGCTTGCCGTGTTAAGGGCGAAGAAGAAGGTCTTATGCAGGCAAGACTTGCACTTTGCAACTGCGTAAGAGCCGTTATCAAAAATGTTCTTACAATGTTCAACATCTCTTGTCCCGAAAGCATGTAAACCGAGTACCTCGGTGCGTAGTTCGTGTAGATAGTTTTATTAATGCGAAGCTTATACTTCCCGAGCGGAAGTTTACAAATTGAAATTTAAAAATTGAAAATGTAAAATGGATGTCGGGAAGACAGTTTGCATAATGCAAAACAATGTCTTCCCGACTGATTTTTATTTATATCCAATTGTCATGCCTTATGGGGGTTAAGCCCTATTAATAATACATATAATTCAAGGCATAATAAAGTCCCGAAGTACACACAATACCTCGGGACTTAATTATTATTACTGTAATTATGATTTAAAATCATTCAGTAACAAATTGCTGACCGACTTTTCCGCAACCATCAAGACCTGCAATATACTTTTGAATTGAAGTCGCATCCGTAACAGAAATAATACCGTCACTGTCAACATCTGCAACTGACTTACTGTCTGCTGTAAGTTCTTCAAGACCGACAATGTACTTCTGAATATCGGTAGCATCGATTACGGTAATATCACCGTCAATGTTCACATCACCGTAAACAAGAGCATTTTTTGTTTCATCCTCAACCGCAAAAGCGCTGAATACGCTTACTGCCATAAGAACAAACAATGTCGCAATACTAATAAGTTTTTTTGCCATACCAAAATCTCTCCTTAGAACAGTGCATTTTCAACCAATAATACACCGAAATTGAATTTGATAATCAACATTATATAAACAGCGAACGAGAAAGCAAGAATATACTTTCACTTCTCTTTGTTGTTTATAACCGTTCGGTTATCTTATAAAATATTCTATCACAAAGACTACTGTTCTGTCAATAGCAAATAAACAAAAAGATGATAAATTGTTTTATTATAAACAAATATGAGAATTGTATGAAGATAACAATTTAACAAATAACGAATAACAACAATGTGTTTTTATCACATTAATATCTTCTATACATACAATAAGGTTCACATCACACTAATTTATGTATCACAAATGCAATAGCAATACTGAATTTCGCCACTGTTATAACCGTTTAGTTATCATACGAAAATTTCATCGCAAAGAATGTTATTCTGTCAATAGCAAATAAATAAAAAGGGTGATAAAATGCCTTATTATAAAAGGATAAGGGAATTGCGTGAGGATCACGATATGACGCAGAAAGATGTTGCAGAATATCTCGGCATGAAACAGCCACAGTATTTCAGATACGAAAACGGAAACCGTGATGTGCCGACCGAGGTGCTTATTTCTCTTGCAAAGCTGTACAAAGTTTCAACCGACTACATTCTTGAGTTGAAGCACGATACAAATTAGGTTTTCTTTGCATATAATTTAAAATTCTGCAAAAAATAAACCACCTCACGGAAAGGTGGTTTTTATTTGAGTTTTTACGATGTTAATCATAACGAGGGACAGCACGAAAAATATCCGATTGAGTTGCCCTCACGGAACAGCAAAAAGGAGATTTCCCCTATTGTTGATGTTACGGAACACGAGGTTTATCCGCTTGAGTTTGCAAACTGTCACAGGACAAAGCCTCATTTTGACACAAACGGTGACATCACCGAGATTGTGACTACCGAAACAGAAGCTGAAACGGAAGAGCGAACCACTCACGAACAGCATAAGTAGGGACATACAAAAGCCTTGTGTCGGAGCTTACTGCTCCGACATTTCCTTTTATGCCGAGTTGCGAACAAATTATCCTCGCTCTGAGCTGATGAAAACCGTCCGTCACAATCGTAATATCTGTATTAAGGTTGTTGTCCTCAATAATTTTCATTGAATTTTTTATATTCTCGGTTGTGTTGGTTGACTTGTCCTCCATATAAAGTCTTGAAGAATCAATTTTCGACTCCGTCAGCACATTGTACATGCATTGTGCCTCACTCATAATCTCGTCACTTCCCTGTCCTCCGCTGAGAACGGCATTTGCGTTCGGAGAATCGTCAAGATATGATTTTGCGGCGTCAATTCTGCCACGCAAAATTACCGACGGTCCCCACGGCTTAACCTGAGCACCGAGTACAATTGCCGTTGAGTTTTCTGGCGGAGCCTGACAGGTTGCCCACACCATTGCAGAGGTGACAATCGCACCGTAAACGGCAAAAGCGATAAAGCCGATATTCACTACACGAAAAACTATTTTAGTAAACAAATGCTTAAAGCAAAATACCTTTATTGCTCCGTGAACGGGCGGAATTAACACGCACAACAGCCATAGGCACAAAAAAGTTCCTGCAATATTGCCCGGGTTGATGATTCCGTGAGTCATCGGAATTACGAAAAATCCGAGAAACACAACTGCTGCGGCAATGCCGATTATGCGTAAAATTAACATCACCATTTTCAAAATATCACCCGACCTGTTAAATTTCTTTCATCTTATCAAACTCGTTATACATATTTTCAAGTGTTGACAAACGGTCAATAAACGGAGTGTCAACAGCGCCCTCAAAACACGATTCTTTCTTGCTTTTGAGAACCTCCATTGCAGATTTGTCGGGATTGTTGATTGTTCCGGCACCTGCAACACAACCGCCGGGGCAAGCCATACCCTCAAGCAGATAGCCGTTGTACTTGCCGGCCTTTGCCATACGCAAAAGCTTTACGCACTCGTCAAGTCCCTGTGCATTGGCAACCTTGACCTCTCTTTCGGGATCAAGCTTGTGAATTGCATTGACAACAGCCTTTGCAACACCGCCGCTTACGGCAAAGCCTCTGCCGTCTGCGCTTGAGAATGAAAGCGGTTTTTCGTCAACCTCAACAGCGTTAAAATCAACCTCTTTTGCGGCAAACATTCCCGCAACTTCTTCAAAAGTCAGCACAAAGTCGATATCACTTCGGATACTTCTGCGGCTTGCCTCAAGCTTTTTAGCGGCACATGGCCCAATAAACACAACTCTGCAATCGGGATAATGCTGTTTTGTAAGTCTGCCCGTGAGAACCATCGGAGTGAGTGCCATTGAAATGTACGGAGCTATATCGGGGAAAGTTTTCTTCGCCATAACGCTCCATGCCGGGCAACAGGAAGTCGCCATAAACGGCTGTTTTTCGGGAACCTCTTCCATAAAATCCTTTGCCTCTTCAACCGTACAAAGGTCGGCACCGACCGCAACCTCGACAACGTCGGTAAAGCCGAGAGCCTTAAAAGCGTTTCTGATTTTATTTGACGGAAGTCCCTTGAACTGACCTGCAATTGCAGGTGCAACTGCGGCATAAACAGGTGTGCCGCTGTTGATTGCCATAATAGTCTGGAAAATCTGACTTTTGTCAACAATTGCGCTGAACGGACAGCTTACAAGGCACATTCCGCACGAAACGCACTTGTTATAGTCAATATCTGCTCTGCCGTGTTCATCGCTGTGGATAGCTTTCATACCGCATGCGGCGGCACACGGACGCTCCTGCTTTATGATTGCATTGTACGGGCACGCACCCTGACATTTTCCGCATTTGATGCACTTTTCATCGTCAATATGCGATTTTCCGTGTACAATCGAGATTGCTCCCTTCGGGCAAACCTCTGTACACGGGTGTTCAAGACAACCCTGACAGCCGTCTGTCACAACCACTCTTTTTTCGGCACACTTATGACAGGCGAATTTTATTATATTGATTAACGGCGGATCGTAAACCTTTTCGTCAATCATACTTTCTTCAACACCTGTTGAGATAGGCGCTTGTTTTGAAACGGGCAAAAGCGGAAGTCCCATTGCAAGGCGAAGTCTTTCGCCCACAATGGCTCTTTCGAGAAATATACTTTCACGGTATGTTGAAATTTCACCCGGGATAATTTCATACGGAAGATTTTCAAATTTTGAATAATCTCCGCCCTCGTATGCAAACCTTGCAACCTCGGTGAAAATTTGATTACGGATTTTTGTCTTTGACGAATACAGTCCTCTCAAGGCACTCATCCTTTCGCTGTGTGTATTTTATTTTCTATTCAATCATTCACTAAATTCAAATCTCAGCAACGCTCTGCCTTGCTTGCAATTTGTACTTAGATTTAAATCGGAGCAACACTCTGCTTTGCTCGCAAGGAGCAGAGTTTGCGATCGATTGCAATCTTGTACATAGGAGCGTTAGCTCCTCAGAGGTTCAATGGAACATTGAATCTCTGAATTGCAACATAGTGTTGCAATTCGTACTTAGATTATACACTACACTATCCTTGTTTTCAACAGATACAGGCTTATTTTGCAAAAATTTTGCGATATTATTTACATAATATCAAACTTTATTCCGAGCGATTTTGTCACATTTATTGACTTTAAGTGAATATTGTTATAAAATGGTGTCATACTATCAAAAATTACGAGGTACAAACCTATGAAATGTCCTAATTGCGGTTTTGAAACCGAGTCTGCGTTTTGTCAGATGTGCGGAAAGAAAATTTCCGAAGCTTTACATACTCAGAATAATGAAACAACCGAAACTGATTACACCTCGCCTTTGCCGCAGACAGGCTTTGAACAGGCGGAGGGCTTTGCACCGCAGATTCAAAATGAAATGCCCGAACTTGTAATAAATCAGCCACCCATTCCCTACATTCCGCCGGCGGAACAGCCGATTGATAAAAGAAAGCTTTTAAAATTGTGAAAATTGTTGCCGCCTGTGTGATTGGTGCGGTCATTATTGCAGGCATTGCAATCAATGTAACTGCGGCGGTATCGGGCAACAGCAAGTCAATTTTCGGCAACAACTCCATTAGCGACTGGGTGAATCGTCCTGAAATGTACGATGGAGATTATTAATTTCAATTGCACAATAATTGCCTTTTATCAACATTTTATAATACAGTAAAGTAAAATAATGTACTAACTTAGTCATTTTTTGACACCTCACTTGATTTATGGTATAATTTCACTAATAAATTTTTGAGGTGAATAAAAAATGAAAAAATTCTTTTCTGTAGTGCTTGTTTCTGCAATGGTTGTTTTGACTGCGTTTACAGGTTGTTCGGAAAATGACACATCTAACGGCAGTTCACAAACAACAAGCAAATCATCGGATGTTCAATCATCTGCTGTTGCGGATAAAGCTGATTTTGATTCTGAAGAAGTAGAGAAAAATATTAAAATCACGCCATATGTATATGATGATGTCTCAACACATTACTTTGTTGCTGTGTTGAAAAACAATTCAAATCAAGCTTGTACACTCACTATACATTTAGAGTTAATTGACAAAGACGATGATGTCATAGATACCGAAACTGAAACAATTAACGCTTTCGCACCCGGAACAGAGGTTGCAGTAAAGTTTAATCATGATAAAGATGATGAAGAGTTTGCCAGGTACGAATATACACTTTTACCCAAAGAACTTACCGACTATCAGTGTGTAACACAGGATCTTGATTGTAAAGTATCGACTGACACAGATAAAGCTACCATTTCTGTAACAAACACAGGCAACCTTGTTGCAGAATATGTTCAATACACAGCCTTGTTCTTCCAAGGTGATGAATTAGTTTATGCCGACAACGATTATGCTGTGGACAGTGACAACGAAATAAAAGCAGGTCAAACAGAAAAAGCAGAATCTTCATGTAATAAAAAATTTGATTCCGTAAAAGTATATCTTAACGGTTCGGCTTACTGATATAATCAGTAATTAAAATTTCATAAAAATAAAACGGTAGGAAAGGCATTGCAGTTTTGCAAATTGTCTTTCCTGCCGTTTTTATGTTTAGGTTTAAAATAAATTATTCGGGTCTGCCGATTTTGCGGAAACGCTCATAGCGTGCATTCAAAAGCTCTTCGTCATCAAGGGCAAGATTCTTTTCAAATGTTCTTTTGATGAGCATTTTAAGGCTTTCAAACATAGCCCGATCGCCGGCCTTTGGCTGACGGATGATTCTCTCGATTACACCGAGGTCAAACAAATCCTGTGCGGTAAGCCTGAGAGCCTCTGCCGCATCAGCCGCCTTTGAGCTGTCTTTCCAGAGAATTGACGCACAGCCCTCGGGAGAAATTACCGAATAAACGGAATTTTCAAGCATCCATACTTCGTCGGAAACTGCCAGTGCAAGCGCACCGCCGCTGCCGCCCTCACCGATAAGAACGGTAAGTACGGGAGTTTTGAGAGTCATCATTTCCATGAGGTTTTCAGCAATAGCCTGTCCCTGACCTCTTTCCTCCGCACCGATTCCGGGGTATGCACCGCTTGTATCAACAAGGCAAAGAACAGGTCTTCTGAACTTTTCAGCCTGTTTCATAAGTCTTAAAGCCTTGCGGTAGCCCTCGGGATGAGCCTGACCGAAGTTGCGTTCAACACGCTCTTTTGTATTTCTGCCCTTTTCAATTCCGATTACAGTAACGGGAATGTCAAAGAGCATTGCAAGTCCTGCAACAACTGCTTTATCATCGGCATATCTGCGGTCACCGTGAAGCTCAATGAAGCTGTCACCGAACATATGGGCAATGTAGTCAACCGAGGTCAGCTTGTTAGCATCTCTTGCCGCCATAACCTTTTCGTAAGCTGTCATTTTTAAGCCTCCTCACCGCTGTAACCGTGCAATTTAAGCAGTTTTACAAGTGTAGATTTCAAATTATTTCTGCTGACAACCGAATCAATAAATCCCTTTTGAAGAACAAATTCCGAGGTTTGGAAGTCCTTGGGGAGCTTCTGACGGATTGTCTGCTCGATTACTCTCGGACCTGCAAAGGCAACAAGACAATCGGGCTCGGCAAGAATAATGTCGCCCTCCATTGCAAACGATGCCGTAACACCGCCTGTTGTCGGGTCTGTAAGCACGGTGATGTAGAGATTGCCTGCGTCACTGTGTCTTTTTACCGCACCCGAAGTTTTTGCCATTTGCATAAGCGAGAGGATGCCTTCCTGCATTCTTGCACCGCCTGCGGCAGTACAAACAACAATCGGCATTGCATTTTCGGTTGCATATTCAAACGCACGGGTAATTTTTTCGCCCGTGATTACGCCCATACTTCCCATCATAAAGGTCGGATCCATAACGCAGAGAACGGTATCAATGCCGTTCATCTTACATTCTCCGCAGATAACAGACTCCTTAGCACCTGTTTTTCTCGCCTTTTCAAGCTTTTCGTCATATCCCGGAAAATCAAGAATATTATGGCTTGAAAGGTCTGCGTCAAACTCAACAAAGGTATCCTTGTCGGCAAGCATTTCAACTCGATCTCTTCCATTCATTCTGAAATGGTGATTGCACTTTGTGCAGACATGAAGATTTTCCTCCATATCCGTCGTAAGGAGCATAGTGTTGCATTTGGGGCATTTTATCCACATTTCTTCGGGAACGAAGGGAACATTTTTGCTCTCGCCCTCATCGGACTCAAGCTCATTCTTCGGTTTTCTGAAAGCAAACAAATCCATATCTTTTACTTCTTCCTGTCGGCGTGTTTCTCTTCAAACTCTGCCATAAAATCTGTTGTATATTCACCGCTCACAAACTGTTCGTCCGAGAGAATCTCGGCAAGAAGGTCACGGTTAATGTCAATTCCGTCAATGGTAAGCTCGGAAAGAGCCATTTTCATCTTTCTGATCGCCTCGGCACGGCTTCTTGCCTGAACAATCAGCTTGCCAATCATCGAATCATAGTACGGAGGAACAAAATAGTCCTGATAAATCGCCGTATCAAATCTTACAAATGCACCGCCGGGGGTATGAAGTCTTGTAATTCTTCCGCAGCTCGGTCTGAATCCCTTTTCCGGATTTTCGGCATTGATTCGGCATTCAATTACATTGCCGTGTGTGAAGATGCTGTCCTGAGTGCGGGAAAGCTTTGCACCTGCGGCAATTCTTATCTGCCACTGAACAATATCAAGACCTGTTACCATTTCCGTAACACCGTGTTCAACCTGCAAACGGGTATTCATTTCCATAAAGTAGAAGTTGTTGTCCATATCAAGCAAAAATTCAACTGTGCCTGCATTGACATAGTTGACTGCCTTTGCCGCCTTAACAGCCGCAATCATCATCTCTTTACGGGTTTTCTCGTCAAGAGCGGGGCTTGGACTTTCTTCAATCATCTTCTGGTTCTTTCTCTGAACAGAGCATTCACGCTCACCCAGACAAACGATATTACCGTATTTATCACACAAGAGCTGCATTTCAATGTGTTTTACAGGGTGAATGAATTTTTCTATGTAGCAGGCACCGTCACCGAATGCTGACTGCGCCTCGCTTGAAGCTGACAAAAATGCCTCTTCAAACTGCTCAATTGAATCAACACGGCGAATACCCTTTCCGCCGCCGCCCGAACGAGCCTTGATGAGAAGCGGAAAACCGATTTTTTCAGCTTCCTCTTTTGCCTGTTCAACGCTTTCAACAATATCGCAGCCGGGGGTTACGGGAACACCTGCGGCACGCATAGTCTTTCTTGCGTTGTCCTTGTCGCCCAAAAGCTTTATCATTTCGGATGAAGGACCGATAAAGTTGATGTTGCACTGTTCACAGAGCGAAACAAACTTGGCATTTTCGGACAAGAGTCCGTAGCCGGGATGAATAGCCTGAGCACCGCTTTCAACGGCAACGGTGAGAATTGCAGGCATATTGAGGTAGCTGTCGGCAACACGGTTACCGCCTACACAGTAGCTTTCATCGGCAAGCTGAACATGCAGGGAGTCCTTGTCTGCCTCAGAATAAATTGCTACTGTGCTGATGCCCATTTCACGGCAGGCACGGATAATTCTTACTGCAATTTCGCCTCGGTTGGCAATCAGAATTTTTGAGAACATTTTTTCACTTCCAGTTATTTATCGCATTACGGCTGTCTGCACCAAAAACGGCACAGACAGCCTTTAAAATCACTTATTTTCAACAAGTGCAAACGAAAGCTCGGCACTTACACAGAGCTTGCCGTCAACATAACCCTTTGCGTCAATAAAGTAGAATGCACCTCTGCTCTTTGTGAGTGTGCAGACACTTTCAAGAGTGTCGCCCGGTTTCACGGGATTTCTGAACTTAACATTGTTCATCTTTGTAAAGTAAGGTGTGCAGTTCTTAACCTTGTCTGCAAGAAGACAACAGCTTGCCTGTCCCATCATTTCGCAGAGAATAACACCCGGAACAACGGGGTTACCGGGGAAATGTCCCTGTAAAAAGAACTCGTCACCTTTGATTGTATATCTGCCCTTTGCCGTGTTTTCGTCAACGCTTTCAGCCTCTTCAACAAGAAGCATATTGTCACGATGCGGCAAAATCTTTTTAATTTCTTCCTGATTCATTCTGTCCTCCGATTATTTAACCTTAAATAACGGCTGACCGTATTCAACAAGATCTCCGTCCTTAACAAGAACTTCAACGATTTCATAGTCGTCCTCAGCCTGAATTTCGTTCATACACTTCATAGCCTCGATAATGCAAACGGTTGAGCCCTTGCTTACTTTCTTTCCGACAGGAGCAAAAGGAGCCTTGCCCGGTGCCGATGCGGCATAGAATACGCCGACAATCGGAGCGTTTACAGTCTTGGCGTCTTCCTCGGGAGCGGCAGACTGAGCCGCAGGAGCCTGTGGCTGAACAGGCGCAGGAGCAGGAACATCTGTTGCAGTCGGCTGATATGCACCGATTGGAGATGCATTAAAAATCTGCTGTGCCGGATGTTCTTTTTCAAGATGAATCTTTGTACCGTCCTCTTTTTCAATTTCAAGAACACTCAAAGAAGAATTTTCAAGAAGGGAAATATATTCCTTGATTTCTTCAATTTTATTCATAGTAATTCCCTCGCTTAATATTTTTTAAATACAAGACAAGCGTCATGTCCGCCAAAGCCGAGGTTGGTTGAAGCGGCAACATTTACATCACGCTTAACTGCTTTGTTAGGTGTATAGTTAAGGTCAAGACCTTCATCGGGTTCGTCAAGGTTGATTGTCGGCGGAATAACACCGTCATTGAGAGCCATAACAGAAGCGATAGCCTCAATTGCGCCTGTTGCACCGAGAAGATGACCTGTCATTGATTTTGTTGAGCTGATATTTGCATCATAAGCCTTTTCACCGAGAGCTGTCTTGATAGCCATTGTTTCGGTAAGGTCGTTAAGATGTGTGCTTGTGCCGTGAGCATTGATGTAAAGCTGTGCGTCATCGGCAACATTTGCCTCCTCAAAAGCAATCTTAATTGCTCTTGCAAGACCTGCACCGTTAGGATCGGGAGCTGTAACATGATGTGCGTCACAAGTATTGCCATAGCCTGAAAGCTCTGCATAAATCTTAGCACCTCTTGCAACTGCGTGCTCATACTCTTCAAGAACGAGCATACCTGCGCCCTCGCCCATGATGAAACCGTCACGATTCTTGTCAAACGGACGGGATGCGTGCTTTGGATCATCATTTGTTGAAAGAGCTTTCATATTCTGGAAACCAGCAATTGTGAGAGGAGCAACAACTGCCTCTGCACCGCCTGCGATGATAGCGTCAGCGTAGCCGTCCTTGATGCAGTGGAAAGCCTCACCGATTGAATTTGTACCTGTTGCACAGGCGCTCATAACCGAAAGAGACACACCCTTTGCGTTAAAACGGATCGCAACATTGCCTGTTGCGATATTACCGATCATCATCGGAATGAAGAAAGGAGAAACCTTTCTCGGGCCTCCGTTTTCCATGCCTACTGTATTCTTAACAAAGGTCTGCAAACCGCCGATACCTGCGCCGATATAAACACCGAAACGGTTCTCGTCAATCTTGCCTATGATACCGCTGTCGTCAACTGCCTGCTGTGCCGCTGCGATTGCGTACTGTGTATATGGATCAAGCTTTCTTACTTCTTTTTTCTCAATATACTGTGTGGGATCAAAATCCTTGACTGTACCTGCGATGTGAACCTTGAGGTCACTTGTATCGAAAGCTGTGATTGTTTCGATACCGCAAACGCCGTCAACCATATTTTTCCACATTGTAGGCACATCGTTACCAATCGGTGAAATTGCGCCCATACCTGTTACAACTACTCTTCTGCTCATTATATCCTCCAAATCAATTACATTGCAAGTCCGCCGTCAACTCTGATAACCTCGCCTGTTACATAAGCGGCATCGTCAGAGCAGAGGAAAGCTACTACATCTGCAACATCATCGGGAGTACCGATACGCTTTGCAGGAATCTGTGCTTTCATTGCGTCCTTTACCTTATCGGGAAGTACACTTGTCATATCTGTTGCAATGTAACCCGGAGCAACTGCATTAGCCGTAACGCCTCTGCCTGCAAGTTCCTTTGCAACCGACTTTGTAAGACCGATAATACCGGCCTTTGACGCAGAATAGTTAGCCTGACCTGCGTTGCCGGTAAGACCGACAATTGACGCTGTGCTGCAGATTCTGCCGTAACGCTTTTTCATAAAGTGCTTGTATGTATGCTTAATCATGTTGAATGTACCCTTGAGGTTTACATTGATTACAGCATCAAAATCTTTTTCGTCCATATTTAAAACGAGCTTATCTCTTGTGATGCCTGCGTTGTTTACAAGAATTTCGATACTGCCGAACTCCTCGATAACCTTATCGACAACCTTCTTTGACTCTTCAAAATTTGAAACATCACAGAAATACTGCTCAACCTTTGTGCCGTACTGCGAAAGCTCTTCCTTAGCCTTAATGCCCTCGTTTTCGTCACCAACATAGAGAATTGCGATGTTAGCGCCCTCTTTCGCAAGCTTTGTTGCGATTGCAAGGCCGATACCTCTTGAGCCGCCTGTTACTACGGCTGTTTTATTTTCAAATCTCATTATATTATACCTCCGAACAGCATCAAAGTTCAAGTGCGTCAATATCAGCCGCAGTTTCAACCTTGAATGCCTTTACATCTCCGTTGATTCTCTTTACAAGACCTGTGAGAGTTTTGCCCACACCAACCTCAATAAAGGTGTCAACGCCGTCATTAATCATATTTTCAACAATAGTCTGCCATTTTACGGGATTCTCAACCTGTGCCTTTACAAGCGTTTTGAAATCGCCCGAATACGGCTGAGCCGTGTAATCGGAATAAATCTGAACCTTTGGCTGAGCAAAGTCAACATTTTCCATATACTTTCCGAGTCCCTCTGCGGCATCAGCCATAAAGGGAGAATGGAATGCACCGCTTACGGCAAGAAGTTTTGCCCTTCCGCCCTCTGCTTTAACTGCCTCGCAGAAAGCGTCGGCATTTTCACTTGTTGTTGCAACAACAGTCTGAGCCGGTGAGTTGTAGTTTACGGGATATGTTTTGTCAAACCTTGAGCAGATTTCTTCAACCTTTTCGGGAGTAAGCTTTAACACGGCAGCCATTGCACCGGGATTTTCCGTTGCGGCTTTGTCCATAAGCTCGCCTCTTTTGCAAACGAGTCTGAAAGCCTCTTCATCGGAAAGGATTCCCGAAAAAGCAAGCGCAGAAATCTCACCGAGTGAAAAGCCTGCTACACAGTCGGGAGTGATACCCTTTTCAACAAGAGCTCTTGCGGCCGCAAGGTCGGCAGTAAAAATACACGGCTGTGTATTTACTGTCTTTGAAAGCTCCTCCATTGTACCCTCAAAGCACTGCTTTGAAGTGTTTTCTCTTATAGAATCAGCCATTTCGTAAACAGCCTTTGCGGCAGGCGAATTATCGTAAAGATCCTTGCCCATACCGCTGTACTGTGCGCCCTGACCTGAAAAAATAAATGCTATTTTACCCATTTTGTTGCTCCGTTCAATACTTCTTCTGCCTGTGAGAACATCTCTTCAATCATTTCTCTTGCCGGCTGTTCCTTTTTAACCATACTTGCAACCTGTCCTGCAAGAACGGTACCCTGAGAAACATCGCCCTCTCTCACGGCTCTTCTGAGTCTGCCGAGTCCCATATTTTCAAGCTCCTCATCGGAAACATTAGCCGAATCGTACTCAGCCTTTGTATATTCACGGGTAAACGAGTTACGGATTGAACGAACAGGATGACCGAGTCTTTTACCTGTTACAACCGTGTCAATATCTCTTGCTTTGAGAATTTTATTCTTATATTCCTGAGAGATAGTACATTCCTTTGCAACGAGAAATCTTGTGCCGACCTGAACGCCCTGAGCGCCGAGCATAAATGCTGCGGCAATCTGTCTGCCGTCTGCAATACCGCCTGCGGCAATTACAGGTATATTTACTGCATCAACAACCTGAGGAACAAGAGCCATTGTTGTGAGATCACCGACATGACCGCCTGACTCGCCACCCTCTGCGATAACGGCAAAAGCACCGTCTTTTTCCATTTTCCTTGCAAGTGCAACGCTCGGAACAACAGGAATAACCTTGATGCCTGCCTCAAGCCACTTTGCCATGTACTTGCCGGGGTTGCCTGCACCTGTTGTGATGACCTTGATGCCCTCTTCAACTACAACATCGCTTACTTCCTCTGCAAACGGACTCATAAGCATGATGTTTACGCCGAAAATTTTATCGGTCATTGTTTTGCACTTTCTGATTTCCTCACGGAGCTGTTCGCCGTTGGAATTCATAGCTGCAATAATGCCGAGACCGCCTGCGTTTGAAACACCTGCGGCAAGCGATGCATCAGCCACCCAAGCCATGCCTCCCTGAAAAATAGGGAACTCAAGACCGAGCGACTGGTCAATGACAGTAGAAATCATATGTAATATCTCCTTTTCTGCATTTTTACTTGATTTTCAGAAACAGAAAATTTGCAAGATTTCATTATTTTGAAAAATTTACGGCAAATTCTGCACCTGATTCCATACTTTATGGCATATCAGTCTGATTTTACTCCAAAAGCACAGAAAAGTCAATATAAAAGCACAGAAAAGTCAATATATATGAAGAATTATCTTACCATTAAGCCTTTAACTGCAATAGTCCTCAAGAGCCCTCATAAGGTTTTCTTTCCCCTTTATTTCAATTCCTTTTTCAAGGTAAAGTGCGTCGCCTTTCGGAAGATTTGATACTCTGCAGTCGGTTGTCAGATACGCTTTGTCCTCGCCTTTTTTGTACACTACAATATACCCTTTTTCGGCTTTTATGATGTAGTAGCCTTCCGTTGTACCGTTATTCTGCGACGACGAATAATTGCCTGTTGCAGAGGTGTTTTCCGCAGAATTCACGGGAGCAAAAAGCGAGCTTATCATCATACACGCAATCAGAATCACACCTGTTAATCCAACTATTTTTTTCATAATACAGCACTCTTTCCGTCAGTTTTTACTTTTATTTTTTCCCGAACCAACGGTTATATTCATCATTTTTATAAAATTCCAACCAAAAGGCCGCCTTAATTCTGCATATTTTTTAAGAGAAATTTGCATTAATATATTTATTTTTTTCTTTTCAGGTGATATAATAATCAAATGAGTATTTCTGCTTGTAATTTTGAACATATATGTTATTATATAATTTATGTATTACAGCCAGCGCACTGCGTTTGTGCAAATCACTCAGACAAATTACAAACCGACGGTTGTTAGTTTAACCGTAAATTGTGAATTGATAAAGGAGATAATATGCGAAACAAGCGTGAAACTGACATCAGTCAGTATAAGAAGGATATTCAGCAAAATGAATTATCCGAAAAAGCTGACGGAGGTGTAAAAAGATTTTTCAGGGGTTTTGGCAAGTTCCTGATTACCGTTTGTTCGGTATGCCTGGTTGCTCTGCTTATTACGGGCATTTCACTTGCTGTCTACATTTTCACCATTGCGTCCGAGCCTACGGGCATCGACCTCAAGGCAAAGTCTATGAACCAGACAAGCCGAATATATATTCAGAATGAGGATACAAAGGAATTTAAAGAGTATCAGAAACTATACGATACCGAGAACAGAATCTGGGTTGACAATCAGAATATTCCTCAGGCAATGAAAGATGCGGTTGTCGCAATTGAGGACAAGCGTTTCTTTGACCACAACGGTGTTGACTGGGGCAGAACTCTTTCCGCCGTTGCAAATCTTGCAACCGGTTCGGACTCATACGGTGGTTCAACAATCACCCAACAGCTCATTAAGAACATTACAGATGACAACGAGGTTTCAATTACAAGAAAGCTTCGTGAAATCACAAAGGCACTAAAGCTTGAGCAGGAATATACAAAGGATCAGATTCTTGAAGCCTACCTCAATGTTGTAAACTTCGGCAATAACTGTCAGGGCGTTGAATCTGCGGCTCAGCTTTACTTTGGCAAAAGCATAAAGGACTGTTCAATTGCGGAGTGTGCGGCAATTGCGGGAATTACACAAAACCCGTCAAGATGGAATCCGCTTGTTTTCCCCGAAAACAACAAGGAGCGCCGTGAAATCGTTCTCAATGAAATGTATGATCAGAAAAAAATTTCCAAAGACGAATTTGATGCGGCTATGAAAGAAAGTGCCACAATGACATTTGTCGGCTGGCAGGCGTCCGATGACGATGACGACGATGACGAGGCAGATGTTCAGAACTGGTATATTGATCAGCTCTTTCGTGATCTTCAAAAGGACATTGCAGAATATTACAACATAAGCGAAACTGCGGCATCTTTAAAGCTTTACACAGAGGGACTTAAAATCTACTGTGCAATGGACGAAAAAGCTCAGACCTACCTTGAAAATGCGGCACTTAATATTGATAAATCAAATGATCCCGACCTTCAGATTGCGTCAACAATTATGGGATATGACGGCAGAGTAATTGCAACAGTCGGTTCTTCAACAAAGAAAGAGGGCGCTCTCGGCTGGGACAGATCCTACAACTCCGTACTTCAGCCGGGTTCTTCAATCAAGCCTGTTGTTGTTTACCCTTATGCAATCGAATCAAAGAAGCTTTATTTCTCATCAATGGTTCTTGATGAACCGCTTGACAACTATCGTACAAATGAAAGCGGTCAGCTTGTTTCGGGTCCTAACAACGCATACGGCTACTACAACGGCAATATGAGTCTTCCCGATGCAATCGAGTGGTCATCAAACGCAACAGCCGCTCAGACTATGGAGCTTATCGGCGGTCCGAGCGTTGCATATCAGCAGGTTGTTACAAAAATGGGATTCCAGAATCTTACGGAACAGGATGCACAGAATACGGGTGCTCTTTCAATCGGCGGTATGAACGGCGGTGTTACAGTAAGAGAAATGGCGGCTGCTTACACATATCTCGGCAACGGCGGTCTTTACTACGAACCGTACACATACTACTATGTAACCGACTCAGAGGACAACATAATCATTGATAACCGTGACGCAGTTCCGAAACAGGCTTATTCAGCCGAAACAGCAGGAATCATGAACAGACTGCTTCACTACAATGTTACAAACAGTGCTCACACAAACGCACATTACGCTCAGATTTCAGGCTGGGACATTGTCGGCAAAACAGGTACAACCGATGACGATAAGGATTCATGGTTCTGCGGATGTTCACCATATGCCGTAATGGCTACATGGTGCGGTTTTGATAAACCTAAAACCATTTCCTACAGCGGAAGAACAACGGCAACAAAATTCTTTGCAAATGTTATGGGCAAGTACCTTGAAGGCAAAGAAAACAAGGAATATAAGATATCCGATAACCTGATTGAGGCAACATATAATCCTACAACGGGACTTATTGTTTCAACAGATAATATTTCGGGACGGTATGTGGGCTACTACACCGAGGACAATATGCCGAGTTCGGGAGGTTCATATTACAGCGGTAACTATGAATACGGCTCAGATGTTTCAGACTCCTCAAGCTACTACGATCCCAATTACGGCGGTGACAACAGCGGTAACAATTACGGCGGCGACACAAGCAACAGCGGAGGAGATAATTCAGGCGGCGACACCTCCGGCGGAGGAGAACCTTCAGGCGGAGAACCTTCAGGCGGAGGGGAATCCTCAGGCGGAGAACCTTCAGGCGGAGGGGAATCCTCAGGCGGAGGCGAAAGCTCCGGAGGCGGTGAACCGTCGGGCGGCGGTGAGGAAGCTCCCCCTGCCGCAGAATAAAATAACAGGTTAAAACCAAAAACTCGAAAGGAAAGGTTTTTAGATATGGTTTCAATAGCAATTATGGGTCACGGTGTTGTAGGTTCGGGCGTTGCCGAAATCTTTACAACACACAAACAGAAGCTTTATGCAAGCATCGGTGAAGAGGTTTATGTCAAGAAGATTCTTGACCTTCGTGAATTTCCCGACAGCCCGCTTGCAGACAGATTCACAAAAAACTTTGAAGATATCATCAACGACCTCGAAATAAGAGTTGTTGTTGAAGTTATGGGCGGTCTTAATCCTGCTTATGACTTTGTAAAGAGATGTCTTAAAGCAGGTAAGAGTGTTGTTACTTCAAACAAGGAGCTTGTTGCCGCTCACGGTGCAGAACTCCTTGAAATTTCAAAGGAAACAAACACAAACTTCCTCTTTGAAGCATCGGTAGGCGGCGGTATTCCGATTATCCGCCCGATGAGCCAGTGCCTTGTTGCAAACAATGTTGACGAGATTGCCGGTATTCTTAACGGTACAACAAACTTTATCCTTACAAAGATGATTGAAGATGGTATGCAGTTTGACGATGCGCTCAAGCTTGCTCAGGAGCTTGGCTTTGCCGAGAGAAATCCTGCCGCTGATATCGAAGGTCACGATGCTTGCCGTAAGATTTGTATTCTTGCATCTCTTGCATACGGAAAGCATGTTTATCCCGACTCTGTACATACAGAGGGCATTACAAAAATTACACTTGAAGATGTAAGATACGCTGAGGCTTTCCATTGCGTAATTAAACTTATCGGCAGTGTTAAGCGTCTTGCGGACGGCAAGATTGATATTATCGTTGCTCCTATGCTCGTTCCGAACAAGAGCCAGCTTGCTAACATTGACTATGAGTTCAACGGAATTATGGTAAGAGGCGACTGCACAGGCGATGTAGTATTCTACGGCAAGGGTGCAGGCAAGCTTCCTACAGCAAGCGCAGTTGTAGCCGATGTAATCGACTGCTGTAAGCACCTCAAGACAAGAAAGTTCCTTTACTGGGCAGACGGCAACGGCAAAAACATTCTTCCTTGGGAGGAGTCAAGCCGTGCCATGTATGTTCGTGCAAACGGAAGTAATGTTGCAGAAAAGGCAGAAAAATTATTCGGTGAGGTAACAGTAATCAATAAGGCTGACGCACCTGCCGACGAAAAAGCATTTGTTGTCAAGGCTATGCCGTACAACGAATTTGCCGAGAAGATTGCTCAGCTTGAGGCTGACGGTGTTTCGGTACTTTCAAGTATCCGTGTGGCTGATTTATAATTTTACAGAGGGAGTATTAAGTACATGAGTTTGATAGTTCAGAAATTTGGCGGCAGCTCTGTTGCCAATGCCGAAAGAGTAATGAATGTTGCATCAATCGTAACAGACACTTACGCAAAGGGCAATGATGTTGTAGTTGTTGTATCCGCTCAGGGCGACACAACGGACGATCTCATTGAAAAGGCAAACGAAATCAATCCAAAGGCTTCAAAAAGAGAAAAGGATATGCTTCTTGCCGCAGGCGAGCAGATTTCTATTTCACTTCTTGCAATGGCAATCGAAAAGCTCGGTTACCACGCTGTTTCTCTTCTTGGCTGGCAGGCAGGTTTCAATACCACTTCTGCTCACACAAGCGCAAGAATCAGAAAAGTTGAGCCTGACAGAATTAAGAAAGAGCTTGACAAGAAGAACATTGTAATCGTTGCAGGCTTCCAGGGCATTTCAAAATACGGCGATATTACAACACTCGGCAGAGGCGGTTCAGACACAAGTGCCGTAGCTATTGCGGCTGCAATGCACGCTGATCTCTGTCAGATTTTCACCGATGTTGAGGGTGTTTACACAGCTGATCCGAGAAAGGTTAAGAACGCTAAGAAGCTTCAGGAAATCTCTTATGACGAAATGCTTGAGCTTGCTACACTCGGTGCTCAGGTTCTTAACAACCGTTCGGTTGAAATGGCTAAAAAATATAATATCGAGCTTGAAGTGCTTTCAAGTATGACAAAGGCTTCGGGTACAATTGTAAAGGAGAAAACTAAAATGGAAAAAATGTTAATCAGCGGTGTTGCTAAAGATACAGATGTTGCAAGAATTTCTGTTATGGGTGTTCCGAATATCCCCGGTCTTGCTTTTAAGATGTTCTCAAAGCTTTCTGCTAAAGATATCAATGTTGACATTATTCTTCAGTCAATCGGTCATGACGGCAAGAAGGACATCAGCTTTACAGTTGCCAAGAACAGAGGCGAAGAGGCTGTTGCTCTTATGAAGGAATACACAGAGAACCTCGGTGCAGAGGAAATTCTCTATGACGATAAGGTAGCTAAGATTTCAATCGTCGGCGCAGGTATGGAAAGCCACGCAGGTGTTGCTACAAAGATGTTCGAGGCTCTTTATGACGCTCAGGTCAACATCCAGATGATCAGCACAAGCGAAATCAAGGTTTCGGTTCTTATTGATTCAGCAGACGCTGACAAGGCCGTAAGCGCTATCCACAGCAAATTCTTTGATTAATAATTAATTTCGGTTAATGCAAAAATCCCTGTCCGTTATGGACAGGGATTTTTTTGTATCGGTAAACTTTGTTTTTAACATTATAAAGCTGTCTGTACGAATTTGGTACAGCGATTCACCGTTAAATTTAATAATAGTAATATCCTGAACGGAAAAATTCGTCGAAGATACTTATACCGCAGACTGCAAGTATAATTGAAACAACTACCACAAGCACAACTCCGATAAGAGCCAGGATAAGAGCGGCTCTTGCATAGTTTTTGAGTGACTTTTTTGTTGATGAGCTGAATGCCCAGACAAAGAGCATAATGAGGTTTACAATCGGCAGACAGGTTAAAAGCATAACGCCGATCCAACCGCCTATGCTTACAGGCTGAGTATCCGGAGTACCGTATGGCGGTGCAACGGGCGGTACAGGCTGTGAGTTGTATGTCTGCTGATACTGCGTGTTGTACTGCTGATTATAGCCGTTGTTGTAGCTCTGATATTGATTGCCGTACTTGCTTTGATTTGCGCCGTAATCATTGTTCGGTGAGTTTGTAAACTGCTGACCGTATGAAGTTTTGTTAGGCTGCGGTTGCTGATAATAAGTTTGATTTGGCTGACCATACTGCTGAGAATACGGATTCTGCTGTGGCTGACTGTCGGCAGTCGGCTGTGCAGTCTGCACATTCTCGTAAGGGTTCTGTGCAGCATCTTCGGTTGAAGCATTTTCAACAGGCTGTGTTTCAGGCTCTAGAGTCTGCTCAACAGGTGTTCCGCAGTAAGTACAGAACATTGCTCCGTTGTCAATTTCGTGATTGCAATTTTTACATACCATATATAATCGCTCCTTGCATAATATTCTATAAATAGTATGCTATAATTTTACACTATTTGCCTTACAAAATCAACAACATTCCACGCAATAATTCAATAATATTACAAAAAGCGACAGTTTTACGGCTGTCGCTTTTTATTACACTCCCCTTTTCATAAGCTTGTGGGGAATTATTTTATTTTCTTTGAGTGACGCTTTTACATCTATAATGCGCTGATTTGACGAGCCTCTGAACGCAAGGCTTATATCGTGAAGTGCCTCAACAAATTCACCGTCAACAAGCACATCAATCATTGAAAGCATTTCATCCGTACATTCACACCTTGCTCTGCTGTCGGAAAGAAGCTCCTTGTCAAACAAATAGCCCGAATAACACCAAATTGTTTTGTCGGAATATTTTTTTCTGACACGCTTTAAAAACGGCACTAAGGCTCTTTGATTTGAAGGTTCAAAGGGTTCTCCGCCGAGCAATGACAAGCCGTCAATATATGACGGTTCAAGCTCTTTGAGAATTTTATCCTCAACCTCTTTTGTAAAAGGTTCGCCGTAATCAAAACTCCATGTCTGCGGATTAAAGCAGTTTTTGCAATGATGCGTACAGCCGGATACAAAGAGCGATACTCTTACTCCCTCACCGTTTGCAATATCGCAGAGTTTAATTTCTCCGTAATTCATCAAAGGTGAAGCACCCTTTCCTCAATTTCCTGAGTTCTGCCCTGATTCCAGAACTGAGTTCCGATATATCCGCAGGTTCTTCTTGCAACATTCATCTTATCCTGATCACGGTTGCCGCAGTTAGGACACTCCCACACAAGCTTGCCGTCATCGTGAACAATCTTGATTTCTCCGTCATAACCGCAAACCTGACAGTAGTCGCTCTTTGTGTTAAGCTCTGCATACATAATGTTATCGTAAATGAACTTGATAACCTGTAAAACAGCGGGAATGTTATCCTGCATATTCGGAACTTCAACATAGCTGATTGCACCGCCCGGTGACAAAGCCTGAAATTCGGATTCAAGCTTCAGCTTGCTGAATGCGTCAATATTCTCGGTAACATGAACATGATAGCTGTTAGTGATGTAGTTTTTATCTGTTACGCCCTTGATAATGCCGAAACGCTTTTGAAGACACTTTGCAAACTTATATGTTGTGCTTTCAAGAGGAGTGCCGTAGATGCTGTAATCGATGTTTTCCTCTTTTTTCCACTTTGCACAATAGTCGTTTAGCTTCTGCATAATTTCAAGACCGAGTTCTTTGCCCTCTTTTTCTGTGAGCTTTTTGCCGATAAGGCTGTAAACGCACTCCCAAAGACCTGCATAACCGAGCGAAAGCGTTGAATAACCGCCGTGGAGAAGCTTATCAATCTTCTCACCCTTTTTAAGTCTTGCCAAAGCACCGTACTGCCACAAAATAGGAGCGGCATCCGAAAGAGTGCCTGTAAGACGCTCGTGACGGCACTGCAATGCTCTGTGGCAAAGTTCCATTCTCTCGTCAAAAATCTTCCAGAATTTATCAAGATCCTTGCCTGCGCTGAGTCCGATATCAATAAGATTTACAGTCACAACGCCCTGATTGAATCTGCCGTAATATTTCGGCTTGCCGTTTTCGTCAACATAAGGAGTAAGGAAGCTTCTGCAACCCATACAGGTAAAGCAATGTCCCTCGCCGTTTTTATCAATTTTGCTTTGGAGCATAACTTTCTCCGAGATATAGTCGGGAACCATTCTCTTTGCGGTACATTTTGCAGCAAGCTCCGTAAGATACCAATACTTGCTGTCCTCTGTTATGTTATCCTCCTCAAGCACATAAATAAGCTTTGGAAACGCAGGTGTAATCCATACACCCTTTTCATTTTTTACACCCTTGTGACGCTGTTTGAGTGTTTCTTCAATAATCATAGCGAGGTCGTGCTTTTCCTGCTCGTTTTTAGCCTCGTTAAGATACATAAACACGGTTACAAACGGAGCCTGACCGTTTGTTGTGAGCAAAGTAACAACCTGATACTGAATGGTCTGAACACCACGGTTTACTTCTTTGCGAAGTCTTTGCTCAACGATATCGTTGATTTTCTCTTCTGTGGGATGAACACCAAGTTCTTCGATTTCCGCAAGAGTTTCTCTGCGGATTTTCTCACGGGAAACCTGAACAAACGGTGCAAGATGAGCAAGGCTTATGCTCTGACCGCCGTACTGGTTACTTGCAACCTGTGCAATAATCTGAGTTGCAATGTTACATGCCGTTGAAAAGCTGTGCGGTCTTTCAATAAGCGTATCGCTGATAACGGTACCGTTCTGCAACATATCCTCAAGGTTTACAAGGTCGCAGTTGTGCATATGCTGTGCAAAATAGTCCGAATCGTGGAAGTGAATAATACCTTCCTTATCAGCCTCAACAATATCAGCCGGCAAAAGCATTCTTCTTGTAAGGTCACGACTGACCTCACCGGCCATATAGTCACGCTGAACGCTGTTGACGGTAGGGTTCTTATTTGAATTTTCCTGCTTTACTTCCTCGTTGTTGCACTCAATAAGCGAAAGAATCCTGTTATCGGTAGTGTTTGCCTTACGAACAAGCGAGCGGTTGTAGCGGTAACGCACATATCTTCTTGCAAGCTCAAACGCACCCTTTGCCATTAGCTGATCCTCAACCATATCCTGAATTTCTTCAACGGACACTGCTCTCCTGATTTTGTTGCACTTATATTCAACATAGTCGGCAACATCCTCAATCTGTTCGTCTGTAAGGAACTTGTGTTCCCCCGAACCGTTTGCTTTTTTAACGGCATTAATAATTTTTTCAATGTTGAAATCTTCTTCTGAGCCGTTACGCTTAATAATTCTCATAATCCTTCCCCTTTTTATTATTTTGCGGTACTTCCTTGGTAAAAATATCCTATATCTGTTAATCCGAATAAAAAAATAAATTTTTCAATAATGCCGTTTAAAAAATGCGTCATGTAATAAAATTGCAAGGAACCAAACTATCCCTGCAATGCAAGACCAATTATACAATAATTGCAATATAAATACTGTTGCACAGGCAACAATTATGTGATATACTATACTATATCTTGTGGCAAGACAAAAAACACCACACATTATGGAGTGTTGCAAATGATAGAAGAAATAGGCGGTGCAAGGCTTAAAAAATCAGATTTCATCGGGATAAACGAGTGTTTTAAACCTATTGAAAGAGAGTATAAAAGGGGTGAAATCATAACTACATATTCACCCGAAAATGACACAATTTGCATCATAAAAGAAGGAACTGTTTATCTGACAACCGACAATGCCGAAAATCAGCGGAGAATTATTTCTTTTTATGAAAAGGGCGACATAATCGTCACCTGCATTGTACCCGAATCAGACAACAGAATTTTTTATCTGAGTGCCAAAACAAACTGCAAAATTGATTTCGTGAAATACTCAAAATTTACAGCCTGTTGTGAAAAGCATTGCAGTAAACACCGGCAGATTATAAATGCATACATCAAAAAATCTCATAAAAAAAGTCTTGCTCACACAGACATTCTCTGTCAGCAGACGCTGAGGAGCAAGCTTTTGACTTTTTTTGAATACATTAAAACCGAAAAAGGAAAAAACACCTTTTATCTTCCTCTCCCTCTTTCCGACCTTGCAGATTACCTTTCTGTTGACCGAAGTGCAATGATGCGTGAAATAAAAAAGATGAATGAGGAAAATATTATAATCTCCGAAAAGCGAAAAATCACAGTCATTGAAGATTTGTCAGAATGACATATAACATATATATATGTATAAAAAACATAAAAAACAAAAATATAAATGCGTGATTTCGCCGTTTTGAGCCTGCAAAAAACTTGCAGGCTTTTTTTGACACAACGATTAATATTGTAGTATAAAAACACCTTGCAGTCAACACGCTAAAAGAATTATAGTCAAAATAATTAATTTGACTGATTTTGAATGTGGATAATCTAAAAACACCAAGTTTTAATTGCTAAAAGCGGTAAATTTATACTGTTTTTAAGTAACGCTCGACACGTTTTTTTGTTAGCTAATTTTGCTGTCTTTAAATTTTCTGAATTTTTTTGACCGATTTTGCTTGACTTTTTAAAAAACGGGTGTTATAATATAGTCAAGATAGTCAAGATAGTCAAGAGGTGAGGATAATGCTTACACAGGACAGGTATCGTGCAATACTTGATTTGCTCGAGAAAAAAATTCGGTCACGGTGTCGGAATTAACAAAGTTGCTTGACTCATCCGAGTCAACAATAAGAAGAGATCTTTCCGCTCTTGATGAGATGGGAAAGCTCACAAAGGTTTTCGGCGGTGCAACTTCAATCACCAGAAACGAGGGTGTTTTTGAAGATGCGGTAAGCAATCGTGAAACCGTTATGAGCGATGAAAAAGATGCGGTTGCAGAATACTGTGCAAAGCTTATCCATAACTCTGACTTTGTTTATATTGACGCAGGAACAACAACATTAAAGCTTGTTGACCACATTACAAATACAAACGCAACATATGTTACAAACGGCATAACACACGCCAGAATGCTTATCCACAAGGGTATGCAGACATATATAGTAGGCGGAAAAATAAAACCGCTTACCGAGGCTGTTGTGGGTGCCGAAGCAATAAAAAGCATAAACTGCTTTAACTTTACAAAAGCTTTTATGGGAGCAAACGGAATTGACATCGGTTCGGGATTCACAACCCCCGACATTGAAGAAGGTCTTATAAAGGAAACGGCAATCAACAAATCTTATATGGCATTTGTCTTGCAGACCATTCAAAATTTCGCAGGGTGTATTCCGTAACATTTGCCCCTCTGCGAAAATGTTGTATAATCACCGACAAACTGCCTACGCCGGACTTTTCGCAGGCAACGGTGATAAAGGAGGTAAAAAATGATTTACACCGTAACGCTTAATCCGTCAATTGACTACATTGTCAGACTTGATTCGCTTGTTCCGGGAATAACAAACCGAACAACCGCCGAAGAATATTACTACGGAGGTAAGGGAATCAATGTTTCATGCGTACTTGCAGAGCTTGACCTTGAAAGTACGGCATTCGGATTTGTTGCAGGCTTTACGGGTGACGCCATTGAAAAGGGTATTCGCAACGACAGGATTATCACCGACTTTATTAAGCTTGAAAGTGGAATTTCAAGAATCAACATAAAAATCAAAGCCGGCGTTGAAACAGAAATCAATTGTCAGGGACCTCACATAAGTGACGGCGAACTTGAAAGGCTGTTTTCAAAAATTGACAGAATATCCGACGGCGACACAATCGTAATTGCAGGAAACATTCCGAATACGATGCCTGATGATGTTTATGAAAGAATCCTTGAAAGAATCAAGGGCAAGGATGTACGAATTGTAGTTGACGCAACAAAAAAACTTTTACTCAACGCACTCAAGTACAAGCCGTTCCTCATCAAACCGAACAGACAGGAGCTTTCCGAAATGTTCGGAGTTGAAATCAACACCGAGGATGATATTGAAAAGTATGCAAAAGAGTTGCAGAAACTCGGTGCAAAAAATGTTCTGATTTCACTCGGCGGTGACGGAGCAATGCTCATTGACGAATTCGGAAAAAGACACAAAGCAGGAGTCCTCAAAGAAAAGGTAATTAACACAGTCGGTTCGGGCGACTCAATGGTAGCAGGCTTTGTGGCAGGATATGATTATAAAGATGGAACAAATTATGTTGTTATGGAAAGTAATGCTGACGGACGTCATTCGTGTGACGTTGAAAAAGATAACACGGCTTACAGTTGTGGCACTCTGACGGGAGAATATGTGATGTTGTT
>ENA-OQKQ01000084-OQKQ01000084.1-human-gut-metagenome-genome-assembly--contig:-NODE-84-length-36722-cov-6.803634_pt1 | contig 36722 bp, 34 predicted proteins | sample MGYA00242651_ERZ504803 | MGnify/ENA primary metagenome ERZ504803 (study PRJEB26092, sample SAMD00036380) | human gut metagenome | host: Homo sapiens | study: EMG produced TPA metagenomics assembly of...
ATAATTATCTTGAGATCGGATACTGTTATGGTGGACGATGGACATATGGTGTTGGGTGAAGAGGAAAAGCGCTTACTATGGAGGTATCGTTACAGTGATTCCGACCGAACTATCCACACACAACAAACAGCGATATCGGGACGGTCAGTAAATGGGAATACCTTTTCATAGATGTAGAAGGTTTTATGAAAAAATTCCTGGATAATCCGGTTAAGGCAGAAAAGGTGATTCAGCGAATCTATTCCAGGGCTTTGTTTTTTGAAGAGAAGGAGAATTTGTCTATCTCGAAAAAAATCCACAAGATTCTGGATATCATGAGAGATGGTGAGGAATTTTTTCTGGAGGAAGCAAAGGGAGTGCTTGCGGCACTTCTGGTAGAAATTGCCCGGTTAAACAGAGATTCAGGAGAGGATAAGGTTGCGGAAAATGCCGGTAAGCTTACCAATATGATCACCAGTGTGCTGGATTATGTATCATATCACTACATGGAGGATATCAAAGTAGAGGATCTGGCGAATATCTGTCATATCAGTGAGACACATTTCCGGAGAGTTTTTACTTTCTACATGAAGATGAGCCCATTGGAATATATTAATACCGTACGTGTCTACACGGCATGTGAACTTCTGGAGACCACAGATGCCCCGGTTGCGGATGTTGCTCACAAATGTGGGTTTACGACAAATTCGACATTCAACAGAAACTTTAAACAGCTGATGGGAGTCACTCCTCTCGAATGGCGGAAACGTCCGGAAAGCTATGAACAGCAGCTTCTGCGATTTGATATTCATTCAGAAAAAGGATGGTAGAAAAACAGAAAGGAATCATTTATATGTACGACTATAAGATTGTGGAGCAGATCTCCCGAAAGAAAAAAAGCATGTCCGGAGTTCTCCGGAAAGTAATGGTTTTGTTTGCAGTGATCTTTGTGATCCTGGGAATTACAATATCCCAGTCCTTTATGCTGGCAGGATTTCTTCTTGCAGCGCTTTATTTTGTGTTTGATATTTTCAGCCAGAAGGATTATGAGTATACCCTGGAAAATGATCAGCTCAGCATTGATGTGATCTATGGCAAAAAGTATCGTAAGACTGCCCATGTACTGGAGCTGAAGGAGCTGGAAGTCGTTGCGCCGCACTGGCACGAAAGTGTTGCTAAATATAAAAAAAACGGTGGTACGGAGCAGCTGAAAAAATATGATTATACCTCTTATGATGACAATACTCCGTATTACACGATGATCATCAAAGAAGATGGACGAAAGATCAAATTGCTTCTCGATCTCACAGAGGAGATGCTGCAACACAATAAAGACACAGCATCCGGAAAAAGTCTATTTTGCATAAAAGCAGCAAAATTCTGTGAAATATGTACAAAAAATGAATAGAAAATTTATGAAATAAGAACAAACACCTCTCTTGAAGATAAGAAAAATATACATTCTGTCAAAAAGAGAGGATTTTGAACTATGAGCAAGGAATTCAGCTTCCCGAACAGCGGCACCTGTTCCAAGCAGACCAACTTTGTGCTGAACGATGACCACACCATTGCGTCTATGGAGGTCATTGGCGGCTGCAACGGCAACCTGAAGGGCATCTGCCGTCTGGTCAAGGGCATGAAGGCCGAAGATGTGATCGACCGCATGGAGGGCACGCTCTGCGGTTTCCGCAATACCAGCTGCCCGGATCAGATCGCCAAGAACCTGAAAAAGGCTCTGGCCGAAATGGACTGAAAAAATCAAACAGCGAAGGGGAGATGCCTGCGGGTATCTCCTTTTGTTTTCCCATCCCGACAGAAAGAGATGGTTTTTTTTCTGTGCTTCGGGGCTATACTTCTTGTGAAAACGAATTTCATCAGCAAGGAGCGGGCAAATGAGTATTTGGGAAAAACTTGGCTTTGGCGGGTACAAGGGCTTTTCGCACGAGTCGGATCAGCTGCTGCGCAGTGCGGTGGAGCTTGCCGGGAACCTTGGCTGCGAAAAAGCCGATACCGGCCATCTGCTGCTGGCGATCCTGCAGCAGGATCATGGGGCGGCAGCACGGTTTCTGGAGGGCAAGCAGATCCGGGAACCGGAGGTGCGCCGTCAGCTGGCCGAGAGCCGCCGCGCACCGGCTTTGCATCTGGATCGCTACGCTCTTGCGCCGGACCTCAAGCGCACCATGGATTACGCCATCATCGGGGCACAGAACGCGCACCTGAACCGGGCCGAGCCGGAACATCTGCTCTGCGCCATGCTGGAGGATGACGGCTGCACAGCAGGCATCCTGCTGGCATCCAGATAGGCAGCTCAGTACGGACGTAAACGAAAGGTAAACGCACAGGCTCAGCAGCTGGCCGATGCCGGTGGCAAGGGCCGCACCCGCAATGCCCATGGCAGGCACCGGGCCAAGGCCGAAGATCAGGATGGGGTCCAGAAGGATGTTGCACACACAGCCAAAGATCAGCGCCGCCATAGTCACCTTCATGCGGCCCACGGCCTGAAACATCTTTTCAAAGGCCAGTGCCGCCATGTTGATGGTGGCAAACAGGAATACGATGGTGGAGTAGGTGATGCCGGATGCGATCAGGCCTGCGTCGCTGGTGAACCGGCGCAAAAAGCCCGGCATGATGACAATGCTGACAATGGTGATGAGAATGCCGTGCATCAGGCTCAGCGCCATACCGTGGGTGGCGGCAGTCTCGGCCTTTTTGTGGTCGCCCGCGCCAAGGTACAGTGCGATCATGGCATTGATGCCGATACCGAAGCCGATGGCGATGGCGTTGGCAAAATTCTGGATCGGGAACACCAGCGACAACGCAGTCATGGCGTCTTCGCTGATGCGGGCCACGAACAGGCTGTCTACAATGTTGTACAGACTGTTCACCAGCATGGAAATAACATTGGGCAGCGCCATGGATACCAACAGCGGCAGCACAGGTTTTTCTTTCATAAAGGTCTCGTTCATAGTGTTTGCATTGCTCCTGTAGAGAAAAGAAATGAATTACTGCAGCCGCGGAATCGTCAGGGCGAGACTGCTCGAAAACAAACGCAGACGCAAAAAAGCCACACAATGGCTTTTTTGAAGTCATTGTGTGGCGAAAAGTAGCATACTGCTGTAAAAATCCACACGAATTTTATTAACTGTAGGATAACACGGCTTCCGGCAGATGTCAAGAGGTCAAATGGATAAAGTATGACTTTTATAGACTTGACCATTTTTCACCGGGAGGCTAAAATAAAAATAGATACTTTATAAAATAAGGAGAATCCTGCCATGAAATGGATGATCGCATCCGACCTGCACGGGTCGGCGTTTTATTGCAAAAAAATGATCAAAGCGTTTGAGCGGGAGAGAGCAGACCGGCTGCTTTTGCTGGGGGATCTTTTGTATCACGGCCCCCGCAACGACCTGCCGGAGGGCTATGCCCCGAAGGAGGTCATCCCGCTCCTGAACGGGCTGAAGCCGGCGCTTTTGTGCGTGCGGGGCAACTGTGACGCTGAGGTGGATCAGATGGTGCTGGATTTTCCCATTCTGGCCGACTATGCGGTGCTGCCGGTGGGCAGGCGGCTCGTTTACGCTACCCACGGTCATGTGCACAACCTGAAAAACCTGCCGCCGCTGGCTCCGGGGGATGTCCTGCTGCATGGCCACACCCACATTCCGGCGTGGACAGAGTTCGGCGAAGGCAATCTCTACCTGAACCCCGGTTCTGTGAGCATCCCGAAGGAGGGGAGTGCACATAGCTATATGACACTGGAAGGGGAGACTTTCCTTTGGAAAACGCTGGAAGGCGAAGTGTACCGGGAGCTGGAGCTGTGATGGGGGCAATGGAGCTGGAAGAGAAAACGGTTCAGATCCGGGATGATTTCGACCCGGACAAAATTCTGGAAAGCGGCCAGTGCTTTCGCCCCCGGAAGCAGGCGGAGGGCTGGTATCGGTTTGTTTCCGGGAGACAGCTGCTTTACCTCAGACCACTGCGCAGCGGAACCTACACGGTGCGGTGTGAGCCGGGCGCATGGGAAACCTTCTGGCACGGTTACTTCGACCTTGGCCGCAGCTATGCCGCCCTGCGCGGAAAGCTGGACAGCCGGGACGACTTTCTGCAGCGTGCCATGGAATATGGCCGGGGCATCCGGGTGCTGCGTCAGGATGAGTGGGAGATGCTGGTCAGCTTCATCATCTCGCAGCGAAAGAGCATCCCGGCTATCCGCAGGGCGGTAGAGCTGCTTTCGGAGCGGTTTGGCGAGCGGCTGGGCAGCGATAGCGAAGGGCCGGTGTATGCGTTCCCGACAGCAGAAGCGCTCTGCTGTGCCGGGGAGCAGGCGCTGCAGGAGTGCGGTCTTGGCTACCGCACCCGCTACGTGCTGCATGCGGCGCAGCAGGCGGCAGAGGGCACACTGGACCTGAAGAAGCTGGCTTCCCTGCCCGATGAAGCACTTTTTGCCCGTTTGATGGAACTGGACGGTGTGGGCAAAAAGGTGGCAAACTGCGTGTGTCTGTTCGGCTATGGCCGTGTGGGCCGTGTGCCGGTGGATGTCTGGATCGAACGGCTCATCCGGGACGAGTTTGCCGGGCAGGACCCGTTCCCGCAGTTCGGGCTGGAAGCAGGCATCGTGCAGCAGTACCTGTTCTTTTATAAAAGAAGCGTGGGATAAGAACCGCGGAGCCGCAGGCAGGAGCGTAGGATTATCCGCTAAGCAAAAAAGGCAACGGCTTCCTCTGTTTGAGGAAAACCGCTGCCTTTTTATCATTTTACCGCCTGCTTTAACCGTTCCAGATCTTCTGCATCCGGGTGAGAAAGGGCGTTGTCAAAATTCTCGATCAGCGCATCCAGATTGGGCAGATGGATCGGCTGCTTTTTCATGCCTTCATACCGCTGGCGTACCGAAAGCGGCATCTTGCCCTGACACATATAACGGCCGAAGACCGTGTTGCTCCTGTCCAGTGAACGCTCCACCTTTTTCAGGATCTTGTTGAAATACTCCTCACTGCCGCCAAAGCCGGCGGTGCCAAAAAGGAAGATATTTTTGCCGTGCAGCTGCTTCAAAAAGTCCAAAGTGCTTTCGTCAGCGTTTCCCTTGTCTGTCCAGAAGCCCACATAGAGGTCGTCTGCTTTCATGGCAGCAGGTCCGGGGTGCCAAAATAGCAGCAGTTTTCCTGTGGCAGACAGGCGTGCAGCGCGTCTGCCAATAATTTTGTGTTGCCTGTTTTACTGCTGAATACGATCGCGTAGCTCATAGTTTCTCCTTTGGTCGGTAATAACAAAAAACACCACACGTTTCCGTGCGGTGCTTTTCCTTCTGGTGGAGAATACCGGGATCGAACCGGTGACCTCTTGCATGCCATGCAAGCGCTCTCCCAGCTGAGCTAATCCCCCAGATGTTTGTGCCGTGCCTGACGACAGGAGTAATTATACCAGCGCTTTGCCGGATTGTCAACAGCTTTTTTGGGATTTTCTGCAAAAAAATTCCCGCCGGGGAAATGCCCTTCCCGGCGGGAAAAATGACTGCGAAAAAACTTACGCTCTTGCGTTCTGCGGGTCGAAGATCTGCGGTGCGACACGGATCAGGATCACCACAAGGACCGTGGTCAGGATGGCTTCGGGCAGCATGTAGGTGGCGTTGTACACGGCACTGTACAGCCAGCACAGACCGTCCACGCTCATGTTGGAGATGCCGGGAAAGCCGATCTCGGTCATCCAGCTGAAAGCGTAGTCGTAGTCCTTCCAGACGATGTAACCGGACAGAAAGCTGCACAAAAAGCGCAGCAGGCACACCACAAAGGCGCTGACACCGACACCCACGGTGCGGTTGCGGAAAGGCTTTGCAATCAGGCAGGCAAAGCCCAGCACCGTGAAGGCCAGAAGGTAGTCCAGCAGCACGCAGCCCACCTGTGCCGTGAGGGTCTGGCAGTATGCCAGATTGCCAAGGCCCTGCACAAGCTGGATCAGGCTGTTGACGAAAGCGGTCATGATGCCCCACTTTGCGCCGTGGCGGTAGCTCATTACCAGAATGGGCACCATGCTGAACAGGGTGATGGAACCGCCGTGGGGCATGAGCGGGATCTGGATCATGCTCAAAACGGTGGACAGGGCGATCATCAGCGCACCCTCCACCAGAATGCGGGTCTTGGAATAGGTTTTGGTCATAGGGATTCCTCTTCTCAGAACGATAGTACACAAAAACAAAATGCGCCCGCTTTCCAGCAGGCGCACGGGGTTTGTGAAAGAACGGACAGTTCTGCAAACTCCCACGCCGGCATTGTCCGGTCTGGTAAAAGGGTACTCCGCAAAACGCGGATCTCAGCCTTTCGGCACCCCTGTTTTTATGTCCATGCAAAAGTATAGCGCGTCCGGCGCAAAAGTCAAGCCCCGGCGGAACATATCTGCCCCGGCCTGTGCATAGGCTGTACCATAAGTTCACAATGGGAGGAGTCTGGATATGAAGGGAGACCCCGAACAGAGGGCGGTACAGCTGGGCGAATATATCGCGGCCAACCGGGCCACAGTGCGTGCGGCGGCAGCGGTGTTCGGGTGCAGCAAGTCCACCGTGCACAAGGATGTTGCGGTGCGGCTGCGGACGCTGCAGCCGGAGCTGTTCCGGCAGGTGCGTGCGGTTCTGGCCTGCAATAAGGCAGAGCGGCATCTGCGCGGCGGTGCGGCCACCCGGCGCAAATACAGCCGCAGATAAAAGACGGCACACTTCCGAACAAAACGGAAGCTGTGCCGCCTTTTTTAGGTTCAGTCCCGGGTGCGGAACTGGCTCAGTGCGCCTTTTTCCAACCGGCTGACCTGTGCCTGACTGATGCCGATCTCCCGCGCCACCTCCATCTGGGTCTTGCCCTGCAGGTAGCGCAGCTCCATGATCCGCTTTTCCCGCGGGGTCAGCCCGGCCACGGTCTGCCGGAACTGCAGCCCGCTGATCCAGCTGTCCTCGCCGTCCGGGTCCCGCACCTGATCGATCACATACATCGCATCGCCGCCATCGGTGTACACCGGCTCTTCCAGACTGATCGGCTCCACCACCGATTCCAGCGCCGCCGTCACTTCGCGCCGGGCAAGGCCCGCCGCCTGCGCGATCTCGTCCATGGTCGGCTCGCGGCCAAGCTGCTTTTCCAGCGCTTCGCGGCTCTGCATGGCCCGGTAGGCGGTATCCCGCAGGCTGCGGCTCACCCGCAGGGCATTGTTGTCCCGCAGAAAGCGCCGGATCTCCCCAATGATCATGGGTACACCGTAGGTGGAAAAGCGCACCGGCTGGGCGGGGTCAAAATGATCGATGGCCTTGATCAGCCCGATGCACCCCACCTGAAACAGGTCGTCCAGATTTTCGCCGCGCTGGGCGAACCGCTGCACCACGCTGAGCACCAGCCGCAGGTTGCCTTCCACCATTTGTTCCCGGGCTGCCGCATCACCGGCGTGGGCGCGGGCCAGCAGTTCCCGCTTTTCGGCTTCGGTCAGCACAGGCAGCTTTGCAGTGTTCATGCCGCACAGCTCCACTTTGTTGTACATCCAAACGCCCCCGGTCTGTTTTGATCTTCACCGGGAGTATGGGATGCGCAGCGGCATTGTATGCGTGGAAAAAACTGTGCGCTTTCCCACACAAAAGGGAGCACACGAAAAAAGTGACGGCTTGACAAATCACCGTAAATCGTTTATATTAGAAACACAAAGGGCGCTGGCCCTGCAAACGGCTAGCTCCTTACCGGATTAGTCAATCAAAAAGAAAATGACCGCTCTGGATTGGAAGTTTGGAGCGGTCATTTTTCTTTTGTCATCGTGTGATACAGTCCATGTAATTTCAAAAGTGACGTAGATCGCTCCACCGAGAAGCGTGAGCAGAAGCACGACTTGTTCGAACGTCATGGCGCATCCCCCCTTCCTGCCCTCAGGCATTCGGGGGAGAACGAGATTTCAAGAAAAAATTCGCTCTTACCCGACACCCAGGGTAACGGGTAAGAAGCAGCCGCCTGCGTTTGTGGGCACAGCGCCTGATGGGCGGCATTACAACCGCCAATTATAAGTTACCACAAAATGAGACAAAACACAATGTGATTTGTCTCATTTTTGCACTTCATTCGCTTTCCAGCTGGGCCTTTAATGTATGGATGATCCGTTTTTCCAGCCGGGAAATGTAGCTTTGGCTGATGCCCAGTGCGTCGGCGGCCTCCTTCTGGGTGCGCTCAATGCCGTCCGCCAGACCAAAGCGCAGCTCCATGATCTGCCGTTCCCGCGGGGACAGGCTGTCCACGGCCCGGCGAAGCACAGCGCGCTCCGCATCCTGTTCCAGCCGCTGGCTGATCTGGTTCTCATCACTGCCCAGAATATCAGAAAGCAGCAGCTCGTTGCCGTCGCCATCCACGTTCAGCGGTTCGTCGATGCTGGCTTCCTGACGGCGGTTGGAGCTTTTGCGTAAGTACATCAGAATTTCATTGCCGATGCAGCGGCTGGCGTAGGTGGCCAGCTTGATGCTGCGCTCCGGCGTGAAGGTGTTCACCGCCTTGATCAGCCCGATGGTGCCAATGCTGATCATGTCCTCGGCAGGCACACCGCTGCTTTCGTACTTTTTGGCAAGGTACACCACCAGCCGCAGGTTGTGGGTGATCAGGTCGTCCCGGGCAGCGGCATCGCCTGCAGCCATACGGGAGAGCAGGGCTTTTTCCTGTTCCGGGGTCAGGGGCGGGGGCAGGCTGGGCGCGCCCGCCAGAAAATGTGCGCCGCCGCAATAGCCCAGCCGTGCAAGGAGCCAACGCCAGAACCGGTGCAGAACATGAAACATGAATACCCCTCCTGTACATCTATAGATATCGATCGCATCAAACGCTTCTCAGCGGATGCCCAGCTGTACGGCCAGTTCGCTGCCCAGCAGAGCTGTCCATGGCTGCTGTGTTTCCGGGCGGCAGAATGCGGCCAGAATGCCCGCTGCACTGCCTTTGCTGGTGCGCAGGGCCTTGGCCGGAACGGCAGGCAGCACACAGTGCCCGGCAATGGTGGTGCAGGGCACCAGCCGCACCCGCAACTCCGGCGGCGGTGCCGTGCCGCAGGCAAAATAACGGTCCAGAAATGTGCGCAGCTCCTGCGGCAGGGCACTGCGCACGGCGGGATAATAGACCAGAACCACTGCCTGCCCGGTCAGCGGGTCCTGCACTGAGAAACCGGTGTCGCAGAAAGCCTGTACGGAGAGGGCTGCACCTTCCAGCTCCAGCACAGCGGCAAAGCAGCGGGTGCCTGCACGGCCAAAGCAGAACAGTACGCCGCGCAGCACGGCAAGCACTGCACCGCAGCACAGCAGCAGCCGGCCCGGAGACAGCGGCAGATAGACGCAGAGATTTGCGCTTTGCACTCCGGGCAGCAGTACGGCTCCGCACAGCAGCAGGTTCAGCAGCAGATACCACACACACAGCTGCACAAAATTGCGCAGGCCCGGCACGCCGTAAGCCGCAGCTACAGCAGCACAGCAGGTGAACACCTTATAAAGGAAAGCTGCAGGGCCGGGCAGCTCCGGCAGCAGAATGCCCAGCGAAGCCGCTGCCGCTGCCGCACTGCCCGCCATCAGCCGCAGGCCGCTGCACTGCCGCGCACACAAAAGCCCTGCGCCCAAAAGCAGCGCTGCTGCGGCCAGAAAGTTCGTCAGCAGCAGTTCGTCCAGATAGATCACGGTTTTCATACACGATCCCTTTCAAATTCCAGTATCTTCCAATTCTGCAAAAAAACATGTCGCTGTGTGCAAAAAAGCGGCTTCTGTAAGAATTTTGAGACCGGATTTTCACAGTCTATCACATTTTTCACATTTTTTTCAAAAAAGTACTTGAACATTTCTGGAAAGTGTGGTATATTATTGCCATCCTAGTAAGGGACGTAAGCCAAACAAATGGCTTGCAAATATCTTTCTAAATTTGAAGGGAGAAATTCATTATGATGATGCCTGCAAACTTCTCTGCTGTTGCAGAAAACGAGATGACCTACGTTGTTGGTGGTAGCCTGGTTGATGTCCTGGCTCCTGGCTCACAGGGATGCTGCATGATGTCGGAAGATTTGAACAGATTAAGCGCTATAACACATTTAACGATGCACAGTCTGTTGATCATGCCAATTTTGGAGCAGACCTGCTGTTTAAGGAAGGGCTTATTGATACATATGTGGATGGATTTCATGATGATAAATATGGTGTGATTGTTGAGAATGCGATAAGAAATCACAGCGCTTTCAGGATAGATGAGAGGCTTGACGAGTATACGGTTATGTTTTGCAATATACTAAGGGATGCTGATAAGGTGGATATTTTCAGGGTAAATGTAGATACTCCGGCAGAGGATATATATAATGTGACAACGGAGGAACTGAAAAATTCGCAGGTGAGTCCTGAGGTTATGGCAGCCTTTGATGAGAGGCACGCGGTACTTCGTTCCTGCAAAAAGACCGTGGTAGACCATGTGGCAGGGCATATTGCACTGACATTTGAGCTGGTTTATCCTATCAGCCTTCAGATAGCAAAGGAGAGAGGATATCTTGACAAAATGATGGCATTTGAGTCGGATAATGAGATTACAGGAAAGCAGTTTGAAGAGATAAGAGCGAAGCTAAATGAATACGTTGAGTCAGTCAGACCATTATAGTGACTAATGCAGGGCAGATGAAAATAGTTTTGCATTCTTCTTGTGTAACGAAGCTGGAGATTATTGCGGTTTTTGCCATGGAAGCTTCTTTTTAACATTTTGGATGTCGGGCATGACATGTTATCTTGCAAGTATTATCACAGATGAAAAATATAATGACAAGCTTACTTCTGTGTGCTACAATCAACTCAAAGCATTATATTTCTGTAAATACGACACCACAGCATATTTTTCCGGTGTGTATCACTTTGAAGAGGGCAGACCACTTCGCATTTTTCGACAAAGACGTGGAAATTTTCAATGCTTTATGTTACCAGTTAATAGCAGGAAAATTGAAATGTCAGATGTGAAAACATTGCGAGAAAAGCGGGGTGTGGGGATTTTGCCGGCTTTTATATTAGCATACAGTATTTTAATTCGATTTCGAATTTTCCTGCTCACACAAGAAGAGGAGGTTAATTTGGGTACAAAGGACTCGAAGGCGAAGGAGTATTTGTCAGACAATACGAGGTTCAGTGAAATCTGCAATTATGTATTGTTTGACGGTGAGAAGGTTATCAAACCGGAGAATTTAAAGGAATGTGACACCACAGAGGTGTTATCAGTTTTCGGTATTGATAGGAAGCAGATTGTTAAGCAGAAATGGAGAGATTTGCTAAAGGGGGTGTCTGTAAAATATACAGAATCAGTATACATCGTACTGATGGGGATAGAGGCACAGACAGATGTTCATTATTCGATGCCGGTTAAGACCATGATTTATGATGCCATGAATTATGGAGAACAGGTCAACGAGGCGAAGAAGCAACATCAGAAAAACAAAGATTATAAATCATCAGATGAGTTTTTATCAGGGTTTACACTTGAGGATAGGCTGACACCGGTGATTACAATTACATTATATCTTGGAACAAAAAACTGGGATGGTCCAAGAAGTCTTGTTGAGATGATGCCTCATATGGACGAGAGATTTCGGCCATTTATCAACGATTACAGGATTAATCTGTTGAATCCACTGGAGATTACGGATTTTTCCAAGTTCAAAACAGGTCTGAAACCACTGTTTGAAGTGCTGAAAAATGCGTCAGATGAGGGAAAGCTGAATGATTTAATTACAAAAGACGAAACCTTTACAAGGGTTGACGTTGAGACAGTAGCAGCTATCAATCTATTTGCAGGAACTGACATTAAGTATGATGAAAAGGAAGAGGTGGTAAATATGTGTAAGGCATGGGACGATCATAAAAAGCGTGGCATTCAGGAGGGAATGAAACAGGGAAGATGTCTTGAAGTATATTCGCTTGTTCAGGATGGTATATTAGACCCTGAGGTAGGGGCAAGTAGAGTAAGTATGTCATTAGATGACTTCGCAGACGCAATGCAAAAAGCAGGCTACAAACTTCCTGAGATGGTGTAGTATAATAGCTTAAAAGTATAGAAATTGCCCCAACTGATTTGTGTTGGGGCATGATTTTTATATTACAGGGGGAGTAGATGTATCTTGTATCTGTATATTTTACCATGTAGGTGATTAATAGATATTTGCAGGAATTTATTTTGAATATGAAAAGGAATAATTTATGAATTATATAGGCACACAGAATTTTGAAACAAAACGATGCTTTTTACGAAGAATCAAACTATCCGATTATACTATGATGTATGAAAATTGGGCTAAGTATGATGAAGTTTGCAGATACTATCCATTTAATCCTGTTGATGACATAGAAATATATAGGGACAAGGTAAAGCATTGGATATCTAATTATGAGTCGGATTCATATTTTCATTGGGTAATTGAGTGGAAAGAAACGGGAGAATTGATAGGAACAATTAATTTGGGAAATGTGGAAGAAGCATGTCATATGTGTGATACATGCTATATGCTGTCTCCCGGATTTTGGAATAAAGGCATTATGACAGAAGTATTGGAGGCTGTCTTAGATTATGCCTTTGATAGAGTTGGATTTAACAGAGTTCAGGCAGAAGTATTCTATGGAAATGATGCTTCCTCTGCGGTATTAAAGAAATGCGGCATGGTGTTAGAAGGCATTGCCAGACAAAAATATTATAAAAATGGTGAGTATATCGATACTGCTTTATGGGCAATTATTGTAGGTGATAGGTTATATTGAGACAAGAACTGATATTAAGTATGATGAAAAGGAAGAGGTGGTAAATATGTGTAAGGCATGGGATGATCATAAAAAACTTGGCATACAGGAAGGAATACAACAAGGTATGTAATATAGATAGCTTGGATTGATTTTACACAAAAAAATCAAAAAAATACAATTTATCAGGTTGACCGGATAATACTTTTGTCATATAATCTAATCAAAAATAGTAATAATTACTAATTTAAGTAGAGGTTATTAGCAGGAGGTACCTATCATGGACAAGAAGATTACAGACAGCATTATTTACATCGGTGTGGACGACAAGGACATTGATTTATTTGAGAGCCAGTATGTTGTTCCAAACGGTGTTTCATACAACTCATATGTGATTATGGATGACAAAATTGCAATCATGGATACAGCAGATGCAAGAGTTACGGATAAGTGGTTTGCCAATTTGAGAGAGGCGCTCGGCGACAGAAAGCCGGATTATCTCGTTGTTTCCCATTTGGAGCCGGATCATGCTTCCAATATCCAGAAGGTTGCAGAGGCATATCCTGATATGCAGATTGTAGGTAATGCAAAGACCTTTAACATGATGGGACAGTTTTTTGATATAGACTTAACGGACAGAAAGGTTGTAGTGGCAGAGGGAGATAAGCTTTCTCTTGGAAAGCATGAGCTTACATTCGTCATGGCTCCTATGGTTCACTGGCCGGAGGTTATGATGGAGTACGAGTCAACAGACAAGGTGCTTTTCTCAGCAGACGGCTTTGGTAAGTTTGGTGCGCTCGATACTGATGAGGACTGGACATGTGAGGCAAGACGCTATTACTTCAATATTGTTGGAAAGTATGGTGCTCAGGTGCAGGCGGTTCTCAAAAAGGCAGCAGGGCTTGACATTGAAAAGATTTGTCCTCTTCACGGACCGATTCTCACAGAGAACCTTGGCTTCTACATAGATAAATACAATACATGGAGCAGTTATCAGCCTGAGGATGAGGGAATCCTTGTGGCATGTGCTTCTATTCACGGTAATACAAAGAAGGCAGCAGAGCTTTTAGCAGAAAAGCTCAAGGCTACAGGTGTAAAGGTTGCATTTACAGACCTTTGCAGGGATGATATGGCAGAGGCTGTTGAGGATGCGTTCAGATATGACAGGCTTGTGCTCTGCGCATGCACATATGATGGAGGCATTTTCCCACCAATGGAGGATTTCTTACATCATCTCAAGGCAAAGGCTTATCAGAATCGTAAGATTGCCTTCGTGGAAAACGGTTCATGGGCTCCTACAGCAGCACGTCAGATGAAGGCTATTGTTGAGGGCTTCAAGAATATTGAGTGTGTTGAGCCGGTTGTTACAATTAAATCTACTCTCAATGAGGCATCTGAAAAGCAGATGGATGAGCTTGTTGCAGCACTTACCAGATAGAATAATTCAGGTGGCATGGATTAGATGATATATACTAGATGACATGGATTAGATGATATAGATTAGACATAGTTTAATACGGCATAGTATATATGGATCAATGAAGACCCGGGCGTTTGTCCGGGTCTTTATGTTAAAAGTAACTATTCGGAATCACCCCCAAGCACATTCGTAAAACCGCACGATACTCGTGCTTTGTTTACAAAAGTATATATAAATGTGGTATCATACAATTAAAGAAAAAAGCCATAATAGTACAATGTCAAATGAGGTAAACTATATGCAGCAGCGAATTACCATAAATCTTAACACAGATAGCAAAACAACCGACAAAACCACTATTCTTGAATACTGCCGCAGTCACGGCATTGCAGGGATAGAAACACCGTGCGGTGGAAAAGGAACCTGCGGCAAGTGCAAGGTGACGGTGGCAAAACCATACTATAAGGACGTGCTGGCCTGTCAGACGAAGATTTGTGACGGTATGGAAATTATTGTTGGGAGAAAAGAAAGCACCGGAATCAAAGAAGACAGCATGGTTGTTCTGACAAATGGAGGAAATGTATCGGAAAAATTTAATGAGCATGTAAATGAGCATGTGAATAGGAATGTTGTCTTGAAGGAAGAGACCGCAAATGAATCTGAAAAAGTCGAATCAAATGAAGACACCCTGGCAGCCTGTGATATCGGAACCACAACAGTAGTCTGCTACCTGATTGATAAAGAGACAGGGCAGATTATTTCTACCAGAAGCGGTGCCAATCCACAGAGGAGCCTTGGAGCAGATGTACTTTCCAGAATTGATGCGGCAGCGAGGGCGGATGATAACGATAAAGCGAATGGCGGCCTGCAGATGATGCAGACACAGATAGTGTCCCTGCTTAACGGCTGGATATCAGAAATGCTCACGGAATGTGGTAGAACTAAAGTCAGCCGGTTTTCAGTTGCCGGAAACACGGTTATGTGCTATCTGCTTATGGGAATTTCACCGGAAAAAATGGGAAAGGCACCTTTCCTGCCGGATGAATATTTTGGCAGGGAATATAATCCTTTGGATATAGGACTTGAGAATTGTCAAACCATGATTATATTTCCGGCTGTATCAGGCTTTGTAGGCGGAGATATCACGTCGGGTATGATGGAGACAGTGAACTGCAACGAGCTGACGCTATATCTGGATATTGGAACAAACGGTGAGATGGCGCTTGGAAAAGGCGACAGATATGTGTGCTGTGCCACCGCGGCAGGGCCGGCTTTTGAGGGTGCGCAGATTGAGCTGGGCATGCCGGCATCTAAGGGAGCCGTGGATAAGGTATGGCTGGAAGGGCGCAGAATTAAGTATTCGGTTATCGGAAATGACAGACCTGTGGGACTGTGCGGTTCGGGGCTTATCGATGCACTTGCTGTTCTTCTGAAAGCCGGAATCATAGATGAAAACGGCACGATTTTAAGCGGACAGGAGCTTCCTATACTGTTTAGGTCGTATGTGTTTGAGGTGGAAGCGGAGGAGACTGCACAGAGCACAGAGTCCTCTCTCGCCGTTCATATTGCACCGGGAGTCTACATTACGCAGGAGGATATCAGGAAGCTGCAGCTTGCGAAGGGCGCGATAGCCGCCGGAATAGAAGTATTGTTTAAGGAATATGGCTGTATGCCTTGTAATATTGATGTTCTCACATTTGCAGGAGGCTTTGGAAACTACATTGACAAAGCAAGTGCGGCGGCAATAGGATTGTTTCCACAGGAACTTTTGGACAAGGCAAAAGAAGTGGGAAATGCGGCAGGAAACGGAGCTGTTTCGGCAGCTTTATCGCAGGAAGCCTGGGAAAGAGCACTGGAGATAGGCGGGAATATGCGTTACATCGAGTTGGCATCGTATCCGCATTTCAATGAAATGTATGTGGAGCATATGAATTTTTAAATAATTGAAAAAAATATATTTTTACTTTATTGTTGAAGAAAATTGTCATATAATGACTTCGGGTGAGATTATATTTTTAAAAGAAAAGCTGATAGGGTGATCAGCATCAGGAGGAATATTAATGCGTAAAACAAAAATTATCTGTACTATTGGACCGGCCAGTGAACATGAGGATGTCCTCACCAGGATGATAAAGGCAGGTATGGATGTTGCCAGATTGAATTTTTCTCATGGCTCACATGAGGAGCATCAGGGCAAAATAGATTTAATCAAGAAGGTAAGACAGAAGCTTCATATGCCAATCGCAATCATGCTTGACACAAAGGGACCTGAGTATCGTATCAAGACCTTTGAGAATGGCAAAATAGAGCTCAAGGATGGAGATACCTTCACACTTACCACTGACGATATTGTAGGAAATCAGGAGAGAGTATCAGTAAACTATGAGAATTTGATCAGGGATTTAAAGGTTGGTGACCGTGTGCTTGTTGCGAACGGAATCATCATTCTGCAGGTCCGAGAGCTTAAAGGAAACGATGCAATCTGTGATGTTATCGCAGGCGGTACACTTTCAGACAGAAAGAGCATGAACTTCCCGAATAAGGTCATGAAGCATGCATATTTAAGCAAGCAGGACAAGGATGATCTGCTTTTTGGTATAAAAAACGAGGTGGATTATGTTGCCGCATCATTCGTTTCTACAAAGCAGGATGTAGCTGATCTGAGAAGCTTTTTGGATGAAAACGGTGGAGAGGACATTGATATCATCGCAAAGATTGAGAACCGTTCAGGTGTAGATCATGTGGAGGAAATCTGTGAGATAGCAAATGGAATCATGATAGCAAGAGGAGATCTCGGTGTTGAGATTCCGGGAGTTGAGGTACCGGCAATACAGAAGTATCTTATCAACAAGTGCCGTATGCTTGGTACACGCGTAATCACAGCAACAGAGATGCTTGAGTCCATGATTCACAATCCACGTCCTACAAGAGCTGAGCTTTCGGATGTAGCCAATGCTGTATACGACGGCTCATCAGCTATTATGCTTTCGGGAGAGTCTGCAGCAGGTAAATATCCTGTAGAGGCTGTAAAAAATATGGCAGAGACAGCAGAGTATACAGAAAAGCAGATAAACTACGGCAAGAGATTTGCCAATGCTGAGTTCCAGACAAAAAGCATAGTCGATGCCATTTCACATGCTACATGTGCCATGGCAATAGATGTGGATGCGAAATGTATCGTAGTCAGCTCGCTGACAGGCCGTACAGTGCGCATGGTCAGCCGTTTCCGCTGTCCTGTTGATATAATAGGCATGACAACCTCTGAAAAGGCATGGCGCAAGCTGAACCTGAGCTGGGGTGTAAAGCCGGTTCTGTGCGAGGAATACAACTCAATGGAGGTTATGTTCTACAATGCGATGAACGAGGCAAAGAGTGTCATGAAGCTCAAAAAGGGTGATCATATAGTGCTCACAGGAGGTCTTATCAATGGTAAGACAGGCAACACCAATGTAATTAAGGTTGAGACAGTTTAGTACATTTATACTATTGATTAAATCGTATATATGTCATATAATTCTTAACGATTAATAAAAACAATAAATTTAAAATAAACAATTTCGAGATGAAGTTTGCAGGAAAACGGCAGCGATTTTACATTATCAAAGCCTACCGAAGGAGTAAAACTCTCAGGTGCCGCAGCAGGCGGTGCAACTGTAAATGGATCGACTCTCTGGAGACACCCGCTTGGCGGGGGCCGAAGGTGCAACGTACGAATAGGAAGCAGTAGGAGTGCAGTGACTATGAATATATCATGGCACAGGCTGCTTCTCGTACGAATCTCTCAGGCAACAGGACGGAGAAGATATTGGACAGATATTCTTAAGATAATCTTCTTAATCCCATGTATCAGACTGTATATGCAGTGTATATGGGGTTTTTTATTTCAATTCACGTAAGTGCTGCTAAGCCTGCTTTTTCAATTGCTTCCAGATGAAATTATTTATATCAATAGTATTTGCTCAAAACACAAAGATCTTGTGTTTAGATAAAAAAGAGAGGCAGGAGTATTTCAATGTGGAACACAATCAACAATTTTCTTAGTGCAGTGGACAATTTCGTCTGGGGAGTGCCGCTCATGGTGCTCATCATGGCAGGAGGTATAATGCTCACAGTTCGTCTGGGACTTCTTCAGATGAGAAAGCTTCCTCTGGCACTAAAGTGGATGGTCAAAAATGAAGAGGGCGGCGATGGCGAGATTACGAGCTTTGGCGCACTCTGTACCGCGCTTAGCGCAACAATCGGAACCGGCAACATAGTCGGTGTAGCAACTGCAGTCGGTGCAGGAGGACCGGGAGCGCTTTTTTGGATGGTGCTTGCAGCCTTCTTTGGCATGGCAACAAAGTATTCAGAGGGACTTTTGGCTGTAAAATATCGTGTCATCGGCAAGGACGGACATAGTCTCGGCGGACCATTCTACTACATAGAGCAGGGAATGGGTGCAAAATGGAAATGGCTTGCAAAGATATTTGCATTTTTCGGCGTATGCGTTGGTCTTTTCGGAATAGGAACATTCAGCCAGGTAAACGGAATATCAAGTGCTGTAAACAACTTTTTTGACCCTAAAAACCAGCATACAGTAAAGGTTTTACCGTTCCTTGGTGAGTATTCATGGTCGGTTGTCATTGCTTCGCTTGTACTGGCATTCTGCGTGGCAGCAGTGCTTATCGGCGGAGTAAAGCGTATTGCAAGTGTCAGCCAGATAATAGTTCCTTTTATGGCTGTTATATATATTGTATTTGTGCTCGTGCTTGTGGTATGCAATATCACAGCGGTTCCGGCAGCGTTTGCTACAATAGTAAAGGCAGCGTTTTCACCGAAGGCCATAACAGGCGGTGCCGTGGGAAGCTTTCTTGTTGCAATGCAAAAGGGTGTTGCCAGAGGAATCTTTTCAAACGAGGCAGGACTTGGTAGTGCCCCGATTGCAGCGGCAGCAGCCCAGACAAAGGAGCCTGTACGTCAGGGTCTTGTCAGCATGACAGGAACCTTCATTGATACAATAGTTATATGTACACTTACAGGACTTTCCATCGTGCTCACAGGCGCATGGCAGGTTGACGGACTCGAGGGCGTGCAGGTTACTACATACGCATTCCAGAATGGTCTTCCTTTACCGAAAGAGTTATCAGCATTTGTACTTATGCTGTGTCTTGTATTTTTTGCCTTTACAACTATACTCGGTTGGGATTATTATAGTGAGCGGTGCTTAGAGTATTTGAGTGGCGGAAGGATGAAATATGTAAAGGTTTATCGCTGGATATATATACTTGCAGTTTTCATCGGACCTTATATGACTGTAAGTGCGGTGTGGACTATCGCTGATATCTTCAACGGTCTCATGGCTCTGCCAAATATGATAGCGCTGTTTGCTCTTAGTGGTGTTGTTGTTAAGGAGACAAGGCATTTCTTCGAGAGACATAGAAATGGAGAAATCGAGGATTAATTATGTTTTATATTTTGCGACATGGAAGAACAGATTGGAACGAGGAGCACAGACTGCAGGGTGAGGTGGATATCCCACTCAACGAAACCGGCAGGCAGATGGCTTACGATGCCGCAGAAAAATATAAGGATATAGATTTTGACATATGCTACTGCTCCCCGCTTAAGAGAGCACAGGAGACGGCAAGGATTTTTCTTGCAGACAGAAACCCTGCAGTAGAGATTATCACTGACAACAGGCTTCACGAGATGTGCTTCGGTGATTATGAGGGAGTGAAGAACATCAGACAAAAGCCCGAATGCCCTGTATACCTGCTCTTTGAGGAGCCGGAAAAATATGTGGCAAAGGACGGCGCAGAGAGCTTTGAGGAGCTATATCACAGAACAGGCGAGTTTATAGAGCAGGTGCTGAGACCGCAGCTTGAGGCAGGCAAAAATGTGCTTGTCGTGGGACACGGTGCAATGAACTGCAGCATAGTCAATCAGTTTCGCGGCACACCTATAAAGGATTTCTGGAAGGATATGCAGGGAAACTGCGAGCTGCTTAGGGTTGAATAAATTATTACTTATAGGACATTTTCTAAACAAATTTAGAGGATGTCCTATTTTACGTTATAGGAACAGCTGAAAGTCATTAGTGCGTAGATTAAAAACTGTTATTTGAATCATTTTTACTGATTTTATGTCGTCGCAATTTGTTAGGAATTTGTTGTGTTTCGACAAATTTCGTTGACAAGTCACTATTGATTTGATACGATTTATCTATTAAAGTAATTATTTTTTAGTGTGCAGAACATATAGTTCTACGCAAAATATAAATATTGGGCAGGTGGAACAACCATGGCAAGATATAAAGTTAAGGGTAAGGATTGCCAGCTTAAAGTAAAAGTTAAGCTCTCTTTTAAGGAAGAAATTGATGAACGTCAATTAGATTTCTTCTCTAGTAAATATATAAGAGGTCTTTTGAAAGTACAGGCAAAAAAGAAAAACTGTATAGAATTCTATGGTCCTATTGGAATCAGTTTGTTTGACAGGCTTAAGAAACCAATATCAAAGTATGATTTTTTCTTCATTATGGAGCAGGTTATAGATATAACACAGAAAGTCAATTTGAATTCATTGATATTGAGAAACGTCGTCTGGGATATACATTATGTCTTTATTAATGAGACAACCAAGGAACTACAATTTATATATTTGCCTCTTACTAATGATAAAAAAGAAGCTGATGTATTAAGGTTTATGGAGCAGATTATATATGCTTCGAAAACAATGGAGGAGGCAGATACAGAATATATATCGAGATATGTATATTTTTTGAAATCTCTGACATCCTATGAGGCTGAAAAAATTGAAAAATACATTTTTAGTGAAGACAGAAGTGTTGTAAATACAATTAAGCGGCACAATGTCGGACAGAGTGGATTTATTACAGATAAGCCACAGCATTATTATGAACATTATGGCAGGGGCAATGCAGATGAAGAAGCAACTGGACTGCTTGCAGATGAAGACACGGGATTACTGAATAATTATGACGAAGAAGCAACGGGGTTGTTGGATACTCAATGTGAACAGATACATTATGCGTCAATGTACAGATTGTTGACGAATGAAACATTTTTGATTAATAAACCAGTTTTTAGAATTGGTAAAGAAAAAAGTTATTCTGATTATTTTGTTGCTAACAATAATATGGTAAGCAGGAGCCATGCGGATATTATTGCCAGGGGTGGAAGATACTTTATTGTAGATCTTAACTCTAAAAATAGAACATTTGTAAATGGAACTCCGATACCGGCACAACAGGAAACGGAAATTCATGATGGAGACGCTATCAGGTTAGCAAATGAGGAGTTTGAGTTTAGGATTTAACCAAAGGAGAAGGAGAATGCATTTTACAGTTACAGCTGATACAGATATTGGCATCGCAAAAGAAACAAATCAAGACAGCGTGTTATTTAAGCATGGTACTTATTCTGGCGGAGAAGTGCTGATGGCTGTTATATGTGATGGAATGGGAGGTCTTGCAAAGGGAGAACTTGCAAGTGCAACAGTTATAAGGGAATTTTCAGAATGGTACAACAAGGAACTGCCCTATGAATTAGAAAATTTGGATTTGCATGTAATTGGTGGTAAATGGTCGCTCATGCTTAAGGATTTAAACATCAAGATTATCGAGTATGCCAAGAAAAATAATATTACGATGGGAACCACATTCACAGGGACATTATTTGTTGGAGACGAATATGTGACAGTACATGTGGGAGATACCAGACTCTATCATATAGGAAATAAGTTGGAGCAACTTACCTACGATCAGACATTTATAGCAAGAGAAATTAGAAAAGGCACCATGACAGCAGAACAAGCAAAGACTGATAAAAGAAGAAATATGCTCCTTCAATGTGTAGGTGCTTCAGAGATATTGGAACCAGAGGTGTTGGTTGAAAAGGTGGAAAAGGGAGCGTATATGCTCTGTTCAGATGGATTTAGACATGAGATTACGGAAAAAGAAATTGTGGAATCACTAAACCCTATCAATTTAATTAACAAAAATGCAATGCACTCTTATGCGAAATATTTAATTGAACTTGTAAAGCAACGAAATGAAAGGGATAACATTTCGGTTGTATTAATCAAGGCGGAATAGGGGGATGAGACGTGGCTGAAATAGGATCTGTTATTGATGGCAAGTATGAAATACTTACTGAAATAGGACATGGGGGTATGTCCGTTGTTTATCTGGCTATGGATACTCATCTCAATAAACAGTGGGCAGTAAAGGAAATTAAAAAAAAGGAAGCGGGAAAAATGATGAAATAGTTGTAAACAGTCTTCTTGCTGAGGCAAACATGATGAAGCGACTTGATCATCCATCCCTTCCAAGAATAGTAGATATTATAGATAATGGTATTACTATTTATGTAGTAATGGACTATATAGAAGGTGAGTCACTAGATAAGATATTGGCAGAATATGGTGCACAGCCTGAAGAATTAGTGATTGGATGGGCTAAACAGTTATGTGATGCATTATCATATTTGCATTCGCAGAAGCCTCCGATTATATATCGTGATATGAAGCCTGCAAATGTCATGTTAAAACCGGAAGGCAATATAAAAATTATTGATTTTGGTATAGCTAGAGAATATAAGGAGCAGAGTCTGGCGGATACAACAGTGCTTGGAACAAAAGGATATGCACCACCGGAACAGTATAGCGGTCAGACAGATGCAAGATCAGATATTTATGCTCTAGGAATGACAATGCATCATCTTCTGACAGGCATAGATCCTAGAACCGGAGAAGCATATGCTCCAGTAAGAATGTGGAATCCGGAAGTTTCAGAAGGCATGGAAATGATAATAGATAAGTGTGTTCAGCCGGCAGCAGAACATAGGTATCAGAATTGTCAGGATCTTTTGTACGATTTGGAACATCCTGAGTTAATTACAAGAGATTATAAAAGGAAACAGAAAAGAAAATTAAACTGTTTCATAACATCAGTTATATTGGCGGTTGTAATGGTTATATCAGGAGTAGTGTGTAACATCGTTTCAACAAGAATGAATAATAGTGATTATGAAACATTGATATCAACTTCAACAGCTTCATCGTTGGATGACAAGATAAATAATTATAAAAACGCAGTTGAAATATATCCTGGCAGAACTGACGCATATGTCAAGATGATAGAAGCGTATCAGGATGAAGGAACTTTCAGTAAACAGGAGAATGATGATTTTTTAGCTGTATATAATGCAAATAAAGATCAATTAGATGCGACAAGCTCTGATGTGTCGGAATTAAATTACATAATTGGTATGCTTTATTTCAATTACTATACAGAAAATAATGATGGTGATTATAGCTTTTCGACCAGAGTACAGAAAGCCTATCCCTTCTTCAATGAAAATTATCAGAGTGCAACAGGATTTGAAGAGCAGACCATGTCAGACTGTTATTACCAGATATGTTCTTTTTATAAAAAGTACATATTAAATACGACCACAGTGGAAGAAGCATCTAAAGAGAATTATGATGAGATTTTTACAGTGATAGATGACGCTATTAACTCTGTAAAAGATGCCGGTGCATATGATCAGCTGACATTATATAACAGTGTGTTTATGCTTCTTTATGATCAAAGAGCAAGTATGGCTCAGGTTAATGTTGATAGACAGAGAATATTGGATTTGTATGATGATATATACAAAAGAACAAATGAACTGACAGTACAAAAAGAACAGTCAAAAGTACTTCAATCAGAGATTCTTGATAAGTATGAAACATACAAAGAAGCAATTGAAAGAACATACACTAATATAGAGGAAAGGAAGTAAAAATGGCAGAGATATTACATACACTTTCAATTATCTCATTTGTTTTAGCTGTATTGTTTGTGGTAATAGCAATTATATTTTGGTTTGTTTTTAAAATACCAGATGTAATTGGTGACTTGTCAGGTCATAATGCCAGAAAATCAATTGCTCAAATGAGGCAGAAAAATGAGAAAACAGGAGATAAATCGTATAAGGCAAGCAAGAAAAATCTAGATAGAGGAAAACTGACTGGAACTATGGATGGTATTGGCGAATCTGGGAATAAGAATGAAGAAACTGGGTTGCTGAACGAGAATTTAGCGAAAGAACGAGAAATTGAAGACACGGGGTTGTTGGTGGATCAGGATGCGACTGGTTTACTTGATGAATCAGGAGAAACTGCTTCATTGGGGAATGAGGACAATGTCAGAAATCGTATGCCATCTTCTGTGACTATGAAAATGCTGGAAGAAGTAATCATGGTACATACGGACGAGGTGATTTGATGAGTGGACTGTTGGGATATGGAATATTGATATATCTTTATTTAATAAAAAAGAAACAAGGAAGACTCAGAGAAAATGCATAAGAGAGTAATCATACAAATAGAATGGAGGAATTAACGAATGAAGGAAATGAGCAAAAGGAATTGCCGAAAGAGGGGATTGGCATTCATTATGGCGTTATTGATGATTGTATCAATATTCCCATCAGCTGGAGTAACAGTAAGCGCACAGACGGATGAGCACCAGGGCTTTGTGACTATTACGGTAACAGATGCAGATGGTGCTGCTATTAATGGTGCTACAGTTACATACACAATTAAGGAAAAGGAAAATGGTACTAATAATTTTCAAACAATCAATCAAAGTGGCGAAACAGACAGTTATGGTACTATTGAAGTGTTAGAGGCATCTAATTATTATGATGATCTTACTATTACAGTATCAGTATCAAAAGAAGGATACACGACAGATACAACTACTATAAATGAAGCAGATATAACTTCTAATACGCAAGATTTTTCTGTAAAATTAACAGCTGAATCTAAACCAGAATCTACGCCAGATATTGAAGGAGTAAGCATTGAAGTGCTTAATGCAGATTATAACGGAGAGGCACAGAATTTAGTTAGTGTTTCAGCAGCAACAGAGAATGTAACTATTGAATATTCTAGGGATGGAAACACATGGGTGGATACTTGTCCGTCAGAGACCAATGCTGGTGAGTATCCTGTGTATGTGAAAATTACAAAAGATGGATACAGTACATATTTATCTGGCGAACAAACTGCGAAAATAAATAAAGTTGATATAACAGGAATAGACATTACAGCAAAAGAGGTAGAATATAAAGACGCAACAGAGCAGGAATTGGTTTTGATGACAGGTGCTTTTGGTGAAAAGGATATTGTAACATGGTATGTAAATGGTAAAAGCACAGGAAGTCAGGATATCCCTAAACAATTGGCAGTCGGTGAATATACAGTTAAATTAGTCGTACAAAGAGATAATTATAATGATTTTGAAAAGACTGTAACAGCTAAAATTTCAAATGCGAAAATTAATCTGGGAGATTTAAAAGTAACAGGATTAGATGGTATTTATAACGGAAAGGCTCAGGAGGCAGTCAAAGTTGAAAATCAGGGAGATTACACGTTATATTATCAGTTGGATGATGGAAGCCAGACTGCAAATCCAGATGCTTGGGATACAACAATTCCGACAATAACAAATGCTGGTTCTTATATCGTCTGGGTAAAAGCTACTAAACAATACTATGATGATAAGAATGTAGATGTTATAAAGGCAGAAAATGCAGTTGCACCATACAATGTATATCTGGCAAAGGCATCACAGGTAATATCTTTTGATAAATACACTGGAGAGGAAACTAGTGTTGAAATTACGCAAGCTGAAATGGAAGCTGGAAAAGAATTTAATTTTGCAGCTACAGATAAAGAGAAAAAAGCTGGTGGAACGATTACATATAGTGTTTTGTTTGACGAGGGGGACGATGAAATAGCAACTATTGATTCACAGACAGGAGTACTGACTGTTAATGGTGCGGGTAAAATTACGATTAAGGCAGTTCTTTCTGGAAATGATAATTATAATGAAAGTACAATTGAACATGTGTTATATGTGAAAGGAAAAAGCGTAGCAGGAGAGTGGATTTCTTTTCCGGAGAATACAATTGAATATATATTAGGAAACACCAATGGAATAACAGAGAATGCAGCTGTGAAGAAAGAAGCTAAGGATAAGGGCGCAATTTCTTATAGTATTGAAAATGGTTCTGAATTAGGACTTAGCATTGACAGTAAATCGGGTGTGATTTCTATTGCCGATTATAGTAAAGTGATGGAATCAATTGAAGCTGGCAACGGAATTTTGAATGTAACGATAAAAGCTGATAAGGCAGAATATAGTAAAAGAGGATGGTGGAGTAAAGCATACTATCCGGCAGATAGTACATCCTATACATTGAAGATTTCTATGTCAGATGCACCTACTTCGGCATATAAGATTTATGCTGCAGATGATTTGGAGACCGAGTTAATAAAGCCAAACGGAGAAAATGATTGGTATAATACAACATTGATAATTAAGCCGGCAGATGGATATTCCATTATCAGAGCAGATGAGTTGACAAAAGATAAACCTTCCTTCAAGGACTCTGTAAAATTTGGTGAAACGGTTGAAACTGAGGCAAAGGATCAAGGTGCATCGCTCAGCCATTATATATATCTTGAAGAAACTGCTACAGGTAATATTACCAAAAAGATTGAGATAAGTAATCTGAAACTTGATACGATAGCTCCATATAATGTGAATATAGATTTCACGGATGTGGAGGAAAAGGATTCTGTCAAGTATTATGGTGATTATATTACAGTAACATTTACAGCTTATGATGTAACTTCCGGAGTAGACCATTTTGATTGGAAGTACACAAGGGAAAATGGTGCAAGTAATTCTAATTTGGAATCTGATAATGGAACGGTAAGTGCACAGGTAGACAAGGATGACCCGAATAAATATTCTGCAACATTGACATTGCCAAGAAACAAAGCTGAACAGCTTAGAGGTAATCTGCAGGTTACAGCAATTGATAAAGCAGGAAATAACTCTGTTTCATACACAGACGAAGGCGTATTTGTTATTGATACAATTGCACCAACACAGAAAGTAGAATACAAATTAAAAAATAATGATGGTTCGAATCAGATTGTTGGAGAAAAACATTATTTTTCTAATGATGTTGAATTCACTTTTAAGATAGTAGAGGCAAATTTCTATTCAGAGGACGTAACTATTACAGTTTCTAAAAACAACGGTTCGGCTGAAAAACAGAGTGTAACATGGGCCGATACAGAAAACTCTGATGAACATCAGGCAACGCTTACACTTTCCGATGATGCTGAATATACAGTATCTATGACCTATGAAGACCGTTCTGGAAAGGAAATGACTGCCTATACATCTGAAACAATTGTCGTGGATAAAACTATTCCAAAGATAGAGTTTGATTTCAAAGACTATAAGGATTCACAGAGACCACAGTCTGCAACAGTCAAGATAACAGAACATAATTTTAGAACAGATGATATCAAATTGGATGTATCTGCAAAAGATATTAATGGAAAGACAGTTACTACAAATGATTTACAGCAGTATCTAAGAAACTGTGAATGGACAACAGATGGCGATGTTCATACAGCAACAATTGATAAACAATTTGTGGATGGAATTTATGAATTAACATTTAATTATGCGGATTTAGCAATAAACAAGGCAGCTGAAGTAAAGAGTTCAAAATTTATTGTTGATAGAACAGCTCCGAATACAGCAGAAATGAGCATAAAATACTCAAATCCGATAATGCAGACGATTTTAAACAGTATTACGTTTGGATACTATAATCCAAATGTAGATGTGACATTTACTGCACATGACAGTATTTCTGGTATTAAAGAGTTTACATGGAGCTATCTAAAGGAATCTGGGGCAAGTGAATCAAATGTAACAGAATATGCTGAAGCAAAAGTTACAGCAAAGCAGGACTCAACAGATAAATCAAAATATACTGCTACAGTGACTCTTCCGAAAAGTGTGGCTGATCAGATACGTGGTACAGTAAGTTTTTCAGCAACAGACAATTATAATAATTTAAGCAATAAATTGACAGACACTAATAATGTGCTTGTGGTAGATACAATAGCGCCTACGATGAATGTTGAATATTCTGCGGCAGATAATTCTTACAATGGCAAGGATTATTATAAGCAGGATCTGACTGCTACATTTACAATTACTGAAGCAAATTTCTACAAAGAAGATGTCAAAGTCAAGGTGAAGAAAAATGACGGCTCATTTACAGAGATAACACCAGTATGGACAGATACAAGTACAGATGTACATATTGGAAAAGTGACAATTTCTGCAGCAACAGATCATTCAAAAGATGGTGATTACATATTTTCGGTGGAATATAAGGACAGAAGTAATAACCAGATGAATACATATACATCTACAACCAAGGTTATTGATACAACTAAGCCGGTTATAGAAGTAAAGTATGCGAATGAAAGTCCTGTAAATACAATGACGGATGTTGAAAATCATCAGAGAAAATATTTCTCATCAACACAGACTGCAACAATTACTGTAAAAGAACATAACTTTAACGAGGCAACTGCAAAATACACGGTGGTTACAAAAGATGTATCAGGCAATGAAATAAATGCTAGTGGTCTGTATTCGGTATCAGCTTGGACAAAAAATGGGGATGATAATATTCTGACCATTACATATCCGGGGGATGCCAATTATACATTTGATATTGAGTGTACAGATCTGGCTACATTAAAGGCAGATGATTATGCAACAGAATATTTTACAGTTGATACATCAAAGCCTACAGATTTGAATGTGACATATAGCAACAGCATTTTAGACACTATTCTGAATACTGTTACATTTGGATTCTATAATTCTAAAGCTACAGTTACAATTACTGCAACTGACAATATTTCAGGAATTAATTCTATGAAATATGGTTATGTAAAAGCTGATGGAGTAAGTGGAGTAAATGCAGAACTGGTAGATGCAATAGTTGATGCCTCTTCCATCACAAATTCGAATGGAGGTGCAACAGGTACAGTAACATTTGAAATACCGAGGGAAGCGTTGGCTGCTAATAATCAGTTTAATGGTACGATAAACTTTACAGCAACTGATAGGGCAAATAACGAATCTGATTATTTGCGTGATACAAAGAGAATTATTGTAGACAATATTTCACCAACAGCGGAGGTTCAGTACAGTACTCCAGTACAGACTTCAAATGGAATTGCTTATTATGATGGAGATATTAGTGCGACTGTTACTATCAATGAAGCAAACTTCTATTCTGATGATGTACAGATTACAGTAACAAGGGACGGTGTAGCAACTGCAGTAAATGCAAACTGGACTGATAATAGTACAGATGTACACACAGGAACATTCACAATCTCAGGAGATGGAGATTACACTGTAGGAATTACATATACAGATAAATCATCTAATGCAATGCAGGCATATACATCAGAACAAATGACTATTGACACAGAGATAACGGAGGCAAGTATTACAATTAATGGTCAGGAAGCAGATGGTAAAGCATTTAAAGATGAGGTGGTTCCGGCAGTAAGCTTTAATGATACCAACTTTGAATCATGTGAAGTCAAAATGTACAGAACCAGCTATGCAGATAAGAATGTAGATGTAACAGATAAGTTTATCACAGGTCATGTCTCTACCAATGAAACTGGTGGAAATGGTGAATTTGATACCTTTGATAAGATTGCTGAAAATGATGGAATCTACACGATTACAACTACATTAAAGGATAAGGCAGGACATTCAGTTGACAAGAGTATTACATTTACAGTCAACAGATTTGGCTCAGTGTATGAATATAACGATTTCCTTGTTTATCTTATTGGAGACGGCGGAGCATATGTACAGAGTGTAGATGATGATTTAGTTATCACTGAGTATAATGCTGACAGATTAGTGGAAGATTCACTTGATATTGAAATCCTAAGAGATGGCAAACCTCTTGACAATGCTGATTATAGTGTATCTCCGGAAATAAATGAGACTGTAGCAACAGGTTCAAGTGGATGGTATCAGTATTCTTATACCATTGCAAAGGACAATTTTGCATCCGATGGAGTTTATAAGATTGCAGTATCGTCTAGGGATGCAACAGGAAACAGCCCTGAAAATAATAATTATGATGACAAAACAATTCTCTTTAGAGTAGACAGCACAGCACCGGAGATTACGAGTGTTACTGGTCTGGAGAATTCTATTGTCAATGCAACAGAGCAGACAGTTAAATACACAGTCTATGACACTATTGGACTTGCGTCCGTACAGGTTTATGTGAATGACAAAGAAACAGATAACATTACAGACTTTAGTGCTGATGCAAATAACTATGATGGTGCATTTGTATTAAAAGAAAGCTCTAATGCACAGAATGTAAGATTTGTGGTGACTGATAAGGCTGGAAATGTCACAGATACTAATTCTGATGATTTTACAAGTTCTTATATATTTAACAATGCTGTAACTGTATCAACCAACTTATTTGTACGTTGGTTTGCTAACAAGGCATTATTCTATGGCTCAATTGCGGGAACTGTTGTTGTAATTGGCGGAGGAGCTGGAGTAATAGTTTTCTTTAAAAAGAGAAAGCTTAAGGCTGCAAAATAAAATAGAATCTTATGATTTCTGCACAAAATGTGCAGAAATCATAAGATATTTGTTAGAAGTAAATATTTAATGTAGATTAAGTGTTTACTTGTGGCAAATAGCATCTAGGAAGAAGGTAGGATATGTATACATTAAAAGATAATGATGTGATTTCAGAAGTTATGTGTGGTAATAATTTTGAATACATACTAAAGGATAGCTCACAATTTGTGAACACTGATTATAAGGTATTGCAGAGTCAGAATAATGGCATATTTATAAAATGCATGAAAATGACAAGGAATGGGTTAGTTGATTTGTATTATGTGACTGATGAATACAGACCAATGTCTTCTATGTTTGCAGGTATAAGTTCGGATACATTTATTAATGTTATAATTAATCTTTTTGCAAGTGTGATTGAAGTAAGAAATAATGGGTTTCTGGCGTGTCAGTGTATAGATCTGTCATGGGATAAAATATTTGTAGAGCAGAATATACTGAAGGTAAAACTGGTATATCTGCCGTTGAGTGTCAGAGCATTTGACAGCTATGCAGAATTTGAAAGTGAATTAAGATCAAGCATTGTAAAGCTGGCAGATAAGGTAATTACATCTTCAAATGCGAGATTAGACCAGTTCGTACAGGATTTGTGTAATGGCTCAATGTCACTTGAGGATGTGTACAACAAATCAAGAGGAGTAGGGACGGCACCTATTACAAAATCAGAGGAACGAAATCAGATGATGCCGGGAATAAGTGCTAATGGATCAATTAAACTTGTTGCTATGAATGCGCCTAGTCATTTTGAACTGGTAATAGATTGTGATGATGCAGTAATAGGCAAGAAACAGGAATTGGTAGATATGGTAATTCCGTTCAATAGGATGATTAGCAGAAAACACTGTCGCATAACTAATCGGACAGGTATTTATTACATCAATGATGAAGGAAGTGCAAATGGAACATTTGTAAATGGAGTTCGATTGAATCCGGGACAGAAAGCACAGATTAATCGTGGAGATATAATCCGCATGGCAGACAGTGATTTTCAGATTGTATAAAGAGGTGTGAGAAATGGCAAGACCGAAAGTGATTATCGCAGACGAAGACGCAAGTTACATAGTGCCGCTTCAGTTTAAGTTTGTAACAGATTTTTTTAATAAAATAGATTTAGAAATTATTACTGATAGAGCATATTTTGATGAGTATTTTTCCAGACCGCAAAATGCTGAAATTTTGATTATATCTGACGGCTTGTATGATTTATCATTGCAGAGACATAATATTCAAAATATTTTTGTAATGATGGAGCAGTATGATGAAGGTGGAACTGGAGACTTAAATGTTACTCAGCTATTTAAGTATACAAGTATTAAAGAAATATTTAATGAGATAACCGGAAAGAGTGCAGGTGCATTAAATATAGCAGCAGTTGAGAAAAAGGAGACTCAGATAATACTGGTCACATCTGCAGCTGGAGGTGTAGGGAAAACTACTGTAGCAATGGGAGTCGCAGATTGCTTGGCACAGAATTATAAAAGAGTTTTATATATAAATGCAGCAAGGTTACAGAATTTTCAATATTTGTTGGATAATACAACGGCAATTTCTTCTCCGGATGTATATGGCAAACTGATAAATCCTACAGATAGAATATACGATGATATAAAACATGTGATTAGAAAAGAGAACTTTAGTTATTTGCCGGAATTTAAGGCCGCTTTAATGTCGATAGGAGTTGATTATTCAGTATATGAAAAGCTCGCATTGTCGGCAAAAAATAGCGATGATTATGATTATATTATAGTTGATGCAGAAAGTACTTTTGATGAATATAAAACAAACCTATTGGATATATCAGATAAGGTTATTTTTGTGATAGATCAAAGCTATAACACGGTATATGCTACAAACACTTTTTTAACAAATATTAATGGAATAAGCACAGAAAAATATATTTTTTTATGTAAACGTTGTTCTGCCGGGTATAGGCTTCCCGCTGCTTTTCGGTAAGGACACCGTCTTTGGCAGAAGCAAGTTCTTCTAGTCGTTCCACAAAAGAAGAATAGAGATAATTGCTTTCTTTTAAATTAACAAAATCCCGGCATTCTTTGATGATGGAGTCAGCAGTGTAGGAGGCCATAAAAAGACCGGATTCGGATTTTGTGTGTTCAAAATTCAGGATAGATCGGAAGTATTCCGGCGTCCTGGTAAGGAGTTTCAGGTAATTATCGATGTCGGAAATTTTATAAAAGCGGTATTCGGATAAGATAACAGGAAGCTGTGACTGAGTTCCGGTGAGTGGCGCAAGCGGTTCTTCGTAAAGTGTATAGGGAGCCAGATTATAAGCAGAAGTCAGATAGTTATCCAGCACATCATAGGTGAGACGGTTGTCTTTGGAAAGAGAAGTTCTGTTATGAGACTGAAGTCTGGTGCGTTCCGCATCGACACTTGACCGGACGAGCCCGGGGGCGGTAGTACATTGTCCATAAGAAATGGGTGTATTATTTATGCCATAGTTTTCGGGATTTTTCAGGGTGTAGTGGAGAGTGATCGTGTTCCCGCTGATTTCCTGACGGAAAAGTTCGGATGTATATTTAGAAAATGCCTGATCTGCGTCCTGGTGAAAGTGAAGAAACAGGACGGAAAGAATCAGAAATGCAGCGGCAGATGGGAGGAGCATGAACAGAGGCTTCTGCCGGAATTTTTTCAGAAATTTTTGCATAAAAATCCCCATATAAATCATTTGTAGTATTTATATGGGGATTTCCTGTAAATATGTATTATCCTTATAATCCGGTAATCAGTTCAACAATAAAGACGCCGAGACATGCGAACAAAGATACCTTCAGCAGACTCTTTCCCCGGTAAGCCAGGAATACAGCAATGATAAATCCGGCAAGTGCAGACCAGATATTTGCGGTGGCACTAAGGATTGCCGGGAATGTCATAGCCGCAAGCGTCACGTAAGGGACATAGTATAAAAATGATTTAATATACGTGCTTTTAATCTCTTTGCGGATCAGTGTCAGCGGAAGCATACGGATCAGGTAGGTGACTGCCGCCATTACAAATATGTAAATGTAAATATTATGATTCATGGTGTGCCTCCTTTGTACTGTCACTCAATTCGCCAGCTTCTTCCAGTTCATCGTACTCGTCCTCTTTCACCGGGAAGAAATAAGCCGCAATTCCTGCAATGATCAGAGTAATGATGATAATACGGAATCCGGATGAAATATTCCTAAGCCCGGGTGTTTTGTCAAATAAAAAGCTGGCTGCCATGGAAATGACAACAACACCTGCGAGTACACGGTTGTTACGGGCCGGCGGAATGATGATCGCCAGAAACATACCATAAAGTGCGACACTTAATGCACTGACAACACGAGCCGGTAATATATTTCCGGACAGGATGCCAAGAAATGTACCGAATACCCATCCGAATACAGAGATAAATATAACCCCGTAAGAATAAAAAGGACTCAGCTTCCCACCCTTACAGACTGTGACACCGAAGATCTCATCGGTTACACCATAAGCAATGAAAAACCGGTGGATCAGTGGTGCTTCCGGATCAATCTTCTGCGAAAGTGCGCAGGACATCAGACAGTATCTTAAGTTGATGATAAGCTGTGTGATGGCCATCTCTATATAAGAAGCGGTCGATGCGATCAGCGACAGCCCTGCAAACTGTCCGGCGCTGGTCACATTTGTCAGAGAGATCAGAACCGCATCAAAGATCGAAATTCCGACTTTTTTTGCCATGATCCCAAATGTAAATGAAACCGCTATGTATCCAAGACAGATCGGTATTCCGTCCTTGAAACCGGCGGTGAAATATTGTCTTCTGGTCATAATAAATTCCCCAATCTTATGTATAGTTTCTGTAAATAACGAGAATATTATAAGCTCTCTGATTGGTTGCGTCAATGATGTGAAAAGTGGAAGATGGGAGAGATTGAGAACAAAGATAACAGTATACTATGTAAACGATAAAAAAATGAATAGAAATAATTCAAAATAGCTGCCGAATTAGTGGAAAACATATAAAACATACAAAACCTATTGACAAGGTAGGGTAAAAGCAGTATCATACGCATATCGAATCTGAGATACGAAAAATACACATAGATGGAGTGATGAGTATGATAAAAGTAGAACACGCAAACAAAACCTTTTCCGGAAAATACGGTAAGGTACATGCCTTGCAGGATGTAAGCATCCATGTAGAAAAGGGAGACATTTACGGAATCATCGGATTCTCCGGAGCCGGTAAATCCACATTGATTCGTCTTGTAAATGGACTTGAAACACTGGATAGCGGAACTGTAACGGTTCATGGAGAAGAACTTGGAAGTCTGAAGAAACCGCAGCTTCGTAAATTAAGAAGAAAAATTGGAATGGTATTCCAGCAGTTCAACCTTCTGGAATCCAAAACAGTTTATCATAATATAGCATTGCCGCTGATTCTTGAGAAAGTACCGAAGGCTGAGATTGACAAGAAAGTCAAAGAAGTTCTTCAGTTTGTAGAACTGGAAGACAAGAAAGACGTGTATGTCAGCCAGCTTTCCGGTGGACAGAAACAGAGAGTCGGAATTGCAAGAGCATTGACAACAACACCGGATATCCTGCTTTGTGATGAGGCAACCAGTGCCTTGGATCCACAGACAACAGAGGCAATTCTGAAACTGCTTAAGAAGATTAATCGTGAGATGGGGGTTACAATCCTTCTGATCACACATCAGATGCAGGTGGTTCAGATGATCTGTAATAAAGTAGCAGTCATGGAGAAAGGTCAGGTAGTCGAGGCGGGAAGTGTACTGGATGTATTCGGAAAACCGCAGGCACCAGTTACAAAGAGATTTGTTCAGACTGTTGTGAATGATCAGATTCCTGAAAGCATCATAAGTCTTGTAAAAGAGCAGAAAGAACATTTCCGTGTAGAACGATTGAAATTTATCGGAAGCAGCGTAAAACGCCCGGTTATCTCAGATATTTGTCATGTAGAAGGAATTGTAGTAAATATCTTAGGAGCAACCGTTCAAGAGCTTCAGGACAATATAATGTGTGTGTTCATTTTACAGTTGCTAGGATCTGAAGAGAAGATTCTGAAAGCAGAGAAACAGATTGACGAAAACGGAGTAATCAGAGAAAGGGTAGAGGTGATTTAATGGATCAGCAGTATTTTGGAGTTTCACTGGAGAAATTACTAGACCAGTGGAGGACAGACTTTATATATGGTTGGCATGGTCATTAGATCATCGGAACCATCATAGGAATCATTACTGGCATTGATCCTTGTGCTTTGTCGCAAGGGCGGTACTTGCAGAGAATCGGATTCTCTACAATATCGTAAGTATCTACATTAACATTGTAAGAAGCATTCCATTTGTAATCCTTCTTGTAGCAATCATGCCACTGACAAGAACAATTGTTGGAACTACGATTGGAAGTACGGCATCGTTGGTACCACTTGTTATTTACATCAGTCCATATCTGGCACGATTGATGGAGAACAGTTGTTGGAAATTAATCCGGGTATTCTGGAAGCAGCAGAAGCGATGGGAGCTACAACATGGCAGACTATTCGTTACTTCCTTCTTCCTGAGACACTGGGATCTATTGTTCTGGCACTGACAACTGGTACAATCGGACTTCTCGGAGCATCTGCGATGGCAGGATATGTAGGTGGAGGCGGTGTCGGAGATTTGGCACTGACTTATGGATACCAGAGAATGAACACACCACTGATGATTTTCACAGTTGTAGTACTGGTTATCTTTGTACAGATCCTTCAGTTTGCAGGAAATACAATTTCAAGAAAATTAAGACAGCATAAATAAATATCAGAGTTCTGTAAGAAACAAAAAAGACAGGACAACAAGCCTGGTAATAATAGTTGTGAGTGTTTACAGTCACTGTGTAACGACAGCCGGACATGAGATAGATAAAAAGAATAGGGAGATTTAGATTATGAAAATGAAAAAATTTATTGCAAGTGTATTAGTAGCGGCAACAGCATTTGGTCTTGTGGCATGCGGAAACTCAGGATCAGGCGATTCTGCAAAGAGTGATTC